>OJOH01001628.1_pt1 | contig 9855 bp, 10 predicted proteins | sample 1598201 | NCBI WGS metagenome assembly OJOH01 (sample SAMN03922462, study PRJEB24848) | human gut metagenome | isolation source: stool sample | host: Homo sapiens | place: Germany | collected 2009-11 | reverse complement strand
TCTTGTCTCGTGGGCTCGGAGATGTGTATAAGAGACAGCCTATGCGACGCTCGCGATAGAAGCGGCGCTGTCCGACTACGCCGCGCAGCACGCCTTTCCGCTGTCCGTCCCAACCAGCCGCGGCAGCCAGCTCCGCACCGTGGCGTACTTCTGCGCCGAGGCACAGGATGCCTCAGAGACGGAATTGACCAAGGCGGTATGCGAAAAGCTGAAGGTATCCTCCAAGGCAGCCGAGGCACTGTTGAAGGAATACCGGACGCTGTTTTGCGTCCGGCAGTTGGGTGACGATGTATTTTCCATCAGCTGCGGCGGTGATCCAGCCGTTACCTATGACCGCCTGATGCGCAGGACGCTGCTGATGCAGCGGATGGAGGAGGTGCTGACGCCCAGAGAGCTGAATCTGGTGCAAAGCTACCTCGGCATCGGTCAGCCGGACAAGGTCGGCATGACCTTTCAGGAGCTGGCCATCCGGCTGAACTACAACGGCCCCAGTGGAGCGGAGAAGGCCTATAAGAGCGCCATCCGAAAACTGAGGCAATACCTCCACGGCGGAGACTATGGCCGGTGGCTGGACATACAGAGGACGATTCAGTACGCCCGCCGGGAAGCTGGCAGAGAGACAGGATACTGCTCGTCCCAGGTCACGTGGCTGGAGGAGCAGGAACTGATCCGGGGCTTTCTCTGCAAGACAGCAGCGCTGCGCCGCGTGTATCTAATTCTGCGCACAGCGGGCGAGGAGGACCGGGAGGGATAAAATAGGACTGGGAGGGATCGGATTTCCGATCCCTCCCAGTCCTCTATGTTTTACATGACTACCTGGATGCTTATGCCAGCTGCCGCCACTGGAGAACCTCTGTTTAGGCGTTTAAAAAAATGTCCGTAGTCGTCCACTGACTTGACCATCTTGCGGATCAGAGCTGAGTCGGATGAAACAGTGGGAGACCTATGGTCGCGTCCATCCGACGAGCCATATCGATTCGCTCCACTCGGCCGATCACCAGCTCGGTGGTGGTCAATACAATGCTGCCATATCCCAGATGTCCTCCGAAAGTCGTTCCATCCCCATAGCTCAGAGTTACATGGACATGGGGACTGATGCGGCCATCTTCCTCATGACAAATCAGGCCGGAGACAGAGATCAGAGAGAACAGACCCTCTTTTACCACAGCTGTTCCATAACCTACACGTCCATTTGGAAATGCGGTCGGTTCAAAATAACTGGCCCGCTGCCAACCGCCAAGGCCGCTTAGGATAACACCGTTTTTCAAATCATACTGCCGACAGGCATCCTCAATCCCTGCCAGCACATCACACCCTGGTTTCAAGCGGATGATCAGAATTTCGCTGAACGCCCCGATGGCACTTTCCATGTCTGTCCCTCCCTGTTAGATCGTAGAAGACCGTAGAACCCTTTTTGGAAAATTTCCGCATTGCTTTTACAGATATTGGGCCAACTCCTTCCCGATGGGAAACTGGCTGTGGAACAAATCCACCACTGCGTCTGCACATCGGGTAGCCTCAGCAATGTCCTGAGCGACGACAGCCTTGAACATATCATTGTGGGTCTCATACACCCGGAGATTCAACTCTATGCGCTGGGCAAGGGAACACTGAGACATAGAATCTGCCGTCATTCTGGAGGATATGCCGATCACTGCATCGTTGACCACAATAGCCAGTCTGTTATGGCTGGCTGCTGCCAAAGCACGGTGAAAATCCACATCGTGCTCCAGGAAAGCCGCCTCATGGTCCAGACTTGCCTTGATACGGTCAAGTGCTTGCTGCATGGCCTGAATATCCGCTTCTGTGCGGTGACGGGCAGCAAATCTCACACATCCAAGTTCATTTAAATACCGGTATTCTGTCAGTTCCAAGAGACTCAGGTCTCCGCTTTCCAAATATCGTTTCAGCGGAGACGCCAGCATATTGATGGAAACGCCTTGGATCACCGCGCCTCCTGTGCTGCCGACCTCGATCGTGAGCAGGCCGTCCTGCTGCAACATCAACAGAGCCTCCCGAATGATGTGGCGGCTGCGGTGGAACTGCTCGGCCAATGCCCGCTCAGAGGGTAGGCGATCCCCTGGCTTCAGTTTTCCACTGATAATCCGCTGATAAATCTGTGAATAGATGACCTCTGGTGCCTTTTGCGTTTCTGCGGGGGAAAAAGCCTGTATATCCAAGTGATTGCCTCCTTTGTATTCCTGCGGGTTTCTTGTAATTTAGCATATTTTGCAAATTGCGTCAAGTTGAAGAGAACTGCCTGTCTAGAGGAACTGTCAGCTTTGAACTTATGGGTTTTGTACATAATATCCAAACTTAATTTGTAAATACTGAGAATTGACAATTTGATTTGTAAAATATAATATGATTTTGGTTGAATGGTTGAACCATTCAATAATTCAATTAACTGGGGGCCTCAAGATGAATCTGCACAACATTTCTTTCTCCGGCAAGACTGGCATTATTACTGGCGCAGCGCAAGGTATTGGCAAAGCGATTGCCAAGCAGTTTGTGCAAATGGGCGGGAAAGCGGTGATCGTGGACATCAATCCTGAAACCGCTGCCAAGGCATGCGAAGAAATCGGCAATGCAGTGTACTACACCGTGGACCTGGGCAATCCGGATGAGGTGGTCCGTGTCTTTCAGCAGATTGTAGAGGAACAGGGAAAGGTGGAAGTCCTCATCAACAATGCCGGTATTGTGAATACGGATGATTTTGACAAGCTGACCTTGTCTAACTGGAACCGGATTATCGCCGTGGACCTGACTGCGGTGTTCCTCACCAGCCAGGTGTTGTTCCGCCACATGGAGCAGATCGGCGGCGGGCGGATTGTGAATGTGGCATCCATCGCCGGCAAGGTGGGCGGAGGATACTTGGGCACGGCGGCCTATGCAGCGGCCAAGGCCGGTGTGATCTCCCTGACCAAGAGCATTGCCAAGGCAGGTTCCTCTAAGAATATCTACTGCAACAGCCTATGTCCCGCCTATACCAAGACCCCGTTGGTAACAATCTTGACCGGTGAGAAAGAGCAGAAAGTTCTGGACGCCATGTCCCTTCACCGGGCGGCAACACCGGAAGAGGTGGCCAACAGCGTGCTGTTCCTGGCCTCTGACGCAGCAAGCTTTGTGCAGGGTGAAAATCTGAACTGTGATGGCGGTATGCTGATGAATGGATGAGGCCATCCTGGACGGGCTGGAAGCTAATTCAGATAACGAGGGGAGACGAATCATGAGTCCTAAAATGTGCGGAATCGTAAAAGAGATCCGCGGTCCCGGACTTGTTTACCGGACAGATCTTCCGATTCCACAGATCAATGATGATGAAGTTCTGATTAAAGTTCATGTGACAGCCGTCTGCGGCAGCGATGTACATATTTATGATTGGGACGAGTGGACCGCCAGGAGAATGAATCCTCCCACCATTGTCGGTCATGAAACCGCTGGCGATGTGGTGGAAGTTGGACGGAATGTGACAAGTGTAAAGGTGGGTGACCGCGTCTCCGTGGAGACGCACGTTCCCTGCAACGACTGCTTCTTCTGCCGGAATGGAATGAAGGAGATCTGCAAGAACGTCGAGTTGTTCGGCGTGACCATCAACGGCGCATTTGCGGAGTATGCGAAGGTCCGCGCGGATGCGGTGTTCAAGCTGGATGACGAGATTACCTACGAGATGGCGTGTATGTTCGAGCCCATGGGTGCCGGTGTCCACGGCGTGGAGGCGGCCCAGGTGGATGGAAAGACGGTGCTGATCAGCGGCTGCGGCCCCATTGGCCTGACGGCCATCACAGCCGCAAAGGTGTTTGGCGCCGTGAAGGTTATCGCCTGTGATCTCCTGGATGAAAAATTGAAAATCGCAAAAGAAATGGGCGCGGACGTGATACTCAACAGCGGCAGCTGCGATTTGGTTGAAGAGGTGAAACGCCTGACGGACGGACTCGGCGCGGATGCCGCGATTGATATCACAGGCGCAGGGCCTGCGATTGCGAACAGCCTCCGTTCTGTGCGGGCAGGCGGAAGAATGGTGTGCGTGGGACTTCCCAGCCATGAAGTGTCACTGGATCTCACAGAGGACCTGATTTACCGCCAAGTGGAGATGACCGGAATCTCCGGACGCAGGATCTGGGGGACTTGGGAAAACTTTTCCAAGGTCATGAAGGACCCGCGGTATAAGATTGAGCGGATCATGGGGCACAAGTTCCCCATGAAGGACTTTGAGCAAGCGTTTCAGGAGATCCGCAGCGGTGTACCCGGAAAGATGCTGCTGTATCCCTGAGCGTTTTCTGAATTGACTAAGACGGATGATTTCATGATGAATATTCCTATATCAAAATAATTTTAGAGGAGGAGAGACAATGGGTAACTATGAGAGGAATCCTTTAATGGCCGATTTTTCTGTGGATTATTTTGAGACCAAAGATGGTGTGAGACTCCGTTATCTCCATAAAGGAGAGGGGATGCCATTCATTCTTCTTCATGGATACAGTGATGATGCAGATATGTGGATGCTCAACGCGCCCGCCTATGCAGATCAATATGCCGTCTACTGCATTGACCAGCGCGGACACGCGAACAGCCCCGCACTTCATGGTGCGCGAATCTCCCGGCTGGGTGCGGACCTCCACGAATTCATTGAATCGTTAGGTGTTCCAAAGGTCAATCTTATGGGGCATTCCATGGGATGCAGCGTAATCTGGAGCTATATCGATATTTTTGGCCAGGACAAGATCAACAAAGTGATTTTTGACGATGAACCGCCCATGCTGGTCAGCAATCCCAATTTCACCCAGGAAGACATCATGCGGACAGGAAGTAATCCGATGGACCCGTGGGCACTGGCGAACGCTGTGGCGGAGGGGGGATTGGCCTGGCAGCCAGGTTCTCCTTTCTTTGAAGTGTTTCCAAGTTGCTTTAAGCGCGGAATCCTCGTTTTCAAGGACGAGGAATATGCCGCAATGCCGGATGGCTATTTGGAAAAGTTGGCCCAGCGGCCGGCAATGCCTGACACGACACCGGAGCAGAATGTGATTCTGGGTGAGTTGCTGAAGGACCATCTGATGCTGGACTGGCGGGATCTGATGCCTACGATCAAAGTCCCTGTCATGTATGTAACGGGAGATATCAGCCATGCAACTACGCTGGAATTGGGTCAGTGGATGCAGGAAACCATCCCGAACTGCAAATGGGTCCGGTTCTCTGCCGCGGAATACGGCAATCATGACTTGGCGCAGAATGCGTACAAGCGGTTCAACCGCGAGGTCCTGGCATTTCTGAAGGATCACTGATCAGGACCGGATTTACGGACAGATAACGCCCGCAAGAACGGACGGAGCCTGTTCCAGGTGTGCGGGTATGCGTTCGGCCGGAATGCATTCTTGCGGCAGGAGGTAATTTAGATATGAGAAAAGCAGAGCTTATCAAAAAAATGATCCCGATTTATCTGGCGTCTTGTCTGGCCTGGATACACAACATTGTCTATACTCCCCTGGGTTATATGTATAACACATGGCCCAATCAGGACGCGTTGATTATGCTGATAGCGGTCCTGCCCGGTATTGTGGCCATGGCGGCAGGCGTCTTGGCTGGCAAGCTGATTGACCTGATGGGGCGAAAGAACTTGGTGGTACTCTCCATGGCGGCAATGCTGGTCGGGGGAATCGGCATGTTTTTCTTGGGGCGCACCAGCATCTGGGCGGCGATTGTGCTCTCTGGGCTCTCTGGTTTTGCCGCTGGTAGTATTCCGGCCGCCAATTTTGCCGCGCTGACAGAGATTGCCCCGGAAAATCTGCGGGATAAGGTCGTGGGATGGAGCGATGCGGTGTGTAGCCTCGGTCTTGTTTTCGGAATTTTTACATGCGGCCTTCTGGCATCCGACGGTGTCTGGACCCGCGGCTACGGCGTATATTTCGCCGTGATTCCGGTGCTGGTCCTGGTGTTGCTGTTCTATCCCAAGGATACAAAAGGTGTGGCGCCTGCAAACGAAGTGCAATCCGCTGCTGTTGATGCGGCAGACACCGTTGCTGTAAAGAGCGTTCTGCCTGGGTGCATTATTGCGCTGCTGGTGGTCAAGGTGTTTGCGGGATTCTTCTATGCCAGCTTCGGCGTCTTTTCCTCCGATTATATCATCAATGAGCTTCAGATGGGATCTTCCGTTCTGGTGGGAACAGTAAACACAGTGACGCAGGTGGTGAATGTCGCGGCGTCTGCGGCTGTGTTCCTTTGGATCAGATGCTTCAAAGGGTTCAGCTCCGCGGTTGCGCAGATCATGATAGGAATTTGCTTGGTCGTACTGGTAATGGTGGGAGCAACGACTTCCGGAATTTTGATTTGTGCAGCAGTTATGTTTGTAGGCATTATGAGCAGCCACTCCAGTTTCAGCACAATCATGGCGACTGCGCCCAAGGGTAAGGCTGTGGGAACAGTGTCCGGACTCTTTATGAGTGCGACATTTTTGGGAGAATCGCTGTGCGGGTATGTGGCACCGTTCTTTGCCGATTTGTTCTTGGGGTCATCCAGTGCGGGGAATTGCATGAAAATTAGTGGAATTATGAGCATCATCGTAGGTGTAGTGAGCCTCCCGTTTTTTGCCAGAGCATATAAGCTTGCGTTTCCCCGGAAATCCTACACGGAGTCTGAATGCAAGGAGACCATAGAATGTTGAGCCGAAGGCTTTTGAAGCAATCCGAATGATATAGAGGAGGCTATATTGCTATGCAACCTGAGAAAAAGTCACTCGTCCCAATGGTTAACTTCATGAATAAAATCCCCGGCGGCATCATGCTGATCCCGCTGCTGGTGGGCTGTACACTCAACAGCTTCTTCCCGGACTTCCTGCAAATTGGCGGCGCCACCACCGGTGTGCTGACCAGCACCAATGCGTTTCTGGGCGCGTTCTTCGTCTGTGTGGGTGCCAATCTGTCCATCAGCGGTGCCGGCAAGGCATTGAAGGTGGGCGCGGTGGTCACGCTTGCCAAGCTGGTGGCTAGTATCGCCGTCGGCCTGATTGCAAGCCACATCTTCAACGACAATCTACTGGGCCTGTCTGCTGTGGCCATCATCTCCGGGATGTCCAACTCCAATGGCGGTATGTTCACGGTGCTGACCAAGATGTATGGCGATGATGCCGACCAGGGCGCCATCGCCGTGGTATCCCTGAACGACGGTCCCTTCTTCACCATGATCGCTCTGGGTTCTGCCGGTATGGCGGACATCCCCCTAATGGCCCTGGTGGCCGCACTGGTGCCCCTGGTGATTGGTATCATCCTGGGCAATTTGGACCCCAAGATGAAAAGACTGCTGAACGAGGCCGAACCGGTGATCATCGTATTCCTGGCGGTCGCTGTTGGCTGTAGCATGAACTTCTCCCAGATTATCAGCGGCGGCTTCGGCGGCATCGTCCTGGGTCTGATGACGCTGATCATTGGCGGTATTATCACCGTCTTCTTTGATCGGATTACCGGCGGCACCGGTATTGCCGGTGCGGCCATCTCCACGGTGGCTGGCAACGCAGTCGCCACGCCTCTTGCGGTTGCGGCGGCTGACCCCAGCATCTACGATGCGGCTGTGATTGCAACGCCTCAGGTGGCGGCAGCTATGATTATCACGGCCATTCTCTGCCCCTTCTTCACAGCGTTTGTGAACAAGCATTTCCGCCGGAAGGATCCGGTACCGGTCGGAGACGTGACACCAAAACTGTCAGAAGTGGAGGAATTGGCCAACGAGGAGGGGGCCCACGAACCGGTGGAAAAATAAGCGCATGGGCGTTATATGCGCTCAGATACCGCAATGGTTGCCCGTCACGATGAATCTTATCAATTTAGCGCAATAAAAGCATGGAAGGAGTATTCCAAATGAGTGAGAAATACACCAAGGAGCAGGCACTGCACTTTTACGAGACCATGTGCACCATCCGCAAGTTCGAGGAGAGCGTGAAGCATGATTTCCTGGCAGGAGAGATCCCCGGCTTCACACATTCCTACATCGGCGAGGAAGCCGTCGCCACCGGCGTCTGCGCGGCCTTGCGGAAGGATGATGTGATCGAGTCCACCCACCGCGGCCATGGCCACTGCATTGCCAAGGGCGCTGACGTGAACCGCATGATGGCTGAGATTTTCGGTAAAGAAACCGGTCTGTGCCAGGGCCGTGGCGGCTCTATGCACATTGCTGACTTTTCCATCGGAATGTTGGGTGCCAACGGTGTCGTGGGCGGCGGCTATAACTTAGCAACCGGTGCCGCGCTGGCATTCAAGAACGTGTTAAAGACGGATCAGGTGGCGGTTGTGTTCTTTGGCGACGGCGCCTCCAACCGCGGCACGTTCCACGAGGCCATGAATGCGGCCTCCGCCTGGAAGCTGCCTGTGGTTTTTGTCAATGAGATGAACTGCTGGGCTTCCACCACGCCTTACCGCACCACCTGCAACGTGGAGAATATCTCTGACCGGGCAGCAGGCTACCACATCCCCGGTGTGGTTGTGGACGGGCAGGATCCCTTTGCCGTATATGAGGCGACAAAGGCCGCAGTGGCCCGTGCCCGCGCCGGCGAGGGACCGACTTTCATCGAGGCCAAGACCTACCGGATCGAGGGTCACTTTGTGGGCGACCCCGAGCTGTATCGTGACCACGCAGAGACCATGAAGATCTTCCATGATACGGATCCTCTGAAGAAGTTCCGTGAAAAGATGAAACATGAAATGGGGAACCTGGTGACAGCTGAAGAGTGCGACAAGATTGACGAGGAAGTCGACGCCAAGATCAAAGCTGCCAAGAAGTTCGCCATGGAGAGCAAAGAGCCGGATGCTTCTGGTTATATGAAGTACGTCTATGTTGACTGACGCGGGGGAGGACAAGGATAATGCGTAAAATGACATTCGCACAGGCCACGCTGGAAGCAATGGCCGAAGAGATGAAAAAGGATGATAAGGTTTATGTAATCGGCGAGGATATTGCCCGACAGGGCGGTGTGTTCGGACAGTTCAAAGGGCTGGGACAGGAGTTTCCGGGCAGAGTGATCGACAGTCCGATATCTGAAACATTCATCATCGGCGGCGGTGTCGGCGCGGCTATGGTCGGGGCACGTCCTGTAGTGGATATGCACTTTGTGGATTTCGTCGGCGTCTGCATGGACGAGATCCTGAATCAGATGGCAAAGGCGCGGTATATGTTTGGCGGCCAGACCAAGATCCCCCTGACGATGCGGGCACCTGACGGTATGACCATGGGCGGCGCCGCCCAGCACTCCCAGTCTCTTGAGGCGTTTTTCATCCACATTCCTGGCGTGCAGGTTGTGGCACCCTCCAACCCCTATGATGCCAAGATGGTGCTGAAGGCCGCCATCGAGTCGGATAACCCGGTGCTGTACTTCGAGAACAAGATCCTGTACAAGGAGAAAGATGAGCTGCCGGAACTAGAGGATGAGGAGCCCTATACCATTGGCAAGGCGAAGGTAGTGAGAGAGGGCAAGAATGTCACCATCGTGTCCTACTCCATTGGGATGAAAGCTGCTGTCGGCGCCGCGGATCTGTTGGCCAAGGACGGCATTGAGGCTGAGGTCATCGACCTGATCACCCTGTCCCCCTGGGATCGAGAGACCGTATTCAACTCCCTGCGTAAGACCCACCGGATTTGCATTGCCCACGAAGCTGTCAAGCAGGGCGGCGTTGGCGCTGAAATCGCCGCTGTGATTGCGGAGGAGATGGTGACCGAATTGGATGCGCCAGTCCTGCGCTTTGGTGCGCCGTTCTGCCCAATTCCGTTTGCCAAGAGTCTTGAGGACATGGTGCGCATCACTCCCGAGAAGGTTGCGGAGGGCATCAAGGGCATGTTTTAATGCCTGTTGAAAAGGAGATTTTCAAGTATGGC
>OJOH01001621.1_pt1 | contig 9881 bp, 9 predicted proteins | sample 1598201 | NCBI WGS metagenome assembly OJOH01 (sample SAMN03922462, study PRJEB24848) | human gut metagenome | isolation source: stool sample | host: Homo sapiens | place: Germany | collected 2009-11 | reverse complement strand
GCAATCCCTTATTTAGTTTTTTTTGAGGTGGCCGTTGTAACGCAACCTTAGGAGGGGTGCGCTCTATCCTATTGAGCTACTGGCGCAGAAATACAGGGTGGCAGCTCTGCCGCTCTGTTCCTCCATTTTATCCTCTTCCCTTCACTCTGTCAACGAAAACCTGTCCGTTCCTCATTCATCCGCCCGGCTTTGATCGACAGAAACCCCATCGGCCGATTATGGCCGATGGGGTTTGGTTTCCGCGCTCACCGTTTCACCCCGGCGGGAGCCGGCCTTACAGGAAGTTCCGGATCTGGATCCCTTCCTGCTGGAATTCCTTTTTGATGCGCTCCACAAAGGCCAGGGCCTTGGCGCCGTCCCCGTGGACGCACAGGGTATCCCCCTGGATCTCGATCTCCTTGCCGGTGATGGCGGTGACCTTGTGCTCCTTGATCATTTTGACGCACCGCTCCACCGCCAGATCCTCATCTGTGATCATGGAGCCTGGCTGCTTCCGGGGAACCAGGGACAGGTCCTCCTGATAGGCGCGGTCGGCGAAGATCTCCGCCGCTGTCTTCAGGCCCATCTTCTGGGCCTCCTCCCCCAGCACGGCCCCCGCGCAGTAGAAGATACGGATGGAGGGATCGATCTCATACACGGCCTCACAGATGGCCCGGGAGGTCTCACGGTCGTACTGGCACAGGTTGCCCAGCGCGCCGTGGGGCGCCACGTGCTGCAGCTTCAGCCCATAGCTCTGGGTGAACGCCATAAGGGCTCCGATCTGATACTTCATGTAATTTTTGACCTCGTCCACAGACAACGTCATCTTCCGGCGGCCGAACCCCATCAGGTCGGGGTAGCCGGGATGCGCGCCCACAGCCACGCCCCGCTCCTTGGCCATGCGCACCACCTTGTCCATCACCATGGGATCCCCGGCGTGGTAGCCGCAGGCCACATTGGTGGAGGTGATATGCTGGATGATGCCCTCATCGTTTCCGATGCGGTAAGCGCCGAAGCTCTCGCCCATATCGCTGTTCAAATCGATGGAATACATGAAACGCACCTCTTTCTGTTACTGGGAGACCACCTGGATGGAGGTCTCATAGACGGTTCCGTTGACGGTGATGCGGTAGTGACGCACAGGCCCCAGTCCTTTGGCCTGGGGTTGGGCTGCGGTCTGAGGCTGGGCAGGCGGAGCATTCAGCCGCCGGTCCAGCTCATTGAGGCGCTCCCGCGTCTCCCGCCACAGCTGGTGGGCCCGGGAGACAGGGACCGACTGAAAGCGGATGGTATCGCCGGGACGGCACTGGCCGATAACGGGAAGGTCCGCGGTGATCACAGTGGCGATCTTGGTATAGCCGCCCACAGTCTGCCGCTCCGCCAGCATGATGATGGGCAGGCCGGAGGTGGGCACCTGGATGGCCCCGGTGACCATGCCGTCGGAGATGATGTTGCCGTCCACCTTGTGCTGGATGACCGGCCCGTCCAGGCGGCAGCCCATACGGTCGAAGTCATTGGTCACCTGGTAGGGCTGGCCCAGAAAGGTGTCCAACCCCTGTTGGGTAAAAGCGTCATCCTGAGGGCCCAGGATGACCCGCAGGACCCGCTCCTTCCCAGCAGGCATGGGGTGGCTGGTCCGGCGTTCCTCCATGCGGGGCAGAGCCGTCTTTGGGGCCAGGAAGGGGAGCTCGTCCCCCTTGGCCAGCTTGCGGCCCTCCAGTCCGCCCACCCGGTTCTGGACCCCGGTGGCACGGCTGCCCATGACCTCCGGCACATCCAGCCCACCGGCAAAGGCCACATAGGTCCGGCAGCCGGTGCGGGCGGCCCGCAGCTTCAGAACAGAACCGGACCGGATCAGGATGGCCTGGTTCATGGGAACGGGCTGCTCGTTCAGCAGGGGCGTCATATCCCCGCCGGTGATGGCAATGATGTTGTCCCGGGTAAAGCGCAGGGTGGGACCCAGCATGGTGGCCTCCAGGGCGCTCAGGTCCCGTGGGTTGCCCACCAGGATATTGGCCAGCTGGAAGGACTCCAGATCCATGGGGCCGGAGGGAGAGACGCCGAACTGCTCATAGCCATACCGGCCGCCGTCCTGAACGGTGGTGAGCACACCGGGGGTTTCTATGAAAATGCCCATGTTCAGCCCTCCTTCTCATAGGTTCTGGGCTGGTAGCAGCCCAGCTCCACCTGCCGCTTGATGTCCATGAACTCCACACGGTCCACTGGTACATGGCGGATCCACTGCCCTGCCTTCAGCAGGAAGGGGTTCTCCTTGCGGTAGTCGCAGGCCAGCAGGGGCGTGCTGCCGATGATGTTCCAGCCACAGGGCTGATCGAAAGGGATGATGTCGCTCAGGCCCAGCTGCACTACGATGCTCCCGCCCGGGATCCGCACCCGGGGCGTCTCCCGGCGCTTGAAGGAAAAGGGGTGTTCAAACCGGGCGGTGTAGGGGTGACCGGGGGCAAAGCCCAGCATATAGACATAGTAGTCGCTCTGGCTGTGGATGCGGATGATTTCCTCCACCGTCTTGCCCTCAATGCGGGCGATCTCCTCCAGATCCAGTGCATATTCCCCCTCGTACAGGACAGGGATCTCCGTCACAATGGCCTTGGGGAGCGCAGCAAGATCCAAGTGGCCGGCGCTCTGGTCGATGGCCTCCTTCAGCTGCTCCAGGTCAGCTGTGAGAGGGTCGTAGTGGATGGCCAGGGAGCGGTATGTGGGGACCAGTTCCCCTATCCCGGGGAGCCTATGGGCTTCCAGCGCGCCCTTTAAGGCCATCACCTTCCGATTGACCTCCATGCTGATCTCATTTTCAAATTCCACCAACAGGGCCTGATCGCCCACATTATGTAAGGTGTACATCGTATTCCTCCATTTGTCCGGCCGGTCCATATCAATGGACCGGCCGGATGGATCGATTGGTTCAAAATAACAGGACGGCGGGGATCAGCTGTTGTAGAGTTCCTTGTTGAACTCCTTCTCGCTGGCGGAGACGATCACGGCGGTGGCCGCATCACCCACCACGTTCAGGGTGGTCAGGACCATCTCACAGGGCTTGTTCATGGCAAGCACCAGGGAGTAGATGAGGGTGCACAGCTCGGTGTTGAAGCCCGCGCCGGTGAGCACCGCGTACAGCATGACAGAGCCCGCGGCGGGGATGGCCGGGGTGCCCATGGAAGCGGCAATGGCCAGCAGGGTCATGGTCAGGTAGTTCATGGGGGTCACCTCCAGGCCAGCGCAGGTGGCGATGAAGGCGGCGCCGATGATGTGCATGATGGCGGTGCCGTTCATATTGATGGTCATGCCCACAGGCAGCACGAAGTCGGTGATCTCCTCAGAGCAGCCCAGTTCCTTCACACAGGTCTCACGGTTCAGAGGCAGAGCGGGGGCAGAGGCGGCAGCGCCAAAGGCGATGATGGCCACTTTGATCATCTTCTTCATAAAGATGAAGGGGTTGCAGTGGGTGGCAGCGCCGATGGCGATGGGGTAGGCCACCATCAGATAGACCACCAGGACGATGATGGTGACAAGGATGTAGGAGAAGATATTGCTCACCTGGTCGATGCCGTAGATGGCGAAGGTGCGGGTGATCATGCAGAACACGGAGACAGGGCTGCACACAATGATCAGGAAGTCCAGGAACTTCTGGACGATCTGGCTGCACTCATCGCAGAACACCTTGAAGACCTTGATCTTGTCGCCCATGGCGGCAATGCTCACGCCGATGATCACAGAGCAAGTGATGACCGCCAGCATCTTGTTGTTGGAACTCAGGGCCGCGATCATATTGTCCGGCACCGCATTGACCAGAGTGACCAGGATGTTGCTGGTCTCCGCCTCGGTCACGTTGGCGGCCAGGCTGTCCACCACAAACTCCCGGTACAGGCCCATGCCAATGACGGCCTCGGAGACCAAGGCGGCGAACAGGCAGGCCACCAGATAGAACAGCACAAAGGTGATGATGGTCTTGCCGGCGATGCGCCCCAGCTTTCTCATGTCGTTCATGCTGCAAACAGACATAATGATGGAGAAAAAGACCATGGGCACAATGGCCAGCTTCAATGCGTTGGTAAATACCGTCTGAATGATGTAGAACAGGCCAATGGCGCTGCGTCCCTCGCTGACGGTGATGTCCTGGAAGAAAATCTTATTCAGAACATCCCACGTGGCCGGGGACATGGAGGGTTTTAACACTGAGATAACGATGCCCAGGATCACGCCCAGGATCAGGGCTGTTACCATGCGCTTGACAAAGCTTTTCCGTTTCTTCTCAACCATGATTTCAACTCCCGTATACAACCGTAATTTGTATCCCGCTCTTGAAGGGATCCGTAAATTTTGGTTCGGCGGTCTCAGCTCGGGTCACCGGTGTCAACAGGAGTATTCCTGTCTTAATTGCCCAAAAATCGACTGCCTCTCCGGCTGTCTCAAGGGTAACATCTCCAAAGATTTTTGACAAATAAATATTTCGACGATATTTTATTTATTTATTCAATATTTTCCGGGAGGAATCCGGCACAAAAGCCCGCAGAGGGATCCCCCGCAGGCTTTTATTTGTTTATTTAATAATTTTTATTGTCTATATTCATTTTACAAATATAATTTCTGTGCGCTATAATGGCATTGAAAGTCAGGAACGAGAAAAAACTGATGGATCACACAAAAATCAGCCTGTTATAGAGAGGAAAGGAGAATCTACTATGATTCAAACTGCTCAGCGTATGGAGAACCTCCCGTTCTCCGGCATCCGCGTGATGATGGAGCGGGCCAATCAGATGCAGAAGATGGGGGAGGACGTCATCCACATGGAGATCGGCCGGCCCGACTTTGACACCCCCCAGGTCATCAAGGACGCCGCCTATGACAGCATCCGCCGGGGCAATGTGTTCTACACCTCCAACTACGGCACCCCGGAGCTGCGCAAGGCCATCGCCGGGAAGCTGAAGCGGGACAACGGTGTGGAGTACACGCCGGAAGAGATCCTGGTGACCATCGGCGTGGGCGAGGGCACCTACGCCGCTGTGGCCGCCTTCCTGAACCCCGGGGACGAGGTCCTGGTCCCCGATCCCGTGTGGCTCAACTACATCCATGTGCCCAATTTCTTCGGGGCCGTCCCTGTCAGCTATCCGCTGCGGGAGGAAAATGAGTTCCAGATCGACCTGAAGCAGCTGGAGGCGCTCATCACCGGCAAGACCCGGATGCTGGTCATCAACAGCCCCGGCAACCCCACCGGCGTGGTGCAGTCCTATGAGACGCTGAAGGGTCTGGCCGACCTGGCCATCCGCCACGACCTCATCGTGGTCTCCGATGAGATCTATGAGAAGCTGGTCTACGGCGGCGAGAAGCACATCAGCATCGCCTCTCTGCCCGGCATGAAGGAGCGCACCATCACCCTCAACGGCTTCTCCAAGTGCTACTCCATGACCGGCTGGCGTCTGGGCTATGCAGCCGCCCCCGTGGAGTTCATCAAGGCCATGGTCCGGGTCCATCAGTACATCAACACCTGCGCCGCCTCCTTCGTTCAGGAGGCCGGCATCACCGCCCTGGAGAAGGCCGAGCCCGACGTGCAGGAGATGGTTCAGGAGTACGCCCGCCGCAGAGACTATATGGTCTCCGCCATCAACAGCATAGACGGCGTGAGCTGCAAGACCCCCGGCGGAGCCTTCTATGTCTTTATGAACATCAAGTCCTTTGGGATGTCCTCCGCCGAGATGGCCAACTACCTGCTGGAGGAGGCCAAGATCGCCGCCGTGCCCGGCTCTGCCTTCGGCGCCCAGGGCGAGGGCTATATCCGCTTCTCCTACGCGTGCAGCTATGAGCGCATCGTGGAGGGCATGGAGCGTATGCGCAAGGCCCTGGCCAAGCTGCCCAGGAAGGGTTAAAACCGCTGCCACACCTGCCCAATGTGCAGGTCGAACTTCAGGTTCTCCAGATATTGCTCCAGATTGCGCTCGAAGTGGTCCAGCGCCTTTTCCGTGGTGATCAGGGGGCTGCGGTGCTTGATCTTATAGCAGCAGCGGTTGGGAGGCGGGTTCTCCAGGCGGCTCACATACAGGGCGTGGCTGCCGTAAAGCTCATGGATCACCGACTCCGGGGCGATCATCCAATACTGTTCTCTGGGGTTCCACATCTTGGAGATCACCGTGATGGTGTCGGCGGACAGGCGCGGACGGGAATAGTTGGTCAGCCACTGGTCATGCCAAAGCTGATAGGGGTCGTCCCACTTTAAAAACAGCTCCTTGGCCGGGTCCAGCTCCTCGGTGTGGACCAGCGGCTTTTCCACCGCCGGATTGGAGGACTGGACCAAATACAGCTGCTCCTCAAAGATGCACTCACAGAGGATGTTTTTATAGTAGAGCTGGTAGTATACAAAGGCCAGGTCGATGTCGTGGGCGTCCAGTATGCTGTACAGCTCGGAGGATTGGTGGGTGCGGATGTTGAGATCCAGCACCGTCCCGCGGTGGATCAGCTGGCGGTAGAAGGGGGCCAAAAGGGCCACGTTCACACTGTCCGTACAGCCGATGGTCAGCAGCGTCCGTTCCCGCCGCCCCTGGAGCAGCCGCGTCTCCTTCCAGAGGGACATCATCCGCTCCGCGATGGGGATAAAGTCCATGCCTTCCGGGGTCAGCTCGATCTGCTTGAACCCCTTGCTGCGCAGGACCAGGGAACAGTTGAGCTCCTTTTCCAGCAGCTTCAGCCGGTGGCTCACCGTGGGCTGAGAGAGAAACAGCGCCTCCGCCGTCTTTGAAATGCTCTTTGTGCTGACGATGGAGAGAAACATTTCCACATCGGCCAAATCCATACCAAGGCACTCCTTTCATACCGGGTCTGACGGGCATATCGTTCCTTTAGTCTACCATAGATCTGATTTGCTTTTCAATCACAATTCACACAACACATCAAACCAAGAAAGAAGGATCCTATCATGGCAGTTGGATGCAGAATCAAGAAAAATATCGTCCGTCCCGACCGCAGTCTGGTGGAGGCCTTCCGGGGGATCCCCGTGGCCAATATCGATGACTGTATGAACCGTATGTCCGCCGTCCAGGCGGAGCTGTGCCCCATGAACGCCTCCCCCCTTCTGGGCACCGCCTTCACCGTGAAGTGCCCCGCCGGCGACAACCTCATGTTCCACAAGGCGCTGGACCTGGCCCAGCCCGGCGATGTGCTGGTCATCGCCGCCGGAGGCAGCATGAGCCGCGCCCTGTGCGGAGAGATCATGGCCACCTACGCCCGCAGCCGCGGGATTGCCGGCTTCATCATCGACGGCTGCGTCCGCGACCGGGACGAGCTGGCCCAGTTCACCGACTTCCCGGTCTACGCCAAGGGCGTCATCCCCAACGGCCCCTATAAGAATGGTCCCGGCGAGATCAACTTCCCTGTCAGCGTGGGCGGACAGGTCATCTGCCCGGGCGACATCCTGGTGGGCGACGGCGACAGTATTCTGGTCATCAAGCCGGAGGACGCCGAGGAGCTGGCCAAGGCCGCCGCCGCCGTCAAGGTGAAGGAGGAGGGCCAGCTGGCCGGGATCCACGCGGGCAAGGGCTTTCCGCGTCCCTTTGTGGACCAGATCCTGGAGCAGATCGGCGTGGAGTATGTCGATTAAGTTTCCCATATCCGCTCTCTGACAGAAGGGGGACCGGCGCCGGCCGGTCCCCCTTCTGAGACTGTCGAAAAAGTGGCATAGCCACTTTTTCGAGGGGGATTGCACGAAAGCTTCGTCTCGATTTCTTGCGAAATTGTCGGCGAAGCTTTCGCGAGAAGTGTCATTTCCGAGGTACACGCCCCCGGAAATGACGGGATCCAATTTTATTCCGTCGCCTTCGGGCGACGGAACTCCTTGCAGGAGGGCTTTTTTGCCAAGCTGGGAAGGGGGACCGGCGCCGGCCGGTACCCCTTCCGCTCCTTGTCAGCGGTACAGTACTCCCCCGTTCACACAGCCCCCATCACCCTCACATCCGCAGAAAGCAGGAAGCTGTTCCCGATTTGACGGCGGTGCCAAGCCATGATACACTACCCCATATCCCGCTCTTGCGATACCTCAATACAAGGAGTTGCTCAAATGAAACCAATGGTCAGCGTCATCGTCCCAGTCTACAACGCGGAGCAGACCCTTCGGCGCTGTGTGTCCAGCATCCTGGACCAGCAGTATACCGACCTGGAGCTGCTTTTGGTGAATGACGGGAGCACCGACGCCTCCGGCGAGATCTGCGACGAATTTGCCGCCCGGGACGCCAGGGTGACGGTCCTGCACCAGAAAAACGCCGGTGTCTCCACCGCCCGCAACCATGCCCTGGAGCAGGCACAGGGCACCTATCTCCAATTTCTGGACAGTGATGACTGGATCACCCCAGATGCCACCCGCTCCCTGGTCCGGGCCGCGGAGGCCCACCGCTGCGATCTGGTGATCGCGGACTTCTACCGGGTGGTGGGGGAGCGCCTGTCCCGAAAAGGCGACATCGACGAGGACGGCCTTCTCACTCGGGAGGAATATGCCGCCTATATGATGGAGAATCCCGCAGACTTTTATTACGGCGTCCTGTGGAACAAGCTCTACCGCCGGGAGCTGGTGGAACGGTACCATCTGCGGATGGATCCGGAGATCAGCTGGTGTGAGGACTTTCTATTCAATCTGGAGTACATCCGCCGGGCGGAGCGGTTCTACGCCCTTTCCGTCCCGATCTACTACTATGTCAAGACCAAGGGCTCTCTGGCGTCCCAAAGCCTGAGCATTTCCAGGACAGTCAAGATGAAGCTGATGATCTTTGAGTCCTATCATCAATTTTACAAGGACGTTTTGGACGAAGAAGGCTATGAGCGATGCCGGGCTAAAGTATACCGCTTTCTTTTGGATGCCGCTGGCGATGGTGCGGTACCGCCACTGCTCCCAACCAGCCAGCGGTTAGGCGACGAGAGGGTGCGCGCCCTCCAGGCCGGTGTAATGGGCAGCGGCCCCCTCTGCGACGCCTACCGGGAGCGGCGGCTTTTGGAATCTCATCTGGAGACTGCCGCGCTGAAAAATGGGCTTTCCCTCCAGGAGGCACAGGTCCTGCTGTCCCTGCGTCAGCTGCGCGGCCCCTGTACCCGCCGGGAGCTGGCGGATTTTTCCGGCCTCTCCCGCCCCTCCCTCGCCCTGGCGCTTCAGCGGCTGACCTCTAAGGGCCTGCTGGAGAGCGAGCCCCCCGGTTATCTGGATGCACGCAAGCCCGTCCTGACGCCTGAGGCAGGCTCCGTGATCGCGGATCTGGAGGCGTCTCAGGAGGACGCCCTGGCCGACCGCCTGGCAGGCTTCACCCCGGAGGAGCGGAAAGAATACCTGGCCTTCTCACAGCGGATCACGGAAAACCTCCAGCGCTGCTTGCAGAGTTGAACCCGGTGGCCACATTTTGGGGACAAAAAGACTCTTTTCGGATTTTGTCGCAGAGAGCCCTTTTCCGGCGTATGGACCGGCAAGCGCGATTGGGGTGCTGAGAAGCAGGAAGTTTTTATTTGCGTACTCAAATAGGACTACTAGGTCTCTGTATACGTCTAATGAATCATGCCAAGCAATTCGGGATGGGTAATCTTTTGCGAAAACTATATTGGATCTATTTCTTGCTTTCGGCATATTTTTTCACTCCCGAAAATAACCATTTTCTGTATGCAGCACAATGCAATAATCAATCCAGGTTTCCCTAAATCATAGCATATATCACATATAAAGAGCAGGAGTCGATTCCCTTAAATGATCGACTCCTGCTACTTGTTATGGCAAGGGGTAACAATCCAAATCCTCTCAGGTCGGTCGAACTCTCTTGGATTCAAATTTGCAATTTTTCTTGAGAAGCATCCAACCGGCCTTCTGGCCGGCGGCGCCTTTGCGCCGTACAAGCGTTTTGCCACAGGCAAAACCTTGGCGCAGG
>OJOH01001618.1_pt1 | contig 9913 bp, 10 predicted proteins | sample 1598201 | NCBI WGS metagenome assembly OJOH01 (sample SAMN03922462, study PRJEB24848) | human gut metagenome | isolation source: stool sample | host: Homo sapiens | place: Germany | collected 2009-11 | reverse complement strand
AGCACTCTGCGATATCAAGCAGGAGTGGGCTGACGGCGGAAAAGAGAAGATCAAGAAAGGCTATGCAAGACTTGTCGAGAAAGGAAAAATGACACAGGAAGCAGTAGACGGCATTCTCGCAAAGATTACCCCAGGCTTAAAGGAAGACCTTTGCAAGGATTGTGACCTCATCGTAGAGGCGGCTTTCGAGGATATGGGCGTTAAGAAGACTACATTCCAGGAGCTGGATAAGATTGCAAAGCCAGAGTGCATTTTTGCATCCAACACATCCAGCCTTTCCATCACAGAGATCGGCAACGGATTGACCCGTCCAATGGTAGGTATGCATTTCTTCAACCCGGCAGACCGTATGAAGTTAATCGAGGTTATCGCAGGTGTGAATACACCGGAAGAGACCGTTGAGGCGATCAAGAAGATCTCTGTAGAGATCGGCAAGACTCCGGTACAGGTAAATGAGGCAGCAGGCTTCGTTGTAAACCGTATCTTAATCCCGATGATCAATGAGGCAGCTTTCATTAAGATGGAAGGTGTATCTGATATCGCAGGCATCGATGCAGCAATGAAACTCGGTGCAAACCATCCGATGGGACCGCTTGAGTTAGGTGATTTCATTGGTCTGGATATCTGCCTTGCAATCATGGATGTTCTCTACAAAGAGACAGGCGACAGCAAGTACCGCGCATGCCCGTTAATCCGCAAGATGGTTCGCGGCGGCAATCTTGGCGCAAAGAGCGGCAAGGGATTCTATGTATACAATGCTGACCGTACAAAGACCCCGGTTGATGCTCAGTAAAATATAAGGTAATAATGGAGGAAATGATATCATGGATTTCACTTTAGACAAGAAACATGAAATGGCGCGCTCCCTGTTCAGAGAGTTCGCTGAGAACGAGGTAAAGCCTCTCGCTCAGGAAGTAGATGAGACAGAGGAATTCCCGGTTGAGAACGTGAAGAAGATGCAGAAGCTCGGCTTCATGGGCATCCCGGTACCGAAGGAGTACGGCGGACAGGGCTGTGACCCGCTCACCTATGTAATGTGCGTAGAGGAGCTGTCCAAGGTATGCGCTACAACAGGTGTTATTGTTTCTGCACATACTTCTCTCTGCATCGATCCGATTATGACCTACGGTACAGAGGATCAGAAGCAGAAATACGTTAAGCCGCTTGCAACAGGCGAGAAGCTCGGTGCATTCGCACTGACTGAGCCGGGTGCAGGAACCGATGCGCAGGGCGCACAGACCAAGGCTGTATTAGACGGAGACGAGTGGGTATTAAACGGCTCTAAGTGCTTCATCACAAATGGTAAGGTTGCAGATGTTTACATCGTAATCGCAATCACAAGCATTACCGAGGACAAGAGAGGAAGAAAGAAGAAAAATTTCTCCGCATTTATCGTAGAGAAGGGTGCTCCTGGATTCTCCTTCGGTACAAAGGAAAAGAAGATGGGTATCCGTGGATCTTCTACATACGAGCTGATCTTCGAGGACTGCAGAATTCCAAAGGATGCATTACTCGGTCAGGAAGGAAGAGGTTTCCCAATCGCAATGCACACACTCGATGGTGGACGTATCGGTATCGCTGCCCAGGCACTTGGTATTGCAGAAGGTGCTTTGGATCGTTGTATCGAGTATACAAAGGAAAGAAAGCAGTTTGGCCGTTCTATCGCACAGCAGCAGAATACACAGTTCAAGCTTGCTGATATGGCTGCAAGAATCGAAGCTGCTCAGCTTCTTGTTTACAAGGCTGCCATGGCTAAGGCTACACAGAAGGTTTATTCTGTAGAAGCTGCCAAGGCTAAATTATTCGCAGCAGAGACCGCTATGGCTGTTACAACAGAAGTTGTCCAGTTATTCGGTGGATACGGATATATCCGTGAGTACGACGTAGAGCGTATGATGCGCGATGCCAAGATCACAGAGATCTACGAAGGAACTTCCGAAGTTCAGCGTATGGTTATTTCTGGGTCATTATTAAGATAATCGTACAGTTGTATCACAAAGATTGAAGAAAAGGAGATAAATAATACATGAATATCGTAGTATGTATTAAACAGGTTCCGGATACAAAGGGCGGCGTAAAGTTCAACGCAGACGGAACACTCGATAGAGCTGCAATGCTTGCTATCATGAACCCAGATGACAAAGCTGGTCTTGAGGCAGCACTTAGAATTAAGGATCAGAACGGTGCAAAGGTTACTGTTCTTACCATGGGACTTCCAAAGGCAGATGCTGTTCTTCGTGAGGCTATGGCTATGGGAGCTGACGATGCTATTCTTGTTACCGACAGAGTATTAGGTGGAGCTGATACATGGGCTACTTCCACAACAATCGCCGGTGCACTTCGTAACTTAGATTATGATCTGATTATCACAGGACGTCAGGCTATCGATGGTGATACCGCACAGGTAGGACCACAGATTGCTGAGCATCTTGGACTTCCGGTAATCTCTTATGCTGAGGATATCAAGGTTGAGGGAGATTCCGTAATCGTTAAGCGTCAGTATGAGGACAGATATCATGAAGTTAAGGCTAAAATGCCTTGCCTGATCACTGCTCTTTCTGAGTTAAACGAGCCAAGATATATGACTCCGGGTGGAATTTTCGATGCATGTGACAAAGAAGTTACCGTATGGGGCAGAGCAGACTTAAAGGATGTAGATGATTCTAACCTTGGTCTGAAAGGATCTCCAACAAAGATCGCTAAGGCATCTGATAAGGTACCGAAGGGTGCAGGAGAGAAAGTAAATCTGGATCCTGCAGAGTCCGTTGCATACTTAATCGGAAAATTCAAAGAGAAACATATTATCTAAGATTATAGAGAAAAGTGGTGAATAACATGGGTTTAGAAGAATATAAGGGCGTATTTATCTACGCACAGCAGGTAGACAATGAACTTAGCTCTATCGCTTTTGAGTTAATCGGAAAGGCAAAGGAGCTTGCAAAAGATTTAGGAACAGACGTAACAGCAGTCCTTCTTGGATCAAACGTAAAGGGCTTAACAGATGAGTTAGGCGAGTATGGCGCAGACAAGGTTATCGTAGTGGACAACCCTGAACTTGAGACATACCGTACAGAGCCATATGCACAGGCTCTTGCAGCAGTCATCAATGAGTACAAGCCAGAGATTATGTTAGTTGGTGCAACAGCAATCGGTCGTGACCTTGGTCCTACCGTATCTGCAAGAGTTGCAACTGGACTTACCGCTGACTGTACAAAGCTTGAGATCGGTGATTTCCCAATCAACGCAGTTCCTGGTAAGGAAGACGAGCAGAAGCACAACCAGTTACTGATGACCCGTCCTGCATTCGGTGGAAACACAATCGCAACCATCGCCTGCCCGGACAACCGTCCTCAGATGGCTACCGTTCGTCCTGGTGTTATGCAGAAGCTTCCAAAAGAGGCTGGTCGCAAGGCAGAAGTGATCGAGTTTAATCCTACACTTGAGAAGAACAACCGTTACGTTGACATCCTTAACGTTGTTAAGGCAGTTGGAAACGTAGAGAACATCATGGATGCAAAGGTTCTTGTATCTGGTGGCCGTGGAGTTGGAAGCAAAGAGAACTTCAAGATGCTGCAGGATCTCGCTGATGTATTTGGCGGAATGGTAAGCTGTTCCCGTGCCGCTGTAGAAAACGGCTGGTTAGCACAGGATTATCAGGTAGGACAGACCGGTAAGACCGTTCGTCCACAGATCTACTTTGCAATCGGTATTTCCGGAGCAATCCAGCACGTAGCTGGTATGGAAGAGTCTGACCTGATCATCGCAATCAACAAGGATGAGGATGCTCCAATCTTCTCCGTAGCTGATTACGGTATCGTTGGAGATCTGAACAAGATCGTTCCAGCTCTGACAGAAGCTTTAAAGGCTGAAATGAAGAATAAATAATTTCATCTTACATAAAGATGTGAAAAGAAACCGCCGCGGATTTCCGCGGCGGTTTTTTTGTGTGAGGAAATACTTGACAAACAGGTTTAAATGACTTAGACTAAAAGTAGTCTAAGTAGTTTAGACCAAAAATAAATAGGTAAAGTAATAAATACGGTGATAGAAATGAAAACTTATTTGACAAAAGCAGAATTAAAATTGATGGAAGTAATTTGGGAGAAGGGTCAAATTCCTTCAAATAAACTTGTTAAAGAATGTTTAGAGCGGTTTAATTGGAAAAAGTCAACAACCTATACTAATTTGAAAAAATTAGTTGATAAAAAAATGGTTTGTAATTCAGAGGCAGTTATTACTGTATTAAAATCAAGAGCAGATTATGAAAATGGTCAGAGAAAAGAAGTTATAAAGGAATATTTTTCAAATTCATTACCGCAATTTGTCCTTTCGTTTATCAAAGAAAGAAATCTGACAAGAGAAGATATTCAAGAATTGGAGAAAGTAATAGACGAATATAAGGAGGAACTACATGAATGATTTTTTTAAATTTTATAGTGGTTCTTTGAGTGGAACAATAATAGTTATTATACTATTTTTGTTTATAAGATTTTTATTGAGAAAACAGTCTAATCACATAAAAATAATGTTGTGGGTGATACTTTTGATACGTTTATTGTTTCCGGTATCTATATATACGGAATATGGCATTTTGTATTCGGAAACATTTGTTGAAAAGAATGAAAATCTTTCTGCACAGGAAATGAAAAGTGATAATTCTTTGCAAATATTTCCAAAAGATGAAAATACATCGAAACCATACATGGGAAAAAAGAAGAATATAAATATTCTTATGATATTGTGGTATATAGGTCTTTTGGTTTTTGCTGTATATTATATTATACAGAGGATTGCTGTTTGTAGAAGAACAAAGAATGCAAAGAAGATATCTTCACAGGATGAAATCTATGAGTGGAAAGAAAGCATGGCTTGTGTTATCGGCTTAGTTAAACCAAAAATATTTTTGCCATTTGATTTGAGTCCAGAGCAACGGCAGATAGTGTTACAGCATGAAAAGAACCATATAAAACGCAAAGATTATCTATTGATGATGTTGTATTATATAGCTCTTGCTTTAAATTGGTATAATCCCTTATGTTGGTTAATTTATTTTGGAGTAAATAAAGATATAGAAATGGCCTGTGATGAACAGACATTACAAAATACATCAATGGAGGAAAGAAAATTTTATGCCAGAACATTACTTCGGTTATGTGATAAAGGTAGATTAAAATATGTATCAGCTATGCGACCTTTTATTTGCGAAAGGAGTACATTGAAGATGCGGATTAAAAATATTGGGAAAGAATATAGCTGCCCAAAAACAATATATATAGTTGTTGCCAGTGGATTGTTATTAGTAGTATTATTTGGAAGTTTTCTTTATAAAAAAATTGGTTTGAATAATGTTGATTCGAAAGAACTTGCAAGGCTTGCAAGTTATAAATCAACTTTAAATTTTGATGATACAATGCCTAAAATTGGTTATGTCGGAAAGGGACAATTAGTTGTTTATGACAATATGGGGGTGTATGTTTATGATCTTTCCTCTTCAGACCTGACGGATTATGTTGATTTTGAAAAAAATCATTTTAAGGGATTACAGGGAGATGATGCAACATTTATTCATGTATCGAAGGATGGACGGTATATCCAGCTAAGTGATAATGAAAAACAGTTGCAGTATGATTTGAAAACAAAACAACAAAAGAATCAATTAGATAAAAAAGAAAGCTGGAATCCGAAAACAGAACCGATGGGGGTGGAGACCGCAGAATATTACAGCGTAAGCGATGTGTATTATATAGGTGAAGGCGAAACGTGTTTTCTTGCCATTAACAAAAATGTTACTCCAAATTATGGGGCATTGTTATGTGTAGTATCAAATGTGGGGGCAGAAAAAGAATATTCTTTATTTGATTGATGCATGAGTTGTTTTAAAGGCTGAGATGTGCAAATAATTTCATTTTATATAAGTGTGAAAAGAGACCGCCGCGGATTTCCGCGGCGGTTTTTACTATATTTGTAACGAGTCTTCTGTTTTACAGCCTAAGACACGCGCAAATTTTACGACATCAATGTCTAGATCGCGGGTATTGGCGGTAAAATCGAGGATATCGCTACAGCGATACTTTTTCAATGGACAAATGGAAGGAATCCGGATGTCTTTTATTTTTGTCTGAAAATATGTAACAATGGAACCGACAGGTTCGTTATAGTTAGCAGAGATAAAACAAAAGTGAGGAACGCGCGTGATTTTACTGATGATGGTGGACACACCCGAAGAAAAACGAAAATTTGTGATCCTGTACGAAAACTATCGTTATCTGATGTTGAAAGTGGCGGCGGATATTCTGCATGATTACCAGTTGGCAGAAGATGCCGTGCAGGAAGCATTTGTACGGGTGGCAAAACATATGGAAAACGTCGGACAGCCGGAGGAGACTGCCACGAAACGTTATCTGATTACGATTACAAAACATGCAGCCATTGATCTTTACCGCAGAAGAAACCGGTTACAAAGCAGGGAAATCTATATGGATGAACTTCCAGAAGAAACCGGGCAGCTTACTTATATGGCACCGGAGGAAGAACATGGAGTGTTAGATATTTTAAAAAATCTTCCACCAAAATACAGAGATATATTTCTGTTAAAATATTCCGCACATCTGGAAAACCGGGAGATTGCAAGAATATGCGGACTTCGGGAGGGGACGATACGGCAGCGGATTGCCAGAGGAAAACGGCTAATTGAAAAAGAACTGGAAAAAATCAAGAAGGGAGATACCGAATGAAAGTAACGGACGAATGGCTTTATGAAAAAATGCCGATCGTTGATGCAGCAATGGTACGGCAACTGGAAGTGTGCACGCAAAAAGATTACGTTTTTTCAGATAAATTCAGAAAGCGTATGAAGCGGCTGATACAGAAAGAAAAGTATATGTATGCCGAAAAACAGTTGAAGAAAATCACACAGAAAATTGCGGCAGCAGCGGTTGTGATGCTTGTGGGAGCACTCACCGTCACGATGAGTGTGGAGGCTTACCGGGTACGGTTTTTTCATACGATAAAAATGGTGCTGGATGGTAACATCAGTATTTACTCTTATGAATCGGACGAAGAGAAGATTTCCGATGCTATTTTAAAACCGCAGTATCTTCCAGACAACTATCGGCTGAACGAAGAAAAAATTACGGATACCACATCCGTTTTGGAATATGGAAATGACAAAAAGCATTTGATTTTCCAGCAAACAATTGTGACAAATGAGAAAATGATTTTTGACACAAATTATAATTCTGTGGAACAAATCAGAATAAACGGAATGACTGTTTTTTTATATCGGTATACGGATGAGACATTTTGGGCATATGGGGAATATGGAAACAGCGTATATGTGCTGGCTGGAGATACAATCCAAAAAGAAGAAATTGAAAAAATATATAAACACTGGATCTGGTAAAGGAGAGAGAAAATGATGAAAAAGAGATGGATTTTACTTATGATGTGTGCGTGCATTTCAGGACTTGGAGGATGTGGAAAACAGACAATTACAGAAAAAGCTGAGGAGACAGAAACTGCAGACAGTATGAAGGAGGATACAACAGAACTCTGCGCTTATATAAAGGAAATCAATGGAAATACACTGGTCATCGATCCCGTGGAGTATATCAGTTCCGGGGACAGTGATCGACTGGCAAGTTACAAACACACGGATGACGATATGCCTGACGGATATTATATATACAATAAGGATGAAAAAACAGAGGAAGTAACATTGACAGATCAGACGGAGTACTCCTTTTTGGATTGGACAAGAGAATTTGGGGGAACAGATGCCGATATTCGTGTAGTAACAAAAGATAAAATGATTTTTGAAAAATATATGGAAACTTATACGGATGCAAAACCGGGAATGCCGTTTTTCCTGAAAATGAAAGGAAATACGGTGATTCAGATTTTGGAAAAACCGATGGCGTGATGTGACTTGACCATAAGAGGAGCAAGGTGTAAACTGATAAAGTTGATGTTTATTTTATTCGCAAAAGAAAAAAAGAGAGAGACGGAAAACATAACATCCGCTTTCATCTGGAACAGGAGGAACCAATGCGAAACAATAAGACCGCGGAGCTGGTACTGACCGCTCTGTTTGCAGCAATCATTATCATTATGGCGTTTACACCGCTGGGCTACATCCCACTTGTGGTGATCAATGCGACCATCATCCACATCCCTGTTATTTTAGGATCGTTATTCTGTGGACCGAAGAAGGGCGGATTTTTGGGATTTATCTTTGGTCTGACCAGCTTTATCAAGAATACGGTTATGCCGACCTCACTTTCGGCATTTGTATTTTCCCCGGTGCTGGCGGCCAGCATGGTAGGCACCAGCGGAATCGTAAAGAGTGCGTTTATCTGTTTTGTACCGCGTATTCTTGTAGGAATCCTGCCATATTTTGTATATATCGGAGTAAAGAAAGCACTTTCTTCCCGGCACAAAATTCTCTGGGCAAGTGTGTTTAATATCCTGATCGGTGTGTTCCTGTTTCTTGGTGCGCGTGCGTTTCTGCTTCATGTGTTTGACAAGAAGCCATTGTCAGATATTGCATTGTATGCAGTAAGTGCACTGGTTGGATGGTTCGTTTTTATAGCACTGGAAGTGTATACGGTACTGAAATCCGGCGCAGTCTGTGCATTTGTCTATGCGGGTGTAACAGGCGCAATGGTCAATACGATACTGGTTATGGGCGGAATTTTTGTGTTATACAAAGATGCATATGCAAAAGCCCTGAGTGTTGATGCAGGAGCCGTGCTTGGAATCATCGGTGGTGTCATCAGCTTTAACGGAGTCATTGAAGCGATTGTGGCTGCAATCATTGTAGCAGCACTTGGCATGGTACTAAATAAATTAAAACCAATCCAGAAATAATATGTTTTAAAAAGGCAGCCGGAATGAAACACAGGCTGCCTTTTTTGTTGTCCTTTTGGTAAAAAGCGATAGTGTATGGAACAAGGATATGCTAAAATAGAAAAAGGTATAAATTTAAAAGGAAGTAGATGTATGCTTAATATTTATTACGGCGACATGCAGGAGTCTGTGTATAACACGGCAGCGTATTTTAAGTATGATTATGAGGACAGTTGGATTATAGATCCGTTTGTAAAAGAAATGATTCAGGATGTGGATCAATCAACGGTGCTGGATAGTGGCGTAATTGACAGTCCTGTTTTGGGAAAAATTCCACCGACAGGTTTATCCGGGGGAGTAAAGACATTAATCCTTGTAAGATTTGATAAGGATAAAATTTTTAATGCATCAACCTGTGGGGATAATTGTGCAAAATGGTTATTAAAAATAGCAGAATCCGAAGACCGTACAATTAATCTGCGGCATTTAATGAATTTTGGAAAAGATCCTTTTGTCATTCGTATTTTGAATACGGGTGAGATTGTTCATTCAATGGAAGAACTGGTGTCGATTGCAGGAGAATTTGTTTAATGAAGGGAAAACATAGAATTATTGTATCAACAAAGCGCTTAAAATATGATTTTGAAATTCGAAGAAATCTGACGGTCATCCGGGGAGACAGTGCGACAGGCAAAACCACATTGGTAGATATGATTCGGGAATACGTAAATAATCCATCCGGTACGCCCGTGGAACTGACGTGTGACAAAAAATGTTATGTGCTCGAAGGTTCACTGTGGAAAGAACAGTTATCAGCAATGCAGGATAGTATTGTATTTATTGATGAAGGAAACGAATTTATCAAGACAGTAGAATTCGCAGATACTATTCAGAAAACAGATAATTATTATGTCATTGTTTCCAGGGAATCCTTGCCTTCTTTGCCGTATAGTGTGGAGGAAATCTATGGAATTCGTACTTCAGGAAAATACGGAACATTAAAACCGTGTTATCATGAGTTTTACAGAATATATGGAGCACAGACTTTAAAGAAGGATATTAAACC
>OJOH01001614.1_pt1 | contig 9930 bp, 10 predicted proteins | sample 1598201 | NCBI WGS metagenome assembly OJOH01 (sample SAMN03922462, study PRJEB24848) | human gut metagenome | isolation source: stool sample | host: Homo sapiens | place: Germany | collected 2009-11 | reverse complement strand
ACCATGGCTTTCTGATGGATATTTAATAATGCATGTATATCTTAAGGGGAAAATTTCAAAAGAGTATTTTAATTCTGTAGGAGCGAGAAAATGATGTTTGTTTTGGGATGTATGTTTGGCGCGTGTGTAGGATTATTGATTTGTTCTTTATGCGTAGTGGCAAAAAGAGGTAAATAGAATGGCGGAAGGTATGCGACTGGGAATCTATTATGATCCGGATCCGACTTATGAAAAAACGAAAACGAATTTAAATTGTGAATCTAAGCGTGTACGTGGCGAGATTAAAGCGTTTTTTGAAGAGATTCGGCGCTGCAGAAAGCATATTGACTCTCTGAATCAGTACCGTTTGCAGTGCGAGATGGATATGATCTCACTCAGAGGATGTAGATACGATAAAGAGCCTGTAGATGGCGGCTCTCCATCCGATTTGTCAGACATCGTGATTGCTTTCAAAGAGAAGATGGCAAAATCAGAAGAACTGCGGATAAAAGAGCTAAATCGATACGGTGACATGATCACAAAAGGGTTCAAATTGTTGTCACTGCTATCCGATCCTGAGCAGAAGTCTATCATGATTGATAGATATTTCATGAACGAGCTCTGGGAAAAAATCGCACTGGAACATCATTATGTGAGAAGTCATTGTTATCGATTGGAAGATGAAGCGATAAAAGAAATTTCGCGAAAAATGAAACATGAGACATTATGAGACATTCAAAAGTGGTATTATAATAGTGTAAAAGTTCAGGAATTCCTCCCTGAAATAAGAAAGCACGTACTCTACCAAAGTGCGTGCTTTTCGTTTGTTTATCTAAAAGGCGGTGATTACTGTGGGCGCAAAAGGCAAGTATGCAAGGTGGCTTCTTCCGGATAATCTTTTGCGCTTGCAGGCATGGGCGCGAGACGGATTAAGTAATGAGCAGATTGCGCATAATATCGGTATTAATCAAGATACGTTATATACATGGATTAAGAAGTTTCCCGAATTTTCCGAGGCTTTATCGCGCGGGAAAGAAGTTGTTGACATTGAAGTTGAGAATGCATTATTAAAAAGAGCCAAAGGATATGACTATATAGAGACGACATCGGAGCTGATTGCGGATAAAAATGCAAAAAATAAAGCTGTAATGAAAGTAACTAAGCGAGTAACTCGGCATGTACCGCCGGACGTAAAAGCTATTGTATTCTGGCTGACGAACCGAAAACCGGAATGGCGCGACAAGCAAGAAAAGGAATTATCTGGTAATATCGGTGTAAATTTGGTGGTAGATGATGACATCAGCACAGACGATTAATCTTGTCAATGACATTATTCATCCAACGGCAAAACAACGGGAGTTTATGCGGGCGGTCAAGGATAATACATACATTCTTTATGGCGGTGCAGCAGGCGGCGGAAAATCGTATATATTGCGTTGGGAACTGGTTTATCTCCTGATCAGCTGGTACAAGCATTTGAAATTAAAAGGTATCCGCGTTGGGCTGTTTTGTGAAGACTACCTGGCACTGCGGGATAGACAGTTGTCAAAGATAAAAATGGAATTTCCGGAATGGCTTGGCAGCTACAAAGAAGCGACGCATGAATTTACATTAAATCCGGCGTTCGGCAGCGGTGTGATATGTTTCCGTAATCTGGATAATCCGTCAAAATATTTATCATCAGAATTTGCGGCAATCGCGATTGACGAATTGACGCTGAATGAACAGACTGTTTTTGATTTTCTCCGCATGCGGCTTCGCTGGGTCGGTGTTGAGGATCCTAAGCTGATTGCCGGAACGAACCCTGGTGGCAAAGGTCATATGTGGGTTAAGAATCTGTTTATCGATAGAAATATTCCGCCGGAAATGCGGGATTTTTCAAATAAAATTGCGTTTGTACAGGCGCGGATAGATGATAATCCGTACTTGCCTGCAGGATACAGTGACGCGCTTGATACGCTGCCGAATAAGCTAAGAAAAGCGTATCGTGAGGGCGACTGGAATATATTCGAGGGGCAGGTTTTTGAGGAGTTCCGGACAGATATACACGTTGTTGAACCGTTTGAAATTCCGAAAAGCTGGCAGCGCGGACGGTCTATGGATTGGGGATACAGTAAACCGTATGCGGTATACGAATATGCAGTCGATTATGATGGTGTTGTCTATGTAATTAATGAATGGTACGGCTGCAAACCGGGGACTGTCAATACAGGTACGCAGGAAACAGCGCGGGAAGTCGCGCAGAAGATTAAACATTTGGGCAGTGAGTTCGGCATTGCGGATCCGGCAATTTGGCAGAAAACAGGACATGACGGGCCGTCGATTGCGGAAGTGTTCGCAGCGGAAGGCGTGCCATGGTATCCGGCGGATAATGACAGACTGGCAGGGAAAATGCAGGTACATCTAAGGCTGAAAGAACGAAAGCTCAAGATATTCAAAACGTGTTATCACTTGATACGGACGCTGCCGGCATTGACATACGATAAGCACAAAGTCGAGGACGTGGATACACAGCAAGAAGACCATAGTTACGACAGCGTCAGATATTTCTTGATGAGCCGCCCGATTCAGCCGGTAAAAGCAGAAAAGCCATTCAATGATGGGTATAGATATGAAGATGAGAAAGGAGATGAACCGACGGCGTGGGGCGTGTAATGAGTGACAGAGCATTAAGAGATTATGCATACAGAGTGCTTAAATCAGAGTACGGTGAACATATGGAGAACGGGATTTTAATTCCGGCAAAGAAAAGCGATGAAGAGATGGCGGCGTTCGTAGCGCAGATGCCGCAGTGGCAGCTTGAACAGATGTATGGAATGATGTTTAAAGGAGAGCTTGTCGAATGAGTTTTGATTTATCCGAAGCGCGAAATAATGTAAAAAGGGCATTGCAGCTAACCAGCGAATGGCGTAAAAGTGCAAAAGAAGATTATGATTTCATGCGCGGTAAACAGTGGACGGATGCGGATTTAAAGGTGATGAAACAGAAATCCCGTCCGGCTATTACGATTAACCGTATCCGTCCAGTCGTCAATCTTCTTTCCGGCTATGCAGCGCAGAATGAAACGGAGCCGGATTTTCTGCCGCGCTCGGAAGAAGATGACCGGGTAGCACGTGTGGCCAAAGGTATTACAAAGTACACTTTTGACAAGACGAATTATCAAAGCGTTAAGAAAAAGGCATTCAAAGATGCGGTTATCTGTGGTGTCGGAAATTACTGGGTCAGTTATGAATTTGATTATGCCCGTATGGACGGTCGGATACAGATAAAAAATGTCAGTCCTTTTGATGTGTTTGTGGATCCGGAATGCAAAGAAGATGATTTGTCAGACGCTTTCTACTGCGGGCGTTATAGCTGGGAAAGTCCGGATAAATTGAAGCAAATATATGCGGACAAAGCGGATGAAATTACTATGCTTGCGCATAAATACGATGACAGCGAATTGGAAACCGTTAATACAGAGCCGCTCTGGTATTCGCGGGATTTGAAAAAGCTCCGAGTGGTGCAGTACTGGTATAAAGAATACACACGGAAGAAAATATTTTCTGCAGACGGAATGATCGTCGATGAATCGCAGCCGGATTTGTATTCGGCTTTTTTAATGTCTGGAGCAGAACCGGAAGAAATCCCGGTTACAAAAATCAGATATGCGACATTCTGCGGAGAAATTCTGCTTGAAGAGGGCGAAAGTCCTTATAAGCACAATCAATTTCCACTTGTGCGGCAGTATTGTTACTTGTCGGGTTACGGTGAAGATTTAGATGACGGATTGGAACCGGCGGGGATTGTGCGGGATCTAAAAGACGCACAGCGCGAACTCAACAAGAACCGCAGTCAGCGCATGCATATCGTCAATCAGCAGTCGCTCGGTGTTCGTTTTTGGACTGGACCGCAGTTTGATGAAAAAGAAAAACGGGAAATTCAGAATCTGTCTACAACGCCGGGCGCTAATATTTTCTTAAAGCCGGGCGTGACATTTACCGATGGGCTTCCATCGGCGCAATCCGTCAATAATATAGAACTCGAAAACCGCTCAAGCAGTGATTTTTACACGATTTCAGGCATTACTCCAGAGAGCCTGTCCGGCAGTATTGGAGCGATGAGCGGGAAGGCGATTGACCTTAGGCAATCAGTTACTACAGTGCAGACGGCGGAAATATTCGACAAAGCGAAAGAAGCGGAACTGCAGATTGTAAAACTCTTATGGGGGGACACAAATGCACCGGGACTGATTCCGCAATTTTACAACAAAAACAAGGTCATGCGGATTCTTGGCGAAGACGGCAAAAAAGAGTTTGTGCAGATACAGCCAGGATTGGGGCAGGCTATGCAAGAACAGCAGACGGTAGATCAGAACGGTATGCCGGTGACGGATGAAAACGGCGACCCGGTAACGAAAGTACTGTATGATTTATCCGCTTTCGATTTCGACATTGTGATCACAACATCACAGGCAAGCGCTACCGCACGACGGGCGAATTTGTATCAGTTGCTTGAGGCGAAGAAAGCGGGCGTCGATATACCAATGGATATCATTCTTGATTTCATGGATTTCCCGGAAAAGGAAACCGTCAAGAAGCGTATGCAGCAAGCTTCCGAACAGCCCAAAATGCCGGACTTTAAAGTCAGCGCAAGCATTGAGGATTTACCGGCAGAAGCACTGTCAACGGCGCTGCAATCTATCGGTGTGAATATTTCGCCACAGCAGATTATGCAAGAAAGATTAGCACTGAAAGGGCGTGTAATCGCTCCGCCGGTGCAGCCACAAATTCAGATACAGCAGCCACAGCTATTAGGGCAGTAATGCCTTGATATATCGTCCTAAGCAACGACGTTAAAAGGCTTTTTTCTTTCGTCCGAAAAGAGACGGTAAACTACAAACAAAATTATTCGACCGCCGACGTCGTTAAACCGGCAGTAGGAGATAATCATGGAAAACGAAGCAATGCTCAATGCAGAAGATTTAGGATTCGACGCAGAAGATTTGAAAGAAGCAGGTCTTGACAATCCGGAACCGGCAACTTCAGCGGGTAATGATCCAAAGAAACCGGAAGATAATTCTGCAGACGGACAGCCGAAAACTGATCCTGATCCTGAATCGAGACCTAAAACAGAAATTGAACCGAAGGAACCGGAAGACAATCCGGCAGGCGGTGATTTGAAGAAAGCACTGGCAGAAGAACGGGCTCGCAGAAAAGCGGCCGAAGAAGCGGCTAATACTTTGCGTTCACAGATGAGCATGTCACAGAAACCGGTATTATCTCCGGAAGATTTGAATCAAATTCGCAGTTATGCGCAGCAGGAAGCCGCACGTCGGCTCAAGATTGATGACGCGTCCGATTTAATGTTCACCGATGCACAAAAGTATCAGGAACTTCTTCATGAACAGGCACGGATTGAATATCAGATGACACGCCAGCAGGAAGAGCGGCAGGAAACCTATCAGAAAAATGTAGCGTTTATCGGTGAGCTTAAGGCTATTCCGAATATCGGCGAGCTGTGGCAGAAAGGCACTGAAATGCTGGACGGCATGACGCGAAAAGACGCTGCCCCGATTGATGCGGCATTTTCACGTATTGATCAGGGGATAGGCACGGATGCAGACTTCAAAGTTATTCGTGATTTTGCTGAAAAAGTAAAATCGGCGATGACCACGCCTGCGCAAAATCCGCTTGAAACGGCTAAAACACTGCCAAAAGCAAGCGCGTTAAACGGCGGTACTCCGACCGGCGCAAAACTGTCCGAAGAAGAAATCCTGCGGTATGTCGATGAAGGCCGGGAGAATGAACTTCCGGCGGAAATCAGAAAGCAAATTAATGACCTCTGTGGTTGATTAATTTTTTACGAAAAGGAGAATAATGTATGGCAAACGAATTTAAAATTCCTGAAAAGTTGGTCCCGAAACTTTGGACGAAAAAAGTATGGAGAGAAGGTCTAAAGGCCTCTTATTTCGACAAATTTACATCCACTTCCGGGGATAATGTAGTGCACACAAATAAGGATTTGAAACAGGCTAAAGGGGATGAAGTTTTCTTTGGTCTGGCTATGAATCTTAATGGTGCAGGCGTTTCCGGAAACAGTACTCTTAAAGGCAATGAGGATGAGCTGAAAATGTATGATTTCAGCGTGAAAACTGTACTGCAAAGAAATGCGGTAAAACGCTTTGAAGCGGATGATCAGAAATCCCCGTATGCGAACTTGCCGCTTATTAAGGGGGTGTTGGTGCAGTGGCTGTCTGACTGGAAAGATAACAAGCTGATTTCCGCACTGACGGCTAATCCGACAACCGGCGAGAGAATGTTTGCGTCTGCTGCAGGAACAGAGGTTTCTTTAACGGCTAATGACAAGCTGACCTGTGCATTGATTGCAAAAGCGAAACGCAAAGCAAAAATGCATGAACCGATGGTGAAACCTCTTAAAATTGATGGGCAGGAGAAATACATCATGCTTGTTGGCACATGGGCAGCGCGTGACTTGAAAGCAGATCCGGTATGGCAGGCAGCACAGCAGAATGCGGCAATCCGCGGCAGCAAAAACCCGATTTTCACCGGAGCGCTCGGCGAATATGACGGCGTCGTGCTATATGAATATGAACGTGTCATGAATACGAAAACCGGCGCGTCTTCCGCAAATGTTGTTCACAACTTGCTTTTAGGGCAGCAGGCGGCATGCTTCGCTGTAGCCCGCGAGGCTCGCTTCATTAAAGATGAGGATGATTACGGCAATGTACAGGGGAACGGTATCGCGTTCTTCGGCGGCATTGAAAAATCCATCTACAACAGCAAAGATTATGGCGTGATTCAGGTCATGACCGGCGGTGCTGTAGAGTAATTGCAATGGAGATAAGGTGAGGGCTTTTTACAGCCCTCTTTCCTTTTCTTAAGGAGTAACCATGACAGTAAAAGATTTGATTAACCGTGCGTATATGCAGGTGGGCGATACATCGCAAGTGAACTATACGCCGTATCAGTTTCTGGAGTTTTATAACGAAGGCAATCATATTCTGCATAAGCTTATAGCGCGGTATATTCCGGATATTTTACGTGTAACGGAGACGGGAGTTCCGAACAGACCGACGATTGCACTTTCTTCTTTCGCATTGCAGATTATTTCAGTTAAAGACATGTATGGTCATCCCGTTGATTACACGATGGAAGGCCACAAAATCATTACTGCGAAGAGTGCGGCACAAAGAGGATTGACCGTCGTATATATCCCGTCTGCAGATTACAAAGAAATGGATGATGAAAGCGGTTATCCGGCGGAAATAGAAAGTCTTCTTGTGAATTACATGGTAGCGCGGATCCTGAAAGCGGACTTATCGTTTGTTTCCGGATGGGAAGATACGATTTCAGAAATGGCGCGGCAGATGAACGATGAAAGTGGGTTTATAGCGAGGGGGTACTGGCCGTATGACTGCAGGCGAACTGATTACGATGATTAATCTGGATACAAATGAAATTTTAGATGACAGTGCGGAATACATCCCCTATATTAACGCGGCTATTGATTATTTGACTATGGCGCTTATCCCGATGAAAGACAGGGAAGTTGTAAAAAGTATGGACATTAACGACAATAATCCGGTACCCGGTGATTTTACAGCGTTTGTGCCGGCGGCGGGATATCCTGTCCGCATTGTGAATGGGTCTTTCCAGACGTACGGTGGAAAGACTGTTAATGATGTATTTTACGCCGTGAAAAAGCCGCATGTTTCGAATGAAACTGATTCAATTCCATTCAGCGAAATCTTCCATTTCATTTTGGTACAGTTGGTTTCGTTTCTTGTCAAGAAGAAATCATTAATGCTGGATTATGCCAATGCGGATAAAGCGTTCATTGCTGATCTGACATCGGCAATCCAAGCGGCAAGAGGGCGCTAATATGGGGGAGCGTTTTTTTGCCTCAACAAACGGATTTCGTCTGGGATTAGATTGGAGCAAGCCGGCAGAGAGTATTGATTTGCAGAGTTTAACGCAAGCAATAAACTGTGAATACAGTTCGACAGACGGTGCGCTTCAAACGGTGCCCGGCGTAAGAACGGTTTATACACATACGGCGGATATTGAAAGTCTGTATTATGACAATTACCGCAAACAATATTATTTTTCCTGCGGCCGTGACTTATATAAAACAGCTGATTTTGTGACGGTCACACTGCTGGGAACATTAACCGGTAACAGCACTCCGAAATACCACGCTTTTGACCATGATATATTGATTGCGTCCGGCGGTAAGCTGCAGGTTGTTTCTGGTGCCGGCGTATTGTCTACTGTAGACGAAAGTCCGACTTGCGAATTTGTGAGCAGCCATTCCGGCTCCGTCATGGTAGCGTCAATTTATGGACACCGTATCACGTGGTCGGCTGTTGGCGATTACACATCGTGGACAACGAACACGAACGACGCTTCTTCTGCGCAATATGTGGAAGTCGGATATAAAGATCCCGGCTGTATTGTATCTGTTGATTTCTTATCAAAGGCAATCATTGTATACAAAGAATACGGTAGAGCTTACCAGGTGGTGGGCAATCCACACGAAAAGACGCTTGCGGTGTATCCTCTTTCAGAAACGGCTTTATGCTGCGGTAGTTCTATCAGCATTGATGACCGAAGTTATTATCTGGGGAACGCAGGATTAATGAGCTTTGTGCCAACGAACACGTATGCGAATATTCAGCCTTCTGAGGTAGGTCTTAATATCAATGCACAGTTGACAACTATCACGACAGAAAAAGCCAGAATGTGGCACATCCCCGGCAAAAAACAACTATGGATTAAACCGGGAAAAAATCAAGATGTGTTTATTTATCACTATCTACCGAGATATGAAGATGGAAGAGGTGTTTTTACTTCAAGAAGTTTCGTTCATGATCTGCATGATGTCCTGACAGTCGGTAAAGAGATTTACATTGCATATGGCAACAAGATAGGACAGTTGGGTTCGGGAATCGATACTGACGACGGAGAACAGATTACGACGTCGATTGTTTCAGGGAACAGATTGGCGCAAAGACTATTCTTGCTGCTGTTTTCATATAATTTTGTATCAAGCAACCGCATTGAAGGTTATGGCAGCATTACAATCAGCGATAAACGGGCAAAACCTGTTACATTCAAAGCGGCCGGTACAAAGTTATACTATGCGAATGAAAAATTGATTAACGCAACCGGCAGGTTGAATAGCAATGAGTATACAAAAGTAAATAAGATCGGCGGCGGAGCGAACCGCCATCTACAGATAAAAATATTTGTTGCCAAGGGCGCTATCGCTTTGCGGCAGTTTGATTATACTTACGAGGAGGTTTAAATGCCTTATACGGAAAAATATCCTTTGAACCCGACGCCGCAAGGAGACAGCACGAAAGAAGCTGTACTAAAGAATAGGGAAGAAATCAAGACGATTGGGGATGCGCTTTCCACACGGTCGAAAAGCGGTGGGAGCGGTCTTCGGCAGCGCATTTTATACGGGAAAAACAGCGGCGGGAAGTACAGTTTTCTTTCCGGCGACGGACTATCGGTCATCATTGATGGCAGTAAAATTCCGGTAATTTTAACGCTGGCAGACGGTTTTGACGAAAACGGAGCGAAAGATTATGTAGAAACGATTAACAAGAAAATCAGTGCATGGACGTTGCCGATTAATGCAACAAGTTATCTGTTTATAGAACGAAATAATGTGGGTGCTTTGTCTTACGGGAGTGTAACAACAAAACCGGTATTTTCAGATTCATTACCTTCCGGCATTGTCACAAATACTCATGTGTTCAACACACTTGAGCAGAAGATGTACGTGTATAACAGTACGGAATGGAAAGCTGTAGCACGCTTATTTCTTGCGGCAGTAACGACAAATGCAACTGGCATAATAAAGATTGAATATATGGATAATGCGGCAGCGGTACCTGCTCACCTACAACAGAGACCGCGACAACAAAATCATTGCCCTGTC
>OJOH01001613.1_pt1 | contig 9936 bp, 8 predicted proteins | sample 1598201 | NCBI WGS metagenome assembly OJOH01 (sample SAMN03922462, study PRJEB24848) | human gut metagenome | isolation source: stool sample | host: Homo sapiens | place: Germany | collected 2009-11 | reverse complement strand
ATCGCCGAGCGTTTCCTGCAAGAGGTCGAGGGTATCCATGTCGAGGTCGTTGGTCGGTTCGTCCAAAAGCAGAAAGTTTGACGGCTGCGCCAGTACCTTGGCCAGCATCAGCCGGTTTTTTTCACCGCCGGACAGGGCGGCTACCGGCGATTTGGCCTGCTCCGGCGTAAACAGAAAGTCTTTCAGATAAGCCACCACGTGTCGCCAGCTGCCGCGCACCCAGATGTGGTCGCCCTGGTCGCAGAGCGTCTGCCATAAGGTTTTGCCCGGGTCAAGGATAAAACGGTTCTGATCAAAATAGGCTTCTTCCAGGTTTTTGCCGATTCTGACAAAGCCGGAATCGGGCGCCAGCTTTTTGGTCAGCAGTTTAATTAGAGTGGTTTTGCCGGCGCCGTTAGGGCCGACGATGCCGATTCTGTTGCCGCGGATGATTTTGGTCGAAAAGTCGTTGACGATGGTTCTGTCGCCGAATGACTTGCATAAATGTTTGGCCTCAATCACCAGTTTGGAGCGCCACGGCGTATTTTCGATATCCATGTTTACCGAGCCGATCTGGCGGACCTGTTCTTTGCGTTCCTGGCGAAGCTGAATCAGACGCCGCAGGCGTCCCATGTTGCGTTTGCGCCGTGCGGTGACGCCTTTGTGCAGCCACTCGGTTTCTTCGGCGATTTTTTTGTTGAGATGTTTTTGGGCGATGATTTCCTGTTCGATCACCTGGTCCTGCCATTCTTCAAAGCTGCCGAAACCTTTGTTGTTGCGGCGCAGGGTTCCGCGGTCGAGCCAGAAGGTGGTGCGCGAAATGTTGGTGAGAAAACGCCGGTCGTGGCTGATGACGACGACGGCGCCGCCGTAACCGCCGATGATTTTTTCCAGTTTTTCGATGGTCGGCATGTCGAGGTGGTTGGTCGGTTCGTCCAAAAGCAGAATGTCCGGTTCTTCGATCAGTGCCCTGGCCAGCGTCGCTTTGCGCCGTTCACCGCCGGAAGCGGTGGCGGGGTCGGCGTCGGCGGCAATTTCCAGCTGTTCGATCCACATGTCGGTTTTGTAGTCTTCGCTGCCGTCGTGTTTGTCAAGTCCGGCGGCAACCGCTTCGCGCAGGGTCTTAAAACCGCTTAAGTCGGCGTCCTGCGGCATGTAGCCGATTTTGACGTTGGGCTGGATGAAAATTTCGCCGTCGTCGGGTTCGATGATGCCGGCAATGATCTTTAACAGCGTCGATTTGCCGGAACCGTTGCGTCCGACCAGCGAAATTTTGTCGCCGCGGTTGATGTAGAGTTCCACGTCTTCAAACAGCTGTTTGCTGCCGAAGCGGATTTTGATGCCTTTTAAGGTATAAACGGGCGCTTCAAATGCCGGCATGGTCTTGATCCTTTTGTCTTTTTACATAAAAAATTCCGCGCGCATTATAAGCGCGGCGGCGGCAAAAATAAACAAAAATCTTAAGACGGCCGTGCTGCCGGCTGTCGTTTCTTTGTTCCGAAAGGCAAAAATCGGCAGAAAAGACGGTAAAAAAGTTTGAACATGCGGAATTTTCGTATATGATAAGACAAAATGTCTGGTTTAACGATGGGATTTTTAAAATGCCGAAAATGTTTGCGCTTTTCGCCTGTGCGATGCTTGTTTCCTTTGCTGCCCGGGCGGCCGACGACGACATGTCGCTGATTGATTTGTTCGGGGAGGAGCCCAAAAAGGAAGAAAAGGTTTCCGTGTCCGACAAACCCGAACGCCGGGTTGAGCCGGAAAACAAAAAGGAAGAGGAAAAAGTGAAAGTGGACGACGAAGGAATGTTTTCGTTTCTGAATTTCTCGTTCCTTAAAAACAAAAAGAAAGTGGAGGAATTTGCCCGCAAACCCGATGAGCCGCAGGAAAACTTCCTCGACCGGATGACCCGTCTGGCGGAAGAAGGCGACGTTGACGCCTGTCTGACTCTCGGTTACATGTATCTTTACGGCGAAAACGGAGTGACCCGCGACGAGGAAAAGGCTTTCCGCTATTATTCGATGGCGGCTTCCCAGGAGGACATGATTGCGGTCAATAACCTCGGCAGCCTTTATTACAGCGGCATCGGCACCGAAAAGAACGTCAACAAGGCGGTTGAGATGTTTGACAAGGCGGCCAAACTCGGCAACAAGGAAGCGGCGATCAACCTTGCTTTCATTTATCTGACTTCGCCGTCGAGCGGCGTTTCCAACAACCGAATCGTCGAACTGTTGCAGCAGGCGGCGGAAGGCGGCAACATCACCGCACAATATATGATGGGCTATTCCTATTACCGCGGTTTTGTGGTGGCCAAGGATTTTAAAAAGGCCTTTGACCTGATCAAACAGGCTGCCGTGTCTTATGACGAAGCCCAGTATGAACTGGCGCAGCGTTACATCAATGCGGAAGGTACGCCCCGCAACTACGGCAACGCGGTCAAATATCTGACCCAGGCCGCCCATCAGGGAAACGTTCAGGCAATGATGGATCTCGGCAACATTCTGGCGGCGGGAACTTCTTATCAGAAGAACGAATATCAGGCGTACATCTGGTTTAACATCGCTTCGGTATACGGTATCGAAGGCGCGGCGGAAAAACGCGACGCTTTGGAAAAAATCCTGAAAATCGAGGAAGTGCTGCAGGCGCAGGCGGCGGCGGAAACCTTCAAAGAAAAGCCCAGCGAAATGACACAGTACATCCGTCAGACTTTCGGCCGCGGACTGGGCGGTTATATTGACAAGAAAATGGGCTACCGGGCGCCGAAAAAGCAACCCCCGGCCACGGTAAAAAAACAGGAACGTGATCCTTCCCAGCCGTTAAAGCTGCTGTAGACGAGAAAGCTCGGGAAAACGTTTGTGATGTCCGGGATCCGTGTTTTGCGGATCCCGGATTTTGCGTTTCCGGAAGGCGTTTTTTCTTCCGTGCGAAAGGGGCGGACTGATTTTCCGCCAGCCAACGGGCGGCAGTTTCTGTAATATCAGTTTTGCATCCGGGAGGCCGGGGGCGGAGTGTGACGGCCCCTTTCACAGAAAAAAGAACGACTCCTGTAAAGAGGGGGCCGGGAATATAAGGCTATAGGCGCGAATAACCCGGACTGTTCTTGCACAGTTCTCTTCACTTAGGCATCTAAATTCGCCGCGGTCGCTTACGCTTTCCCTGTTCATTAAGATGTTGCAAAGATTTTGCAGACAAAAACAACCGGAGCAGCGGTTGTTTTTGCTTAGCAATCCCGTCACCTTGAATTTATCAAGGTGAGTTTTGTTTTAAATCAAGGTAAATAAGCAAAACGAGGAAAGGTTAGAGAAAAGAAAAAACTTGCCAAAAACCGATAACTTCTTTAATATCAACCCTGCATCCGGGAGACCGGGTGCGGAGTGTCAGAGCTCCTTCACGAAAAAAGAACGACTCCTGTAAAGAGGGAGCCGGGGATATAAGGCCATAGGCACGAATAACCCGGACTGTTCGTGAACAGTTCTGAACTCCCTCACCTTGAATTCATCAAGGTGAGTTTTGTTTTTTTATCATAAACAAAATTAAGGAGTTACAAACATGAATCTGGGTAGAAAATCAAGAGTGAACATTATGCGCAAGATCGGCTACAAACTGGGAGATTACCGGCGCAGCCATAACCTTTGTCTGGCACACGTTGCCAAACAGAGCGGTGTGCCGTGGCAGATGATAGATGCGCTGGAAAGAGGCAACAACGCCCAGTGGAACGCTTATGCCCTGTTGCTTAAGTTTTACGACAAGAGTATTTCCTTTGAGCTGACTGAGCGCCTTCCCGGCGGGGAAACAATCCAACCGATTGACGAGAGTGTTAAGGCTAAATATCACCGTCAGGAACCGGTCGTGCATAACCGGATAAACGAACAGCACGCCGAAGACAAGAGCCAAAGCCAACCGATGACGGATTTTGACTTATTCGCGGAAAGCAAATAATTTTTGCCGTTCCAAAGTCTTTGCCGAACAAATGTCCACCGGTAAACCGGGGGACTAAAACAGCTTAAACCTGGCGGTTTGACCATGTTCGTCGGTGTGGGGCAGTGGAGGCTCAGCACTTTGGTTTGGTATTTAACCCCGGGCAAAACCCGGGGTTTTCCATAAGTAAACCATAAAAAAAGAACCGGCGGCAGCCTCAACCTTTTCAAACCGCAAAAGCCTGTTCAAAAACTTCGCAAGCCCTGCAGCCGGTTTGCAGTGTTTGTATCTGTCCGCTCAAACAAACATTCAAGTCATAAAAAAAAGAACCGCAGGCGGTTCTTTTTCACCGTATTCTTTTTTAGAAAAACGTTTAATTCAAAACCGCTGCCGGCTGACGTCCCCGGCCGGCGTCGAAAGTCAGCACCGGCAGGCGCACGCTTTCGGCAATTTTGGCCGCGCCTTTCAAGATTTTGCAGCTGCCGTAGAAAACCGCATGAGCGGCCTTGAGCGGCGCGGTGGCGCTGAACTCGAAATATTCGCCAGGCTCCAGCTCGGGAATTTCACCGCTGAAACCGTCCGAATCGTCGCAGAAACTGCGGCCGCTGTCATCGGTAATGTTCCAGTTTTTGCCAAGCAGAGTAATTTTTTCGTCGGAATTGTTTTCAATGCAGAAATAGTAGCCCCAAAGGAACTCCTCCCCGGCGCGGTAAGAAGAATCGACCAGTTCGGAAGCGGCGGTAATTACAACGTCGCCTTCTTCCATCACGATCATGTCATCCGTATCCGTCATCTGCTTAACCTTTTATTAATCTTTCTTAACCAAAGGTTATTAGGAGTCGGATTTTTTTGCAATCGGGGAATCCGATTGTTCACAAAGTTATGCACATTTTAAACGCCGGTTTCCGTTTTCCGCCCAAAAAACGCAAAAAAAAGCGGCTCCGGCCGCTGCCGGAACCGCCGTACGGACATACTTTCCGTTTTATCGGCCGTTTTGCGCGGCGGAATCGGAACGACGGACGTCAAAAGCCGGCGTCGGAGTCGCTCTGCCTTCGATTTCCAAATCCGGATTAACAAAATTCATCGTGCCTTTTTCGTAAAAATAAAAATCGCGGCGAATTCGCGCCCGGTCTTTTACCGACAGTTCATTCCATTCCTTTTCGCTGATGTTGTACGGATAAGTTTCTTTCGGAGCCAGGCTGCAGGCCGACAGCAAAGCAAAAGCCCCGAGCAACAGTAATTTTTTCATTGACAGTCTCCATAAAAAATCCGGCATCTTTTTCGTTTTTTCTTGTAGCACCGGCCGGTTAAAATGCGGTTAAAAACCGCTGCCGCACCCTGTTTCATATTTTCCGGCCGGCGTTTTCCCATCAGCCGTATCTTTCCCCGGTCTTATCTCTCCGCAGACGAAAGAAAGCCCCCGACCCGGGGCGCGTCTTTTAAACGGCGGCAAAAGGACCAAAATCCCCGACCCTGCCGGGATCTTCGTCATACAAAAAAGCGGCCCGCATGGGGCCGCCCGCAATATAATCCGTACGAAAAATCATTCCGCCGCAACCTCGGAAGCCAGAATGTCCAGCAGCTTTTTGGTGGCATCGCCCGCGCTGATGTTGTTGCAGATGGCATATTCGTTGGCCAGACGATCCAGCGCCTGTTCATAAATCTGGCGCTCGCTGTAAGACTGCTCCGACAGGTTTTCCCGGCGGTAGAGGTCTCTGACCACTTCGGCAATGGCGACCGGGCTGCCGGAGTTGATTTTGTTTTCATACTCCTGCGCGCGCCGCGACCACATGATTTTTCTCACTTTGGCCTTGCCTTTCAATACTCCCAGCGCCTCGTCCATTACCGGCGTTTCGGAAATTTTGCGCAGGCCGACGCTTTCGGCTTTGCTGAGCGGAACCCGCAGCGTCATTTTGTCCTTGTCAAAATTAACAACGATCAACTCCAATTCAGCTCCCCCGATTTTCTGGGTGGAAATGTCGGCAACTTTCCCTACCCCGTGAGCCGGATAAACGACAAATTCGCCGGAATTGAATGCAATTTTCGATGTTGTTTTTTTGTTCATGACCTGTTTTCCCATATGTTAAAAAATGCCCCTAAAATCCTTGTTTTCACAAAAACAGGGCATACTATACCATATTTCAGGGCATAAATCCAGCCTGTTTTTTTCATTTTTTCGTCAAATTTCCTATTTTGCCGGAAACATATGCGTCTGCCGCAGCGCCTCGCCCAAAACCATGGTGGCGGAAACCGCCACGTTGATCGAGCGCGCGGCTTCCGTCATCGGAATGGTCAGCCGGGCGTCGACCGAATTGTGCACCGCCTCCGGCACGCCGGCGCTTTCACGCCCGACCAGCAGCACGTCGTTCGGCCGGAATTCAAAATTGTAATAAGGCAGCGGCGATTTGGTGGTCAGCAGGATAATCCGGCCGTATTCTTCCGGATGCCCGTAGGCATAACTGCAGAAGTCGTCCCACGAATTGTGGCGGCGATATTTCACCAGTTCCAGATAATCCATGCCGTAACGGCGCAGCGCCCGTTCGTCAAAAACAAAACCACAGGGCTCGATGATGTCCACTTCCACGTCGACACAGGCACCAAGCCGAAGCATGGTGCCCGTGTTTTGCGGCATGTCGGGCTGAAACAATGCCAACCTCATGACTTTTTACGCTCCTTTCTTCAGGGAAGAAACAACTTCCGCATCAAAACGGACGGAAGCCCCTTCGATTTCGGCCGTCGTTCCGCCGGCACAGGTTTCGGAAACTTTGTCTCCCTCCGGCACCAGCACCTGAACTTTGATATACTCTTCATTCTCGCGCAGAGCCTGACGGAGTTTTTCGTCGTCGGTCTGCCAGCACAGACGGATGCGGTCGGAAATGTCAAAGTTTTTCTCCTTACGCAGGTTCTGCACCAGGCGGACAAAGTCGCGCGCCATGCCTTCTTTGACCAGTTCTTCGGTCACTTCGGTGTCAAGCACCACCACCGCCTTGTTGTCGGCAAAGGCTTTGCCTGCCTTGCCGCCCAAGATTTCCAGACGTTCTTCGTACAGGTCGGGCGTCAGGAAAATACCGGCGACCGAGATGCCGCCGTCGCCGTCCGCCCAGCAGGAAACGCCGGTCTTTTTATATTCGTTATAAGCGGCCATAACCCTGCCCATGTCTTTGCCGAGCTTTTTGCCGAGCAGCGGCGTGTAAAGATAAAGCGACTGCGCCGCATAAGCGCCGACGTCGGCGTCAATATTAACCTGCTTGACGTTTAATTCGTCTTTGATTATCTCGCGGTAGCGGTCATTCAAAAAGTCCAGACCGCTGCCGGCAACCGTCAGGCTATTTAAGGGCAGACGGTTGCGGAGGTTCTTTTCCTCGCGGACGAATTTGCCGGCCGAACAAAGTTCCTGAACAAAGTCCATCTGCCGGACCAGTTCGTCGTCCGCCGCCACATTTTCCAGCAGCGGATAATCCGTCAGGTGAACGGAAGCTTCCGCATCGACCAGCGCCTGATAAACATACTCGGTGGTAAACGGCATTAACGGCGCCATAATTTTGCACAAATTAACCAAAACGGTATAAAGAACGTCAAACGCCTGATTGTCGCCTGTCCAGAAGCGGTCGCGGGTGCGGCGGATGTACCAGTTGTTCAAAACTTCCATAAACGCGGCGATTTCGCTGCAGGAATGGGCAACATCATAAGTATCCAGCCCTTTTTTGACTTCGGCCGACAGCTTTTTCAACTTGGAAAGAATATAGTTGTCCAAAGATTCGTCTGAAGTGCTGACTTCTTTGGCTTTGTAGCCTTCGGCGTTGGCATAGAGGGTAAAGAAGTAAAAAGCGTTCCAGAACGGAATCTGCGCGACCCGCGCCGCTTTCACGATTTCCTTTCCTTCCTGATCGACGGCCAGGTTTCCGCCCTTTAACACCGGCGAAGAAACCAGGAACCAGCGCAGCGTGTCGGAACCGATCTTGTCGAGCACCATTGCCGGATCGGGGTAGTTTTTCAGCCGTTTGGACAGTTTCTGCCCGCCTTCGGCCATCAGCAGTCCGGTGCAGATGCAGTTTTTGAAGGCCGGTTTGTGATGCAGCGCGGTCGACAGCACGGTCAGAGTATAAAACCAGCCGCGGGTCTGATCCATCGCTTCGACAATAAAATCGGCCGGGAAATGATTTTCAAACCATTCTTTGTTGTCGAAAGGATAATGAACCTGCGCATAGGGCATCGAACCGGATTCAAACCAGCAGTCAAACACGTCGGAAACACGGCGCATCATGCTTTTGCCGGTAGGATCGGCAGGGTTCGGGTAAACCACTTCGTCAATATAGGGTTTGTGCAGATCGGTCACCTCAATGCCGGTTTTCTCCCGGATTTCGGCAATTGAACCGAAAACGTCGACATGCGGATATTTCGGGTCGTCCGACTTCCAGACCGGAATCGGCGTTCCCCAGAAACGGTTGCGCGAGATCGACCAGTCGCGGGCGCCTTCCAGCCATTTGCCGAAGCGGCCGTCTTTGATATGTTCCGGCACCCAGTTGATTTCCTGATTGAGCCGCACCATCTCGTCACGGAAATCCGTCACCTTGACAAACCAGGAACTCATCGCCTTGTAGATCAGCGGCGTATCGGTACGCCAGCAGAAAGGATAGGAGTGGGTATACTGTTCTTTCTTAACCAGAAGCCCGTTTTGTTTCAGCCACTGCATCACCGGTTCGTTGGCCTCAAACACCTGCTTGCCCGCATAATCGGAAACTTCGGCAGTAAACTTGCCGGCTTCGTCGACCGGACAGACAACCGGGAAGTTTTCGTCATAAGCGCGGCAGGCTTCAAAGTCGTCCTGACCGAAACCGGGAGCGATATGAACGACGCCGGTGCCGTCTTCGGTCGAAACGAACTCGCCCGCCAAAACCCTGAACGCGCCTTTTTCCTTCAGATGTTTGAAATAAGGGAACATCGGCTCATAACTTAAGCCCACCAGTTCGGAACCTTTGAGAGTGCCGACCCGTTCGGCTTTGGCCAGCTGCTGCTTGTAACGGCCGAGCAAAGCTTCCGCCAGAACATATTTCTGACCGTCCTCTTCCATCACCGCGTAGGAAATGTCATTGCCGACCGCCAGCATCAGGTTGGAAGGCAGCGTCCACGGCGTGGTCGTCCAAACCAGAATTTTCATGCCGTTTTCCAGCTTGAACAAAACGGTGATGGCGGTATCGGTTTTGTCCTGATAGCCCTGGTTGACCTCAAAGTTGGAAAGCGGGGTTTCCGCCGCCCAGGAATAAGGCAGCACGCGGAAATCTTCATAAATCAGCCCCTTGTCGTAAAGATCCTTAAAATTGTGAATGACGCTTTCCATAAACGGCAGATCCATGGTTTTGTAATCGTGGGAAAAGTCTACCCAGCGGCCGATCCGCTTGAACATATCAACCCAGATGTTGGAATATTTCAGTACGTCCTGACGGCAGAAATTGTTGAATTTTTCAACCCCGAACTCTTCGATCTGTTTGCGGCCGGAAACACCGAGCTGCTTTTCCGCCGACATTTCGGCCGGCAGGCCGTGGCAGTCCCAGCCCAGGCGGCGTTCAACCTTTTTGCCGCTCATGGTCTGAAAACGGGCGACCACGTCTTTGACATAAGACACCATGATGTGCCCGTAGTGAGGGGTGCCGTTGGCAAACGGCGGTCCGTCGTAAAAAACGAACTCGGCCGCGCCGTCGCGGTTATGAACCGATTTTTCAAAGGTTTTGTCTTCTTCCCAGAATTTGAGAACACGTTTTTCCAGTTCGGCAAAATCCGGTTTTGCCTGTTGTTCAGCATAATGTTTCGTCATTAATCCAACACCTTAAATTTCTGCTATGGTTTTTAATTTGATTTCGATTTAGAAAATTTTGAATTTTTATGTGCAAAAAAGTATAATCCCCTTAGGGGATAATAATGAAAAAGGAATGTATCAAAAAACTGCACATAAACAAAAACCCTGCGGTAAAACTTACAGCTTGTTAATGTAATACAACAACTCCGCCGAGTCAAGCGCTTATGTCATCGGCTTTCACCGAC
>OJOH01001597.1_pt1 | contig 10028 bp, 8 predicted proteins | sample 1598201 | NCBI WGS metagenome assembly OJOH01 (sample SAMN03922462, study PRJEB24848) | human gut metagenome | isolation source: stool sample | host: Homo sapiens | place: Germany | collected 2009-11 | reverse complement strand
ATACCACCTTGCGCAATCACTTCTTTGCTGGTCATATCGAACAATTTATATTTAATAGATGAACTTCCGCAGTTCAATACCAGAATCTTCATGTCGTTGTCGATTTATACTTAATACTTTATATCTAATACTTATTTTTTCGCTTTTGCTGCAATGGCCTGATTAGCTGTGATAGCAATCATGCGATATACATCTTCGATAGAACAACCACGAGACAAGTCGTTTACCGGACAAGCGATACCCTGAAGGATCGGGCCGACAGCGTCAGCATGTCCCAGACGTTGAACTAACTTATAAGAGATATTACCAACTTCCAGACTCGGAACAATCAATACGTTTGCTTCGCCAGCCACAGGAGAACCCGGAGCCTTGCTTGCACCGACTTCCGGAACAAGAGCAGCATCAGCCTGCATTTCACCATCCAGATCAAGCGTAGGAGCCATCTCCTTTGCAATCTTAGTAGCTTCTACCACTTTATCAACTACTTCGTGTTTTGCAGAACCCTTGGTAGAGAAGCTCAACAGAGCCACTTTCGGATTTTCAATACCGGCAACGGCTTTCGCAGTTTGAGCAGTACAAATAGCAATCTGTGCCAGCTGATTAGCGTCCGGAACCGGAGTTACGGCAACGTCACCCATGACCAAAATGCCATTCTTTCCGTATTCAGGAGCATGAGTCAGAAGCAACATAGCACCGGATACGCAAGTGATTCCCGGAGCAGTCTTGATAATCTGCAAAGCAGGACGCAATACATTACCAGTAGTGTTGCGGGCACCAGCCAACTGACCGTCAGCATCACCGCTCTTAATCATTAAACAACCATAGAACAAAGGATCGCTCGTCAATTTGCGGGCTTCTTCGATAGTCATCCCCTTCTTTTTACGAAGTTCACACAACAACTGTGCATATTCTTCGTGTTTCGGAGAAGTTTCAGGATCAATGATAGTAGCTTTACCGATGTTTCCCAATCCCCATTTTGTAGCAAGTTCATTAATTTCTGCCGGTTTACCCAGTAAAATTAGATCGGCTACTTCGTCTGTCAAAATCATATTGGCAGCTTTCAATGTGCGTTCTTCAGTTCCTTCCGGAAGAACAATACGTTGGCGGTCTGCTTTCGCACGAGCCACGATTTGGTTGATTAAATTAAGCATAGATATATTTGAATAATATTATAAACCTTGTTACGATTTGTAATTTGCGCTGCAAAAGTACTCAATTTTGCAATATCCACATTACAATTTCGGCTATTTTTCTCTCCCAAGTCTAAAATATTATAATATTTAACACTGTACTCCTATTTTTCATACCTTTGCAGTGTTTTCAAACAAAATCAATAGGTTATTAGTATATGATACGTCAGTGCGCCATTTTATTTGGCTGTTTGGCTTTGGGTGAATTAATAGTTTATCTTACGGGTATCAAGCTCCCCTCCAGCATCATCGGTATGCTGCTGCTCACCCTCTTTTTAAAATTAGGTTGGATTAAACTACACTGGGTACAGGGATTGTCCGACTTTCTGGTTGCCAACTTAGGATTCTTTTTCGTTCCGCCCGGTGTGGCTCTTATGCTATACTTTGATGTTATTGCGGCAGAGTTCTGGCCGATAGTGACAGCGACCATTGTCAGCACCGCGCTTGTACTTGTCGTTACGGGATGGGTGCACCAAATCGTCCGCAAGTTCAGGCTGGCACGTCAGATTAAGCTGGCACGCAAACTTCACCTGACGGATTTCCATCTGTCGGAGAAACTGCACCTTAAAGATAAAATCAACTTAACGAATAAAGACAAATGAGCTTCTTAGAGAATAATTTCTTCCTGCTGGCTATCACCTTCGGGATTTTCTTCTTTGCCAAATTGCTTCAGAAGAAAACAGGACTGGTATTATTAAATCCTATATTGCTGACCATCGCCCTATTAATCATCTTCCTTAAAATGACAAATATCTCATACGAGACCTATAATAAAGGAGGACATCTGATCGAGTTCTGGCTCCGCCCGGCTGTTGTTGCTTTAGGCGTACCTTTATATCTTCAATTGGAGATGATAAAAAAGCAGTTATTGCCAATCCTTCTGTCTCAACTGGCAGGCTGCATTGTCGGAGTTATTTCAGTAGTGCTGATTGCGAAGTTTATGGGAGCTTCCCAAGAAGTAATCCTGTCACTCGCTCCCAAATCGGTTACGACTCCGATTGCGATGGAAGTAACCAAAGCCATTGGCGGTATTCCGTCACTGACGGCGGCAGTTGTTGTGGCAGTTGGTTTATTAGGAGCAATCTGTGGTTTTAAGACCATGAAAATCATGCGTGTAGGCAGTCCGATCGCTCAAGGGCTTTCGATGGGGACAGCCGCTCATGCTGTCGGAACTTCCACCGCAATGGATATCAGCAGCAAATATGGAGCATACGCCAGTCTGGGACTGACACTGAATGGAATCTTCACTGCACTACTCACACCTACGATCCTTCGATTATTAGGTGTCTTGTAAAAACAAAATCTCTTGATTTTCCGTTATATAAAGAGTTAAACGCAAAAAGCAATTTTATGATTCCATTTAAAGATATCACATTAGCAGACAAAGACACAATCACCTCATTCACGATGAAAAGTGATCGCCGCAATTGCGATCTTTCATTCTCCAATCTTTGCAGCTGGAGGTTCTTATATGACACTCAATTCGCAGTGGTCGACAACTTTCTGGTATTCAAGTTTTGGGCGGGAGAACAACTTGCTTATATGATGCCCGTAGGCACAGGAGATTTGAAAGCAGTATTGTGGGAACTGATAGAAGATGCCCGCAAAGAGAACCAGCATTTCTGTATGCTGGGAGTGTGCAGCAATATGCGCACTGATCTCGAAGCTATCCTTCCGGAACAGTTCACTTTCACAGAAGACCGCGACTATGCGGATTATATCTATTTGAGAAGTGATCTTTCAACACTGAAGGGTAAGAAATTCCAAGCGAAAAGAAATCATATCAACCGGTTCCGCAACACTTATCCGGATTATGAATATACACCGATCACTCCGGACCGCATTCAGGAATGTCTGGATCTGGAAGCAGAGTGGTGTAAAGTGAATAACTGTGACCAACAGGAGGGGACAGGCAACGAACGTCGCGCCCTGATTTATGCTCTCCACAACTTCGAGGCACTCGGACTGACGGGAGGTATCTTGCATGTGAACGGTAAAATTGTCGCATTCACATTCGGTATGCCTATCAATCATGAAACATTCGGCGTACATGTAGAAAAAGCGGATACCAGTATTGAAGGTGCGTATGCCATGATTAATTATGAATTTGCCAACCGGATTCCCGAACAATATATTTATATCAACCGGGAAGAGGATTTAGGTATTGAGGGTTTACGCAAAGCCAAACTGTCTTACCAGCCGGCAACGATTCTGGAAAAATATATGGCTTGCCTCAAAGAGCATCCCATGAATATGGTTAAATGGTAAACTCTTTATAAATATGATGATAAAGGAGCAAGTAAAAGCATTGTGGAAAATCTGTTTTGACGATAGTGAAGAATTCGTTGAAATGTACTTCAGACTGCGCTATAAAACAGAGGTGAATGTCGCCATCCAAAGTGGCGATGAGGTAATCTCTGCGCTTCAGATGCTTCCTTATCCGATGACTTTCGGCGGAGAAACAGTGCAGACTTCCTATATTTCAGGAGCCTGTACGCATCCCGATTTTCGAAGCAAAGGAGTCATGCGCGAGCTTTTATCACAGTCTTTCGCCCGGATGCTGCGGAATGGAGTACATTTCAGCACATTGATACCGGCAGAGCCCTGGTTGTTCGACTATTATGCCCGCATGGGATATGCTTCCGTATTCCAATATTCGGTTAAAGAGATTACCGTACCGGAATTTATTCCGTCTAAAGAAATAACAGTCACCTCTGAAGTCGGATGTCAGAAAGAAGTTTACGAATATCTAAACAGCAAACTTTCCGGACGCACTTGCTGCATCCAGCACTCCTTTGAGGATTTTCAAGTAGTCATGGCGGACCTTATCCTCAGTGACGGAGTTTTGGTTACTGCCAGATCAGAGAATCAAATCAATGGATTGGCTATTGTCTATAGAAGAGATAAGCAATTAATTATCAGCGAGTTTTTTGCAGAAACCAAAGATGCCGAGCACAGTCTGTTGCACCATATCAAGCAATTTACTGGATGCAGGTACATGACTCAGTTGCTTCCTCCGGAGAAAGAACAGACGCAATATCCGTTGGGGATGGCGCGAATCATCAATGCCAAAGAAGTGCTGCAACTGTATGCCTCCGCTTTTCCTGAGGACGAAATGCAACTGGAAGTATCAGATAAACAATTGTCAGTAAATAATGGCTATTACTATCTGTGTAATGGCAAATGTATGTATAGCACCGAGCGTTTGCCCGGCGCACATATACCAATGAATATCAGTGAGCTGACAGGAAGAATATTTCAGGCACTACAACCTTATATGAGTTTAATGCTGAATAAGTGATTCCAGATAACGTACCCTTTCACAAGCTGCCAGCAGGAAAGCACCGACTCCGAAGTTTGAAGTAGAATTAGCATCTACGACTTGCCCCGGTATGGCTTTCTCGCCGATGGGTTGCACATAACCGATCTTTCCGTCGGGCTGTAAAGCAACTGTTGACAAATATTTCCATGCCTTCTCAACTACAGGTTGATAATGGGCGGAGTCAAGGAAACCGTTATTGATCCCCCATTGCAGACCGTACGTAAAGAATGCCGTACCACTTGTTTCGGGTCCCGGTGCATGCTGCGCATCGAGCATACTACGCGTCCAATACCCTTCAGGTTGCTGACAGGCCGCAACAGATTTTGCCAATGTACGGAAACGGTCTATATATTCCTGACGATACTTATCTGTTTCCGGAAGGTCTTTCAAGACTTTCGCCAGCCCCGCCAGTACCCAGCCATCACCACGTGCCCAGAAATCCTTTTTACCATTCACACTTTTGTGCTTGGGGTATACGTATTTTCCATCGCGATAGTAAAGTCCGGCTTCTTCATCATACATGATACTGTCTGCATAAGCGAGGTATTCATGCAATTTCTCCAGGTAAAGTGGATTTTTAGTGATATTATATAGTTTGGTCATCACAGGCATTACCATATATAAGCCATCCGCCCACCACCAATAATCATGGTTGGGTGTACTCATCTGATACTCCATCACCTCGCGGGCACGGGCTATCTTATGTGTATCCGGTTCTAGATTATATAAATCGGCATACGTCTGAAAACAGATCTGATAATCGCCGAACAGTACATAATCATTGCTTTCGCCATAACTGTACTTCCAGTTGGCTTTATGATCCGATTTAGCGCCTTTCCACTCATTATGTTCCGCCCATCCTTTTGAGTATTCCAAGTATTCCGGTTTGTTGGTCAGGAAGTAAGCCTCCATGTTTCCGGTATGATAAGCGGCATTGTCCCAGAAAGAACGCCCGTGTTCCGGATGGTTTGTCTGCCAGTAGCCATTGACTTTATGAATAATGTCAACCACTTCTGCCGAAGATGAAACTTTCTTGGTTGTGCAACCGGCACACACCGCACAGCCTACCACCAGTGCGGAAAAAAGAGTTGCATACAATTTCTTCATATCTTTATTTTTTTGTATTTGTATTCGTATTCGCTTCCAGTACATATATCATTTGAGGTTCAATCTCCGCCGTGCGTTCACCGTCGCCTTGACAAGTGTGCTGTACAAAGAGATTGAGTTTCCGCTGCTTCTTCCACAATTCCGTGTCATGGGACGGTTCCCAGGCATCTACGGAAAAATCCGTCAGGTCGGTGACTATCCACTTACCGTTGGCAACATCAGCAGTATGCGCCATTGAGACACGGCTGCCCCGCTCTTCGTCACGGAAAATATAGAAGATTTCTCCATCCTCTACCACAATACGCGGACGGGCAACAGGAATCATCTTAGTGCCTCCTCCCTTCAGTGTAAACGGAGTCTTGCGGTCTGTCACCTGACGATTATGCCATATCTTCCCGTCATTCCAGACAATGCGATATTGAGGGACTTCACTGTCCGAACTCCTCCAATAAGTGGCAATATAAGGATTGCCACCAGCGTCTGCACTCATACTTGTCTGGTTTATCAATTCCGAGTTTTGTGGAATACGACAAGCATACTCTGCATTCGAAGCTGTAATCGGAAGTTTATATTGTTCACCATCCGACTTATACCAAGTCACTCCGTTATCAAAAGAACGCGCGTAGCAAAGATCATGGTTGGTCTCCACCTGCCAGGTTTCACGCCATACCCATGAGAGATGAATCGTACCTTTCTCGTCTACATATAGCTGCCAGTAAGCATTTCGTTTGTCTTCACCATCAATCAGGACATCCTGTACACGGGCCCATTTATGGTCTTTCAATGAATAACGGTTCATCACCAGATTTCCACGTCCGGAAGAACCGGAACGGTAGACAAACAACAAATCCCCGTCTGTCAGAGGGTAAAATTCCGGATAAGTAACATCTCCTTCGTCCACTCCGGTCATCGGCATTTTATCGCCCAGTTCCAAAGAACCGGGGGCGATACTGCGGCAGTAATTCAACTTATGTCCATGGTGGTCAAAAGAAACGTGCAGATACCCTTCTCCGTCCACCATTATACTGATGATATTGTGGGCATCTTTTACATTTCCACGATATTGAGTACGATGCAATGTCCATTGCTTCGAATTTAGTTTCCGTTTGCCCAACACAAGATAGCCGTCGGCATCATAATAGCTGATATATTGCTCATCCCCATACGTTACCAATGAATTATTGCGGAATATCGTTGTATTGACAGATGTACAACTATATCCTTTGGCAACTTCCACCAGTTTTTGCGAAAAGCACAAGGCAGAAACAGATAGTAGTAAAAAAGTAAGTAGCAGTATCCGTTTCATGATCTATTTCTTCTGTTTATCAGATTTCTTCTGTTTGTCAAAGACAGTCAAATCCCACTTTTCATGCCATGGGATGGTAATAGCTCCGTCTTTTATCAATACAGGAAGCCATACATAGCGTGAATCTTCGAGGTCTTTCTTTTTCCAGCGGTCAAACATGGCAATATATGCATTCTTCTTTCCGATAACCGGTTGTACGTATGTACTCTGCGCATAAAAAGTCTTGTCCGCATCCGGACCCGTACAAGGATTACCTATCGTTTTCCATGTACCCATGATGGAATCCGCCACTGCGATTTCCGCCACATTCGGGTCCCAGCCGGTGCAGCCGGAACTTAACATATAATATTTGCCCTTATGCTTAAACACTGCCGGAGCTTCACGGGATTCTTTGATGAAATTGCGTGTAAAGCGTCCGCTTGGTTTCAGGTAATCGTCTGTCAGGAGACTGATATACATGGTTTCGTTATTTTCTGAAGAATAGAATTGATAGGCACGTCCGTCATCATCGACAAAAACTGTCTGGTCACGGCTCATCGCATTATTCGGTCGGAAACTTCCCAAGTAAGTGAATGGTCCGTTTGGAAAATCAGAGACAGCTACACCCGCACACGCTTTGCTGTAATCGGCACTCTCTACATGTGCCCACATCACGAACTTACCTGTCTTTTTATTATAAATCACTTTCGGACGTTCCAAAACCTTCGACGGATGCAGGTCATGGTTCGGGTCCTCTTTGACTGCCGGAAGCACAATGCCCTCAAACTTCCAGTTCAGTAAATCTTTGGAAGAATAGCAGCCTACTCCCGTCACATCTGTACGATAACACTCCCATGTAGCCCAATCAGGCAAAATCGTTTTGCCCTTTTTATATTCTCCATACCAGTAGTAAGTACCGTCGTGGTAAAGAAGTCCCCCGCCATGCGCATTGATAGGGTTACCGTCCGTATCCTTCCACACTTCCCCGGGAATAATATAACTATTCTTCTGAGCTCGCATTTGTATTGGCAGTAACCCTATACAAACCACTACCAGTAATAACATTCTTACCATATATATTTCATTATTTTTTGATGTTTCTCATTGTTCTCTGCCGACATATCACCTCGCAGTGAAATCATTCGCTCGCAAAGATAACCTATACCATAAAGAAAAGAGTTCAAATATCCGTCAAAAAAGGGATATAAAAAGACCATTCTTCGCAAAATGTATAATCTTCCGGAATTTTTCCCTTTCTCATAGAGAATATTTATTGCTGAAAGCAATAAATATGAAAAGTATATCCGCCGGCTTCTATATATACGATATTAATCAAAATTCCACCTATCCATCCATTTTATAAAGGGGACTCCTTTATCATCGAACTGAACAGGCAGCCAGATGTAGCGTGAATCCGCCAGGCTCTTCGGACGCCACATATCCGCCATAAAGACAAATTGCCCTTTCTCCGGCAAAGGCAATATATAAGTACTTTGTCCTCCAAATGTCTTATCCGCATCTTCACCAACACAAGGGTTCGGCAGTTGCTTCCATTCGCCCAACATAGAATCAGCGGTTAGCAAACGGGCTTTATTAGGATCCCATCCCGTGCAGCCGGAAGTTATCATCCAATAAGTTCCCTCTTTCTTGAATATAGCAGGAGCCTCATTGTGTCCACCGGGGAAAATACGGATATATTTTCCTGTATGACTGAGATAATCATCGGCCAGTTCTGCAATCTGCAATGTCAGGTTATCTTCTGAGGAATAGATATGATAAGCCTTTCCGTCATCGTCCACAAATAAAGTCATATCACGGGACATTTGTCCGTCTTTCAGATCACGCTTTACGAACATACCTTTTGCAATAGCTTCATACCACTTCGGTGTCCACCATTCCTTATACTCTTCCGGATTCCACTTCATTTTCCGTTCTTTTCGGGTCATGTTCAAGGGGTAAGCTCCCGGATTGACCCTGCCGGAGCGAATGAAACGATAGGGACCGGTAGGAGAATCACTCACTGCAACGGCTGCACGCGCAGGTCCATAACCTTGTCCTTTCAGTTCTAAATGAAGCCACATGACAAATTTCCCGGTTTTCGCATTATAGATCACCTTGGGGCGTTCCATGATGCATCCTTTCTCAATGTCATGCCCTTCTTCCTCAGAGACAGCTAAGGCAATACCTTCAGATTTCCAGTTATACAGGTCTGTTGATGAATAACAGTTAATTCCCTTCTCTGTGACAAAACCGGATGCAGGACGGTGTTCTCCAAACCAATAATATTTTCCTTCATGGAAAAGTATTCCGCCACCGTGCGCATTGATTACATTGCCATCCGTATCTCTCCAGACCTTTCCGGAAGCGATTCCCTTTTCTTTCTGATAGACTCTTACATAATCTATTTCATACTTCATCGGCAGGGCGGCCTCATCAATCGGGCCACCGTTAATTCCGCCAATGGCGAGATTTAGTAACAGGTATTGTGGTTTTGTAAAAGGATTGGTACCTTTACCGATACTTCCATTCCTTGTGCTGCTCAGAGGAATTTCATTCAGCAGTTCATCGTCCAAATATAGTTTGATAGCCTCTTCATCCCAGTCCATGCGCCAGATATGGAACTTAGATGCCCAATCGGGATCTTTGTCAGTGAAATGCGAATAAGGAGTAGCCTGACTGTCCCATTTTGCATGCCATTGACGGTCTGTTCCCCAAGCAGCATTGGCTAAGATATGTGGTGTTCCTTTAATCTGATAATATTCCATGATATCTATCTCACCACATGAAGGCCATTCCATATTACTTCCCAATGTCCAGATAGCAGGCCATGCTCCTTTTGCCACAGGAATACGAGCCTTTATCTCAAAACGCCCATACAGAAACTCTTTCTTTCCGGCAGTAGTTACTGAAGAAGAGGTATAGTCAATAAATTCTCTCTTCTTCCGCCAATCATTACTTCCGGATACATAAAGAGGATTTTTACGGTTCTGCTCTTTCCGGGCTTCTATTATCAACAGCCCATTCTTGCAAACTGCATTGTCGGATTGGTACCATTGAGCTTCTTCATTACGCGCATATCCTTGCTCAAAGTTCCATACAGAAGAGTTCAAAGGACCATCTGCAT
>OJOH01001592.1_pt1 | contig 10043 bp, 7 predicted proteins | sample 1598201 | NCBI WGS metagenome assembly OJOH01 (sample SAMN03922462, study PRJEB24848) | human gut metagenome | isolation source: stool sample | host: Homo sapiens | place: Germany | collected 2009-11 | reverse complement strand
AGGAAAAATTCCTTCCATGGTCAGGATAAAAGCTGACTCCGATGCTGAAGATGACCGCGTTGTACGGCGCCGGTGCCTTATCCGTCTTCCTGCCTGTCCCTGGCATCTGTTACATTGTGGAAAATACAGCGGAGGCAGGGTAGTTCCTGCTCCGCTTTAAGGAGTTTGCCGCATATATGAATCCACCGCAGCTGGCCGTCCCCGGATATGATATGCAGCTCAGACATAAATACACGGCTGCGGGACAGCGGTTTCCGGGTCCTCTTTCCGTCTGATTTTTAAGTTTAATTACCGCACTCGATACTGATTTCATTGAACTTTTCCAGAATGTCGTCAATGCAGATCGCCTGCTTTTCCTCGTCTTCTTTGTCTACCACGGCGCGGCCCTGGTGCATCATCAGGAGACGGTCCCCGTATTCCACTGCGTAGCGCAGGTTGTGGGTGACCATGATGGTGGTCAGTTTTTTTTCTTTTACAATCTTTCCGGTCAGCTCCATGATGGTCTCGGCAGTCTTGGGGTCCAGGGCAGCTGTGTGCTCATCTAAAATAAGAAACTCAATGGGAGTCATGGTGGACATGAGAAGGGCCATGGCCTGGCGCTGGCCGCCGGACAGCTCGTGCGGGAAACGGTTCATGTAGGCGCGCGGAAGCTGCACCATCTCAAGCAGATCGCCCACATACTTGCGGGCGTCTGATACCGACGAGAACTTCTTGTGCACGATCAACGGTTCGGCCACGTTTTCCGCGATGGTCATCAGCGGATTGAACGAGCTGCCCGGATCCTGGAACACGAAGCCGATGTCGGCGCGCTTGGGCTTGAAATCACGTTCCTTCACACCGTTCATTTCTATGCCTAGAACGTTCAGGGAACCGCCGGAAACCTTCTGCAGGCCTGCGATGGCACGGCCAGTGGTGGATTTGCCGGAACCGGACTCGCCTACCAGACCGAGCACTTCGGAACGGTGGATGGTGAAGTCGATGCCGTCCACGGCCTTGAAATCAGGCTGCATGAGATGACCCGGATACGTGATGGTCAGTCCCTTGGCCTCGACCGCGATGGGCTGATCGCGCCAATCCTTCTCACGTTCGATGACCTTGCCATCGGCATCCTTGACGACCAGTTTCTGGCCAATACGCGGCACGGCGGCAAGCAGACGCTTGGTGTAGTCGTCCTTCGGATGGTAGAAGATCTGCTCCACGTCGCCCTGCTCGACCACGTGGCCGCGGTACATGACGACCACCTGGTCGGCGATGTCCGCGATCACGCCCATGTTGTGGGTGATGATGAGCACGGATGCGTCGAACTCGTCGCGCGCCAGACGCAGCAGGTCGAGGATTTCGGCCTGCACGGTCACGTCGAGGGCGGTGGTCGGCTCGTCGGCCAGAATCAGGCCGGGGTTGAGCACCAGGGCCATGGCGATGACGATGCGCTGCTTCTGGCCGCCGGAGAACTGGTGTGGGTAGTAGTCGATGCGGGTTTCCGCGTCTGGAATGCCGACCTTCTTGAGAATGTCGATGGACTTGGCACGGAGTTCCTTCTTGTCCTTCATGCCATGGGCGCGAAGGCCTTCCTCGATCTGCCATCCGATGGTATACACCGGGTTGAGCACCGAATTGGGCTCCTGGAACACCATGGCCGCTTCGGCGCCGCGCATTTCGCGCAGCTGTTCGCCGGACAGCGACAGCACTTCCAGCTCCTCGGTGCCCGCGCGATTCGACAGGTACACCGCGCCGGAGGTCGTAGCGGTCTCCGGCAGCAGCTTGATGAGGGAGCGTGCGGTCACGGACTTGCCGGAACCGGACTCGCCCACCACGCCGATGACCTTCTTACGGGGAATTTCGAAGCTGATCTTGTCGATGGCTTTGATGGAACCGGCGTCGGTCATGAACGAGACGCTGAGGTCCTTGATCTCGGCGAGATTGCCTTCCTTGATTTCACTCATCGGTTCACTCCCCTTCCTCGGAAGCCCATTCGGAAGCCACGAATGACGGATCACGGTCGGTGACGGTCACCGGTTTGTCGCTGGCTCCCATCGGATTCTTCGCCGCCTCAAGTTCGGCGACGACCTCGTTGCGCTTGCCTGGCTCCTGGCTGGGGTCCACGGACGTGTCTTCGATGGAACCCACCACTTCGCCTGCGGACTTGCGGGCGCGCAGACGCGGATCAGCCAGATCGTTCAGCGATTCGCCCACCAGGGTGATGCCCAGCACGATGAGCACGATGGCCAGACCCGGGAACACGGCGGTCCACCAGATGCCGGCGGTCACATCGGAGACGGCGCGGTTGAGGTCGTATCCCCATTCGGCGGCCGCGGTCGGTTCGATGCCGAAGCCCAGGAAGCCCAGGCCCGCAAGGGTCAGGATGGCTTCGGAGGAGTTCAGCGTCAGGATGACCGGCAGGGTTCGTGTGGAGTTCTTGAACAGGTGCTTGGTCATGATGCGCCACGTGGAGGCGCCGACCACGCGGGCGGATTCCACGTACGCGGATTCCTTGATGCGGATCACTTCGGCACGGATGGTACGGAAGTATTGCGGAATATAGACCACGGTGATGGAGATGCCGGAGGCGAAGATGCCGCTCCACAGGCCGGACTGGCCGTGGGAGATCATGATCGCCATCAGAATCGCCAGCAGCAGCGACGGGAAGGAGTACACGGCGTCGGCGATCATGACGAGCACACGATCGACCCATCCGCCGAAATAGCCGGAGACCAGGCCGAGCAGCACGCCTGCGAAAATCGACAGCAATACCGCGACGACGATGGCGATGACGGCGGTGCGGGCACCCCAGACCACACGGCTGAACACATCGTAGCCACCTGCAGTGGTGCCCCAGATGTGTTCGGAGGACGGTGCCGCCTGGGCCGGGAAGGAAACGCCGTCGGCGCCCTTGAGCTGCGCGTAGCTGTATGGCGCGATGAGCGGCGCGAAAATGGCGACCAGCAGGAAGAACGCCGTGAGCACGAGGCCCGTGATCAGCATGCCTTTCTGCCAGCCGACTGCGACGCGTAGTTCCTTGATGATCGGAATCTTATGCCAGAATGGCGTCTTGTTGCCGAGCTTGAGCTCGTCCAGACGATTGTCGCCTGGAACGGTGACCTTGTTGGCAGATGCTGCGGTCATGTCAGTACCTCACTCTCGGGTCGACCAACGCGGCGATGACGTCGACGATGAAGTTGACGACGGCCACGATGATGGCGATTAGGATAACGATGCCCTGCACGGCCACGAAGTCGCGTGCCTTCAGGTACTGCGACAGCATGAAGCCGAGTCCCTTCCATTCGAAGGTGGTTTCGGTGAGCACCGCGCCTGCGAGCATCAGGGCGATCTGCATGCCCATGACGGTGATGATTGGAATCAACGCCGGCTTCCATGCGTGCTTGTTGAGCAGACGCTTCTCGGAGACGCCGCGGGAACGTGCCGCTTCGACGTAGCCGGAATTGTAGGTGGCGATCACGTTGGTGCGCACCAAACGGATGAACACGCCGGCGGTCAGCAGGCCCAACGCAAGGGCCGGCAACACAGCGTGACGGAGCACATCAAGCAACACGGACATATCACCCAACTGGATCGCGTCGATGATGTAGAAGCCGGTCGGCGAGACCAGTCGGGAGAACTGCATCTCGCTGCCAAGCGATGAGCGCCCGGATGCCGGCAGCACGTTCAGCCAGATGGCGAAGATGAGCTTCAGAATCAGGCCGAGGAAGAACACCGGGGTGGCATAGCACAGGATGGCGAAGGTGCGGATGCCCGCATCGGCCGCGTGGTCACGCTTGCGTGCGGCGATGCGTCCCAAGCCGATGCCGACGATGAGCGCGACGATGAGCGCGAGGAACGCCAGCTCGAATGTAGCGGCACCATAGTGAGTAAGGATGGTACTCACTTTTTGGTTATCGGTCAATGTGGTGCCGAGATCGCCATGCAGCAGGCCGCCAAGATAATCGATGTACTGCACGATGAGCGGACGGTCATAACCGGCCGCGTGGATACGCTTCTGCAGTTCCTCGGGAGTGAGACGGCCACCAAGAGCGGCGGAAATCGGATCGCCGGTAGCGCGCATCACGAAGAAGACGATGGTTACAAGAATAAATACTGTAGGAATGATCAGCAGAAAGCGTGTGAGCACGAAACGGAAGAATCCGCTTGAAAGCTTGTTTTTCTTGGCTTTCGGCTGAGCCTCGGTTGCGCTTTGCGTCACGTCGGGCTCCTTTTCCTTATTGGTGTTTTAGATACAAATTGAGCCCCTGCCTGACTTAGGCGGGTCAGGCAGGGGCGGTCAAAGCCTTCCGTCAGGCCTTGGTCACGGACGAGTAGCGGAAGCGGAAGGAAGCGTCAAGGACGACACCCTTCACATTAGAACCGGTGACCGCAACCTGGGCACCCTGCAGCAGCGGGATGGTGGACAGGTCATCGGTTTCGAGCTTCTGGATTTCCTTCAACAGGTCCTCACGGGCCTTGGCGTCAGTCTCTCCGGCCTGCTTGACGATCAGATCGTTGACTTCCTTGTTGGAGTATCCGTTGTTCACGAAGTTGCCGTCACGGAAGAATGGGGACAGGTAGTTGTCCGGATCGGAGTAGTCAGGGAACCAACCGAGCTGGTAGACCGGGTAGGAACCATCGGAATCCTCGGTGACCACACGGTCCTTGTTGAACTGGGTCCATTCGGTGGACTGCAGGTCGACCTTGAACAGGCCGCCTTCCTCGAGCTGGGCCTTGATGGCCGCATACTCGTCGGCGGAGGACTGGCCGTAGTGGTCCGGGTTGTACTGGAGCTTCAGGTCTACCGGGGTCTTCACACCGGCGGCTTCGAGGGTCTTCTTGGCCTTGGCCGCATCCGGCTTGCCGGAACCGTCGCCATAGGCTTCCTTCAGGGTGTCGTCGTGGCCGGACAGGCCATCCGGAATGAAGGAGTACAGCGGGGTGTAGGTGCTCTTGTAGACCTTGGTGGCCAGCTCGTTGCGGTCGATCAGGCTTGCGACGGCCTGACGCACGGCCTTGGCCTTGTCGGCGTTCGGCTCACTGGACTTCTCGCCGTACGGCATGATCTTGAAGTTGAAGGCAAGGAAGCGCTCTTCGCCGCCCGGTCCCTTGACGACCTTGACCTTGTTGTCCTTGGACAGGTCCTCGACGTCGGTCGGGGTCATGGAGCGGTAGGCCACGTCGACCTGGCCCTGCTGCACGGCCATCTTCAGGTTGGAGGAATCGGCGAAGTACTTGACCTGCACAACGTCGTTCTTAGCTGGGGTCAAACCCTTGTAGGAAACGTTCTTGGCATATGCCAGGGCCTCGTTCACCTTGTAGGAGGTGAGCTTGTACGGGCCTGCGAAGGCGTTGTCCTTGACGATGGTGTTGGCATCGGTCAGCTTGTCGGCGGAGAAGGACTCTTCGTCGACGATCGGGCCGGCCGGGCTGGAGAGCACCTGCTTCAGGGTCACGTCGTCCTTGACCGCGGAGTGGAACACGACGGTGGTGTCATCCTTGGCCTCGACGGACTCGATGTTGGCCAGCAGGGAGGACGGACCGTTCTCGTCGTTGATCTTCTTGATACGGTCGAAGGAGAACTTGACGTCGGAGGCGGTCAGATCGTGGCCGTTCGCGAACTTCAGGCCCTTCTTGAGCTTGACGGTGAACTCGGTGCCGTCGGCGCTCCAGGTGCCGTCATCGGCGGCGATGTCCGGAGACAGCTCGGAAGTGTTGTAGTTCTGCGCGTACAGGAACGGGAACACCTGAATCTGCACGGCGTAGGAACCGTTGTCGTAGGAGCCAGCCGGATCAAGGCTGGTGATCTTATCGGTCGTGCCGACGGTGACGGTGTTGCCAGTTGCGGCGCCACCGTCCTTCACGCCGCCGCAGGCGGCCAGGGAAGCCAGAGCCGCGACAGAAGCCAGAGCGGCGATAACTTTCTTGCGATTCACTATGGAATCCTCTCTTTTCTATCCGAATCGCCCCTGTGCAAGGCGATATAGTGACAAGAATCGGCGCGCAATGTTAACCGTACGTTTCATTGGAGGCCGTTTTACCCACCTACCTTATATTCGCCGTTTTCTGCTATGCATTAAAACGGCGAAATTCCAACGTTTTAACGACTAGTGAAAGAAAATAAGAAAAACCAGCCATTTTATGAGACGGACCCAGCCAAAGTCGCATTCAAGGTCTACGTCCTTCTTTTTCACTCATTGCTTTCGCACAGAGAGACCCAGATAAGCGCGCGACACGCGGCACAACACGAATTGCATTAATCAATTAACGGCGTTAATATATTAAGAAGTTCAACGAGGGTCCATGCACTGTCGCAAGGAGGTGAGCATGAGTAGGTACAGCGCCCAACAGTCATCGATCTCGGAAAACAACCGTTCCCGCATCCTGCAATACCTGTACCACAATGGCATCTGCTCACGCGCGCAGATCGCCAAAGCCATCAAGCTCACTCCGGCGGCAATCACCAAAATCACCGCGAAACTGCTGGCGCAGGGCATCATCGAAGAAACCGGCGACATGGACGGAGACAAGAACCGCCGTTCCATCGGTCTGAATCTCAATTGCGCCAAATACCACATCATCGGCGTGAAGTTCGCCCGCAGTCTGGTGCAAATCGCGGTCTTCGACCTCAAGTGCAACCGTATCTTCCTGTCCGACTTGCCTACCGTCAGCGAAGAGCACATCCCCGAAACGGTGGAGCGCATTCGAGATACCGTACGCCAGCTCATCAAGGACGACCCCAGCATCGTGGCCGTCGGCATGGCGGTTCCGGGGCCCTATTTAAAGGACGAAGGACGCACCGCTTTGGTCTCCTCCATGCAGGGCTGGAGGCAAATCAACTTCATCGACGAATTCAGCAACGCATTCAGCGTCCCCGTGTTCGTCGAACAGGACGCCCGCGCCGGCGCGCTGGCGCAGTTCCTGCTCAATCCGGAACTGTCGGAAGGTTCCCTCGCCTACTATCTGCTTGGCGAAGGCATCGGCCTCGGAGTCATCGACAACGGCACCATCTACTACGGCGAGCACGGCACCGCCACGGAAATCGGACACGTCTCCATCGACGTGAACGGCAAGCCATGCGACTGCGGCAATGTCGGATGCCTGGAACGCTACTGCTCCGCCAACGCCATCCACGAACAACTCAACGCCAACCCGAGCATCGTTCCCGGATGCGAGACGATGACGCATGCGCAGGCTTGCACAGCACTGTTCGCCAAGGCGAACGCGGGAGACGAGACCGCGACGCTTCTGATGCTCGATGTTGCCCGATACGTTGGGTACGGCGCGGTCACCATCATCAACGCTTTCAATCCGACACACATCGTTCTTGGAGACATCATCGCGCAAGCCGGCCAGCCGTTGCTCGACGAAGTCACACAAGTCGTGCGCGAACGCACGATCCCCGAAATCGGGCGCAACACCCGAATCACCCTGTCCGCCCTGCCCACCGACGCCACCGTTACCGGTGCCGCCGCCGTGGCCATCACCAATTTTTTGGAACATCCATCGATGTTCTTCGACGTCGCATAGCACGCCGCCCACCAAAGAAAGGAACCACCCATGTCCAAGCCAATCGTCATCGCCCTCGGTGAAATCCTGTGGGATATGCTCCCCACCGGCAAGCGCGCCGGCGGCGCTCCCGTCAACTTCGCCTACCACGCGTCCCAGAACGGCGCAGAAAGCTACGCCATCAGCGCCGTCGGTAACGACGAGCTGGGCGCCGAGCTGCTCAACGATGCGCACAAGGCCGGCATCAACACGCTGGTGCAGACCAACGAATACCCGACCGGCACCGTCGCCGTGGCACTGACCAACGGCATTCCGGAATACACCATCGTGCAGAACGTGGCTTGGGACCACATCGGCTACACCGACGAACTCGCCGAGGCCGTGTCCAAGGCCGACGCCATCTGCTTCGGCACGCTGGGTCTGCGTTCCCAGGAATCGCATGACACCATCATCAAACTGCTCCAGCATGCCAAGGAAGGCGCGCTGAAGTTCTTCGACATCAACCTGCGCGCCAACTTCTACTCCAAGGAGCTGATCGAGGAGCTGCTGGGATACGCCAACATCTTCAAGATCAACGACGACGAGCTCATCATGATGCGTGAGATGTTCTCCATTCCGGAGGGCAACGACGAAGAGGCCTGCAAGTGGTTCATGGATCGCTTTGATCTGGAGTACACCATCCTGACCGGCGGCGCGACCTTCAGCACCATCATCGCCAAGGACGGCGAGACCTCCACTCTGCTGACCCCGCATGTCGAGGTGGCCGACACCGTCGGAGCCGGCGATTCCTTCTCCGGCTCCTTCACCGGCAAGATCCTGTCCGGTGCCTCCCTCAAGGAAGCGCATCGCGCGGCCGTGAACACCGCCGCCTACGTGTGCACCAAGGAAGGAGGCTGGCCGGCCTACCCGACCGAAGGCGTTCCGGATTACCTCGCCGCAGCAGCCAAGTAAGCGTATCTTCTCCTTTCATCATCACCGATTCCGCATGCCGTCAAATAACGGCATGCGGAATTTTTTTACCGGTTTTGCGAAGTTTCGTCGGTATGATGAATCGCCGATAGCATAATTTGGTTTGTCGGATAAACCGTGGTATCTTGAAATGTCTGGCTATAAAGCTGGAAGGTTTGATAATTCAATATTTGGGGATGATCGGTTTCGACGGTGACCTGTTCGTCGCAGGGAAGCGTGCCGAGAACGTAGGGTCCGCTCGTGGATGCCCCCTACAAAAGAATAAGTGCTAAATCTAACCGCACTGAGTTCGCTCTCGCTGCCTGAGCTTCGCGCCAGGATTAACCAGTGAGCAGCCGCTCCGTTCACTCCCCCTCGTCTTTGGGGGGATGTTGAGCGTCGTTTAGAAGACTTGCCTTACCGGCTGAGCCACAGGGCCGGCAAGGGACTTTTACTGTAGATATGCTCGCCATCAGTTGTCTGCGACATCGATGGGGGCAGAAAAACCGCCGCACGGCCAGCAGACTACGCACGTAGAAGACTGAGGGTTCGGTCATCGGACCGGGGTTCGATTCCCCGCATCTCCACGGATTGAAAGCCGCCAGAAATGGCGGCTTTTCCTTTATTTCCAACGGTTTCCGCCACTTTTGCAATTCGCTGCAATTCACCCTTTATCGCGATATTTCTCAAAAACATGGGCAAAATGTGGGCACGAATCATGTGTCAGCAATGACGGCTTTCTGTATTGGTAATCACATTTCTCGTTCGGTGAAACAACGCATGTCGGCAGCAACGCCTCCGTATCATCGAAATAACCGTCCGGCGCCTTCCAATATTACAAGCCGCCGGCCAGCCAACCATCGAAAGGGACGATATCATGGCGAAGCTTACAGAGGAAATGAAGGATTTCATCAGCAACAATCTCGCTTGGGTGGCCACCATCGGCAAGGATGGACACGTCGATTTGGGGCCGAAAATGAGCACGTTCGTCATCGATGACACTCATATCGGCTATCACGAGCGTACCGCCGGCCAAATGTACCGTAATCTGCTCGACGGCAGCGAACTGGTCATCGCAGTGGCCAATCTTGAGCAGAAGCGAGGTTATCGTTTCCGTGGCAACGTCACTCTGCATTCCGATGATGCGATCTACGATGAGCAGGTCGCCGTGGCCGAACATAACGGCACGAAGAAGCCCATGACCATTCCCGTTCTGGAGATCACGGAGATTCAGGACTTGACGCCAGGGGCGACCGCAGGCAAGACCATCGTCAAGGACTGACGCCCGTTCAACGCATACGGCTAATACCATCCATCCAAACGCGGAAACGCGCTCTGGCCCTCCCTTGGAAAGAAGGTCCAGAGCGCGTTTCGTTTTTCTGTCAAGACAAAAAGAGCTAGATCAAAGTATTTCCGCTCCGTCATGCAGTGACGTTGCGCAATAACGCTATTTGATGATCGGTCTCAACGGCGCGGACACGTCCACGTTATGCTTGTCTCCAATCACGTTCGGATCATTGACGATCTTGTCCACCACCGCTTTCTTGAGCTTCAGGTCCGAGGAATCACCCCATACGATCACGCGGTCTCCCCCATTGAGTTCCTGT
>OJOH01001588.1_pt1 | contig 10059 bp, 7 predicted proteins | sample 1598201 | NCBI WGS metagenome assembly OJOH01 (sample SAMN03922462, study PRJEB24848) | human gut metagenome | isolation source: stool sample | host: Homo sapiens | place: Germany | collected 2009-11 | reverse complement strand
GATCTACACTATCCTCTTCGTCGGCAGCGTCAGATGTGTATAAGAGACAGAGTCAAACGTCTCCTTCTGTTTCGCTCATTGTACCACACTCAAAACAGAATAGGAAGATTTTTTCCTTGATTCACTCAAATAAATCAGATATGATGATATACAGAGAGCTACGAATGGCGCGTATGCCCCGACATCATCATTCCTTATTAAATAAAAAAGAAAGCAGGCAAATCAAATGACAAATCAGGAAAAAGCGCTGGAACTGCATGAGAAGCTGCAGGGAAAGCTTGAAACCGTTTCCAAAACACCCGTCCGCACCCGTGAAGACCTTGCACTTGTCTATACTCCCGGCGTTGCGGAGCCTTGTAAGGTCATTGCAAAAGACCCGGCTGCCGCTTACACCTACACGATGAAAGCAAACACTGTAGCTGTTGTTTCCGACGGTTCCGCCGTACTGGGACTCGGCAATATCGGTCCGAAGGCCGCTATGCCCGTTATGGAAGGCAAGGCTGTCTTATTTAAAGAATTCGGCGGTGTCAACGCAGTTCCCATCTGCCTGGATACTCAGGACACGGAAGAGATCATCAAAGCTGTTACCTGGCTTGCTCCCGCTTTTGGCGGCATCAATCTGGAAGATATCAGTGCACCCCGCTGCTTCGAAATCGAAGAGCGCTTAAAAGAGACTCTGGATATCCCTGTTTTCCACGATGACCAGCACGGAACTGCTATTGTTGTACTCGCCGGCATCATCAATGCCTTAAAGGTAGTCGGTAAGAAAAAGGAAGACTGCCGCGTTGTTGTAAACGGCGCAGGAAGCGCAGGAGTTGCCATCACCCGCCTGCTGATAACCTACGGCTTTTCCAATATCATTATGTGCGATAAATCCGGCATTCTCTGCGATGGCGCAGAGGGCTTAAACTGGATGCAGGAAAAGATGGTAAAACGCACCAATCTGGCTCACGAAACCGGTTCCCTTGCAGATGCTTTAAAGGGTGCTGATATTTTCGTCGGCGTTTCCGCTCCAGGTATTGTGACGGAAGAGATGGTGGCTTCCATGAATTCCGATGCTATTCTGTTTGCAATGGCTAACCCCGTTCCTGAGATCATGCCTGATCTCGCAAAAAAAGCAGGGGCACGCGTTGTCGGTACCGGACGCAGCGATTTCCCGAACCAGGTAAACAACGTTGTCGCATTCCCCGGCATCTTCCGCGGTGCTCTGGAAGGACATGCAAATCAGATCACCGATAAAATGAAGCTGGCTGCCGCTAATGCCATCGCAGCCCTCGTTTCTGACGAAGAATTAAACGAAAACAATATCATGCCAGAGGCATTCGATCCCAGAGTTGCGGACGTTGTTGCAGATGCAGTCAAGAAAAACATCCGCTGATCTCTGGCACCAGAAGCCCTACTATTCGCTGGACGCCTGGTGTAAAAATACATACGGACGGAAGCTTTACAAGGCTGCACTGGATATCGGCTGTACCTGTCCCAACCGGGATGGCACCCTCGATACAAGAGGCTGCATTTTCTGCTCTGCAGGCGGAAGCGGCGATTTTGCTGCTTCCCGGCAGCTTTCTGTAACAGATCAGTTAAATCAGGCCAAGGCACTTCTGTCCTCCAAATGGACACCGGAACCCGGCAAGCCGTCTCTGATCGCCTATTTTCAGGCATATACCAACACTTATGGTGATCCGGACAGACTGCTTTCCTGTTATGAAGAAGCACTTTCCTCTCCGGAGGTCGCAGGAATTTCCATTGCGACACGCCCGGATTGCCTTTCCGATATGATTCTGGAGGGACTCAACCGCCTCCGGTTGCTGTATCCTGACCGGTTTATCTGGATCGAGCTTGGTCTGCAGTCCATTCATGACCACACTGCAGCAAGGATCCGCCGAGGGTATCCGACCTCCGTATTTTACGATGCTGCAGCAAAGCTCCATGCCAGAGAGCTTCCCTTTATCGTTCACCTGATCCTCGGACTCCCCGGGGAAACCCGGCTTGACCTGCTGGAAAGCATCCGTGCCGTCAATCAGGTGCATCCCTTTGGTGTCAAGCTGCAGCTTCTCCATATTTTAAAGGGAACAGATCTTGCCCTGCTTTATGAAGCCGGAAAGCTTCCTGTACTGACACAGGAAGAATATCTCGATCTGCTGACAAGCTGTATCGCTGCGCTTTCTCCGGATATCTGCCTCCACCGGGTCACCGGAGACGGTCCCCGCAAGCTCCTGATCGCGCCCCAGTGGAGTCTTTCGAAACGAAACGTCTTAAACAGGCTGCATGCCCTTATGAAACAACGAAATCTCAGACAAGGGGATAATTATGAACCAGGAACCTCTTACACTCTATAAACTGATCGTTCTTTATCTGCTCAACAAGGTATCCTTTCCACTTACAATGGCGCAGGTCAGCGATCTCATTCTGGAAAAAGAATACACCAATTACCTGACACTGCAGCAGGTTATCAATGAGCTGGCGCAGGCCGGGCTGATCACTGCCAAAACACTGGTCAACCGCACCCATCTGCAGATCACAGAGGAGGGCCGCAATACCCTTTCCTATTTTGAGAACCGCATCAGTGACGCGATCAAAACAGATATCGGCGAATATCTCAAAAAAAATGAACTGGAAATGCGCAACGAATCTTCGATCCAGAGCAACTACTATAAGGCTGTCAACGGGGAATTCGAAACAGAGCTGACCGCAGTGGATAAGGACGTCAACCTGGTGACCATCCGCCTTACGGTTCCTACAGAAGAGCTCGCAATTTCCATTTGCGAAAACTGGCAAAAAAATAACAGGGAGATTTATCAGTATCTGACAACCGCCCTGTTTTAAAGTATGTTATTGCAGCATCTCCCGGATCACACTGCCATCTGTTTTTCCGAGGTCTATCTCCAAAAGTGCTGCCAATGTCGCGCCCTCATCCCAGAGCGCGATATTTTTTTCTACCCTGGCACCAGCTCTTACACAGCATCCCGACATTGCAAAAAAGGTCTGATAGTCTGCCTCACCCGGCAGATACCCGTGGGTCCCCTTCATGCCATGTGCGCAGTCTTTTTCTGTTGCCGTCAGCTGTTCCCATTCGTCCAGAAAAAACCATCCTTCCTTTGCTTCCAGCATCAGAAAGCAGTTTTCGTCTGCGCCCATATTTGCTGCCTCTTCCCGGGTCAGAATCCTTTCGATTCCAAAATCCTCCCGTTCTTTCAGCGTCTCCAGCACTTTTCTTGTACGCTTTTGCACTTCTGCATTGTTCCGTACAGACGGATGCAGATAGATATAGCAGCTTCCGTCACAGTTTTTTGCATAGGCCTTCCAGCTTTTGATCCTGCCATTGCGGACCGTCAGCAAGCCGGCTTTCCACAGTGCATGATTGACAAAGGCAACCTTGTCCACATCCTTCTGATAATGATCCCCCAGAAGCACGACCGTCGTGCTCTCCATCTCTCCGGTTTCCTCCAGCGCCCTTACAATCTCGCCCAGACGCTTATCGTGGCGCTTAAGAGCTTCTTTTGCCTCCTTACTCTCCACGCCATAGAGATGTCTGTTCGTATCCACATCCGTCAGATGCAGCAAAAACAGCTGCGGATTGTATTTGTAGATCGTATCCAGCGCGCATGCCTGAATAAAATTGTCCAGTTGGGGCTGTGCGATTCCGTTTCGCAAATGTCCGAAACGTTTGTTCAGATCCAGCTGATAAAACAACGGACCGTTCGTCGCATTCATCAGGATCTGATTTTGCCATTTGCGTGTCACCATAATCTCCGGCACATAGTAGTCCATCCTGCTGCCTGCCGCAACAGGCCACAAAAGCCCGGCCGTCGTCATTCCCTTTTTCTTCGCTTCGTCATAAAGCGTCGTGCTGCGGATCCATTTGCGATGATAAAGCCAGTCCGGATCCTTCCGGCCGGGCTGGATTTTTGTGTTGTTCACAATCCCGTGATTTTTCGGCATCCGCCCTGTCACAATGGATGTATGGGCCGGATATGTCAGGGACGGACACACACTGTTTACATGGCTGCACAGCGCCGCCTGTTCAAAAAAACGCTGAAAATTCGGCAGGGTCTGTAAATATTCCAGGTCCTTTGCTCCGACCGCATCAAAGGACACGATCATGACCCGCTTTGGTATCTGTTTCATTGCTCTGCTCCATCCTGCGGCTTTTGCTCTGTCTTAGCCGCTTCTCTGCGTATCCGCTGCATGTGCTCTTTGATCTTTACTTCATATCCCATCCCACCGGGCTGATAAAACTCTCTTCCGGACAGCTCATAAGGTAAATACTGCTGTCTGACATAGTGGTTTGGATAATCGTGTGCATATTTATAATCTTTTCCGTGTCCCAATTTTGCTGCTCCTTTATAATGGGCATCCTGCAAATGCACCGGAATCGCCAGATTTCCGGTTTCTTCCACCGTTTTCATTGCTGACGCAATGGCGTTGACCGCCGCGTTGCTTTTCGGCGCGCATGCAATGTAGGCCGCCGCCTGTGCCAGAATAATCTGCGCCTCCGGCATGCCCACCCGCTCTGCTGCCAGGGATGCAGAAACCGCTACCTGCAGCGCTGTCGGATCTGCATTGCCAACATCCTCCGACGCACAGATCATCATCCTGCGGGCGATAAATGTCACGCTTTCCCCGGCATACAGCATCCGCGCCAGATAATAAACCGCCGCATCCGGATCGGAGCCCCGCATACTCTTGATAAATGCCGAAATCGTATCGTAATGATTATCGCCTGTTTTGTCGTATTTTACTGCACGTTTTTGAATACATTCCTGGGCAACCTCCAGGGTCAGATGGATTTTTCCATCCTCTGAGCGCTGTGTCGTCATTACGCCAAGCTCTACTGCATTCAATGCCGCACGTGCATCTCCGCCTGCAATATCCGCCAGAAACTCCAGCGCATCCGGCTCTATCTGTGCCTGATAGGCACCCATTCCTCTCTGATCATAGACTGCCCGTCGGATCAGTTCTTCGATATCTTCCTTTGAAAGCGGCTTGAGCTCAAAAATAACCGAACGGGACAGCAGCGCTCCGTTTACCTCAAAATACGGATTTTCCGTCGTCGCACCGATCAGGATCAGGGTTCCATCCTCCACAAAGGGAAGCAGATAGTCCTGCTGACTCTTGTTGAACCGATGGATCTCATCAATGAACAGGATCGTCTTTTTTCCAAACATTCCACGGTTGTCCTTTGCCTTTGCGACAACCTCTTCCATATCCTTTTTGCCTGCCACAGTCGCATTGATCTGCATAAACTCCGCGCTGGTCGTATTCGCGATCACCCTCGCAAGAGTCGTTTTGCCCGTTCCGGGCGGTCCGTAAAAAATGATGGAGGAAAGCTTGTCCGCCTGAATCGCACGGTACAAAAGCTTGTCCTTTCCGATAATGTGCTGCTGCCCGACTACCTCATCCAGCGTCCGGGGCCGCAGCCTTGCCGCCAGCGGCGCTTCCTTTTCCTGATTGGTCTGTCTCATATAATCGAAAAGATCCATGTCCCCTTATTGTACCTCCACTTTCATGTTCGGCCACACCTTCTCAATCCGCTCGTCAGGGTAATTGATGTCAAAGAATGTGTCGATCACGCTCTTCTTTTCCGCCCGCACGGTTCCTGTGGTACTTTCCGTGCCCGCGGCAGTCCCTGCGTCCGCGACGCTTTCCTCCTTCGCGGCGTTTTCTACGCCTGCGGCAGTCCCTGCGTCCGCACTGCTCTCCTGCACTGCCGCGCTATCCTGCCGTTCCACATAGCGTACCATGGCGCCTGCCGAAATCACCGCATCGCAGCTCATCAGCACGATAACTGCCCAGGTCGCAATTTTTGCTCCAAGGGGCGGCAGCTTTTCGATCCATCCACTGATCGTCGGATAACAGATCTTTACCCAGACAACGGATAACAGCCCCCAGAAAATGCAATACAGCAGGTTGGTTCTCCCGCCGATATTAAATGGCATGTCACTGTAATCCCAGAATGTAGTCCCGAGAAAAATCTCTGTAAATACGCTGCACAGATATTCATATACGCCGCCCAGCACACTGCCCGCCAGGAAAATATAACGATCCTCTTTTCCGGCAAGCCGCTGCAATACAACTGTCAGAATGACCGCACCGAAGCCCCAGACAATACTGAAGGTGCCGTAAATTACGCTGGACCGGCTCATCCATACGCCTCCCGTCACCCTGCAGAACAGCGTTTCGATCAGATCTCCGAGAAATGCACAGATCATAAATACCCAGATCAGCTTATCCACACAGACGCCTCTTGCAAAGACATATCGTTCTGCCCGATCTGCCTCCTCCAGAGCTTCCATCTCCGGGTAGGCACGGTTTAACCGCTTCCAGACTGCATGATAGATCTTGCCTCCAAGCTTTTGCTTGACTTCCTTTTGTTCCTGCAGAAGTCTTCCCTGGGTTTCCTTCAGCTCTGTCAGGCTCCTGCTTTTCCTGACTGCAATCAGAATCGACACCAGGTCGGCAGCCATCAGCCCAAAGCCGACTATGTCTATGATCCGCAGCACAATTGTCGGAATCATCGAAAACAGGATAAAAACCGGAGGATGCAAAAGCAGAACCGCCGTCATCACAACTGCTGCCTTGATCAGCGAAAGGAGCACACTCTTTTTCTTCCCGCCAAACAGTGTCACATCCTCGTAATTCCACAAATGCTTTTTCCAGATTTTGGCTGCGATCCCTCCGGAAAAATATTCCACAACGGACACGACCATCCAAGTGGTCAGAAACTGCAGCAGCCATTTTGTCCCCTGCTCCGGCAGCAAAAGGATCAGAATATCCATCATTATGCCGTATTCCGGACAAAGAGGCAGACTGAAAAATCCGCGGTTGCAAAATCTTCTTTCTTTTACTGCAAAAAAGGCAACCTCCAGTGCCCATCCGATAAAGCTGTACAGCAGCAGATACACTGCCAGCTCTGTGTAGGTATATTGCATTCTTTCCACTCATTTCTGCGCACGCTTTTTTCGCATGTCGAGTTTGTGTCAAGTGCGCGCAGACACAAATCTCGTGATTGAAACATTTTTTTCAATCTGTGTAACTGTTTCCTTTCGTTCTAAACCTGACCATGGATTACGAAGTAGGATTGTTGGAGTGCGCAGCACGGAACAATCCGCAGGCATCAAGGTCGGTGCAAAAGCTTCCACATTTGATTATAACAACTATTTTCCCTGCTGTACATGTTGGATTTCATCCAACTGTTGGATTTCATCCAACTGCGGATTTCATCCAACTGTGGATTTCAAGATACCAGCATTATTTCTTCGACTGTCACAAAGACATAGCCTTGGCTTTGCAGCTCATCCACAATAAAAAGTGCCGCCTCAATACTGGAAGCATATTCATCATGCAGCAGGATAATCGCATTTTCCCGCGCTTTGGACAAGATTCGCTTTTCAACATTGGTGCTGCTTTGACTGCACCAGTCCAGGGGATCGATCGTCCACAGCACCGGGAACATATTCAGCTCCTGTTCGAAGCCTTTGTCCCAGCTTCCATAGGGCGGACGGACAAAAATGGTTTCCGCTCCTGTTATCTCCTTCAATACCTCATTCGTGGAAATCAGCTCCTGTCGAAAGGCTTCCCGGTTATTGCTTGTCAGCTGAATATGACTATAGGTGTGGTTGCCGATCAGATGTCCCTCCTTCTGCATACGCAAAATCAGCTCCGGATATTTTTCTGCATTCTCCCCTGTAACAAAAAAACTGGCTTTTGCGCCCCGCTCTGCCAGGCCGTCCAAAAGTATTTTCGTATAGACCGGATGCGGGCCGTCATCAAAGGTAAGGGCGATCTTTTTGGGCTCTACTGCATCGGATACGCCGCCAGAAGTCTGTATTGCTGCCTTTTCCTTCCCGTTTTTTTCCTCCCCTGTCAGCTGCCCTCCCGCAGCAGTTCCAAAAAGCAGCAATCCAACCAGAAAAAGTCCCAGTTGAATTGCTGCCCTTTCATTTCGTTTCTCTTTTTTATGTTCCAGATGTTCCATGGAAAACCGCCTTTTCCGGTTCCTTCTTTTTAATCTATGCAGCAGAAGCCCTCTATCATTCGGAAAGGACGGCGCAGCAGCGCCAAAACCTTATCTGTCTGCAGAAGAGCTGCCGGATTTTGACGGTTCTCGTCCCCGGACTCAGCTCTGAAATTCCAGCTGCCGAAAGCTGTGCCTGAAATAGAGCACCTCCGCCACAGATGTAATCGCCCAGGAGAAAAAGTAGAGAGAGTACAGCGCCGGAATCGTATGAATCCATACAAAAATGGTATACACCCAGATCACCCGGAACACACAGGAGCCTAAAATAACGATGACCATCGGCACAATGCTCTTTCCGATTCCTCGGGAGGCTGCGATGCTGCAGTCCATAAACGCACTGATCATATAAGAAAATCCCATGATCTTCACACGCTGCATTCCGGCATCGATTACAGCAGGCTCCGTCGCAAACAGCGACAGAAACTGTCGTCCGAAAATCAGCAGAAGTCCGCCAAAGATCGCACCTGCCGCAAAGGAATAGGTCAGCCCGACGAGATAGCTCTTTTTCATCCGTTCCCGGTTGCCAGCGCCCCAGTTCTGTCCGATAAAGCTGGAACAGCCGGTATAAAACGCTGCCATAATATTAAAAATCAGCGTGTCCGCATTCGCTGCAGCTGCATTTCCGGACACCATCACCGCATCAAAGGAATTGACGCCGGACTGCACAAAAAGGTTCGCGATAGCAAAGATGGCATTCTGGATACCGGTAGGTATGCCAAGCACCAGGATCGCTTTTCCGCAGGCCGGATCCAGTCTGAGCTTCGAAGGGTGCAGCCCACAGTCGTCCGTCCGTCGCAGCAGATGAATCACGATCAGAAGTGCAGATAAATACTGTCCGATCACACTGGCGATGGCCACGCCCTCTGCTGCCATATGGCACACGATAACAAAAAACAGATTTAAAATAACGTTTACAATTCCTGCAATGGACAGATATACCAGCGGACGCTTCGTATCTCCGGTGGCGCTCAGAATACCGTTGCCGCAGTTATACAGTGCCATACCCGGCATGCCCAGTGCATAAATTTTCAGATACAAAACAGCACTGTCCATCAGCTCTTCTTTGGTATGCAGAATTCCAAGCAGTCCCTCTGCAAAGAAAAAACAGGCTGCACCCACAAACAGACCGACGATCAGACAGATCACAAAGGCGGAATGCACGGTTTTGATCACGGATTCCCTGCGCCTTGCACCCAGCTCATGCGCCATCCGCACATTAACACCGCAGCCCATTCCGATCAGAAAGCCGGTAAACAGCGTGACCAGAAGCGTTGTCGAACCAACTGCCCCCAGTGCCCGGTAATCCGAAAATCGCCCTACCACCGCTACGTCACTCATATTAAACAGCACTTCCAGCACCTGGGAAAATACCAGCGGGCAGCTCAGGAAAAACAGGTTCTTCCAGATCGAACCTGTTGTCATTTCTATTGCTTTTGTTTTCTTTTCTCTCTCCATTCCCCTGTAAAAGCCTTTCTATCCACAGAATCTGCATCAATATGCGCTTTTTCAGGTCGTTTTTCGACCCGTATCTATCACAATACTCGCAGGAGTTGATTTTGTAAAGAGAAAAAGCACCCGGCAGGAGAAACCTCCTCCTGCCGAGTGCTTCTACAGTCTGCAGCTTTAAACACTATGCTGCTTTTTCTTTGCGACCAGCTCGCCGTTTTCCACTGCGATCAGGATCGTGTCACCCATTTGTACCTGATCTGCCAGGATCAGCTTTGCAGACAGCGTTTCCACATATTTCTGGATATAACGCTTCAACGGACGCGCGCCATAAATCGGATCATATGCGTTGTCTACAATGAACTGCTCCGCATCCGGGCTGAGTTCGATCGAAAGCTGCTTATCTTCCAGACGATGATTCAAGTCTGCGACAATCAGATTGATAATACCGCTGATGTTATCCTTCGTCAGAGGCTTGAACAGGATGATCTCATCCAGACGGTTCAGAAACTCCGGACGGAAGTGACCGCGCAGATCCTTCGCTGTCTCTTATACACATCTCCGAGCCCACGAGACAAGAGGCAATCTCGTAT
>OJOH01001584.1_pt1 | contig 10070 bp, 13 predicted proteins | sample 1598201 | NCBI WGS metagenome assembly OJOH01 (sample SAMN03922462, study PRJEB24848) | human gut metagenome | isolation source: stool sample | host: Homo sapiens | place: Germany | collected 2009-11 | reverse complement strand
GTGTACAGTACGCAAACTTGATCTCCTGAGCCGCCTGTGCCTCGATATTGTAGGAGGTGCTTCCCGTCTCGGCCGCCGGCTGCTTCTCCGGTGCCTCAATCGAGTAATCGATCTCCTTGCCCTGCAGGGAATCAAGCGCACCTTTCATCACCTGCATCAGACCCTGTCCGCCGGAATCCACTACTCCTGCCTGCTTTAATACCGGAAGCATATCCGGCGTCATGCTAAGGACATGATCCCCCTCTTTGATGACTTCCTCGCAGAACGCAAGCAGATCGGTCGTCTCCTCCTCACTCAGTTCTACCGCACGTACCGCCATTCCTTTGGCAACCGTAAGAATCGTACCTTCCTTCGGCTTCATAACCGCCTTGTATGCGGTCTCCACTGCCTTCTCAAACGCATCGGACAATACCTGCACATCAATCTCATCATACTCTGCAATAACCTTGGTAAATCCGCGAAACAGCTGGGAAAGAATGACGCCGGAATTACCTCTCGCCCCGCGGAGGGAACCGGAGGAAATTGCCTTTGCAAGTGACTTCATGTCCGGCTCTGCCATCGCCGCCACTTCCTTCGCGGCAGACATGATCGTCATCGACATGTTGGTACCGGTATCTCCATCTGGAACCGGGAATACATTCAGTTCGTTGATCCACTCTTTCTTTGCTTCCAAGTTTTTCGCTCCGGCCAGAAACGCTTTTGCGAGAGCCTCGGCATTTATCGTAGTGATCTCCACCTCAAAAATCCTCCTTAATCAATCACTCGTACGCCTTCGACGTAGATGTTCATTTTCTTAATTTCCATTCCGGTAAACGCCTCGACCTTATATTTTACCGTCTCGATCAGATTATCGGATACCGTGATGATGCTGACGCCGTAAGATACGATCACATGAAAATCGATCGTGATCTTGTTCTCCTCATCAATGACGACATTGATGCCGTGCGTGAGATAATCCTTCTTTAAAAGCTTCACCAGACCGTCCTTCATGTTGACTGCAGCCATACCGACAATTCCAAAACATTCCACTGCAACCGATCCTGCATACGTTGCGATCACTTCCGGATCTATTGTAACCTTGCCCAACTGGGTCTCCATATGTCCATTCATATAATACGATGCTCCTTTCAAAGCCATATTAACGCTAGTTTATTGCTATTATAACCGCTTTTTGCACAAATTCATAGCCCTGTTTTTTGAATTTTATATTTTTTTTAAATTTTGCTTGCAATATGTACTTTCTTCTGATAGAATAATCATGTTGTGAGCCTGTATGCTATACAGGTTTTACCTGTAGAATGTGCGGGCAAGTCCTGCATCACCAGGATAAAATATGCAAGGAGGTGCAAAATCATGGCAAAATGTGCAGTTTGTGGAAAGGGCGCTCATTTCGGTAACAACGTAAGCCATTCCCATAGAAGATCCAACCGTATCTGGAATTCCAACGTCAGAAGCGTTAAATGTAAAGTCAACGGTGGTGCACGGAGAATGCACGTTTGCACAAGCTGCTTGAAGTCCGGCAGGGTTGAAAGAGCTTAATTGAATCAGAAACATTGAAAAGCTACTCTGGTAAAGAGTAGCTTTTTTGTCATGGCGACGAGGAAAAGGACAGACCTGCGAAACAGGGATGTTCCTGCAAAAAAGAGCCTGAGCAAAAGCCGTTCTTTGGTTTCTGCTCAGGCTCTTTTTTTGCAGCAACAATAGAATGCACGCTCTGCGAGCATTCTATTGTCATGAATTACAGCCGCCGCTCTGCGGAGGTCTGTCCTTTTCCGATCGCTGATCATCCACCGGCCCCGGAAAAAACATTCCGGGGCCGGTGGATGATCTTAATAATCTCAGCTCCTCTTCCATTCCCCATTCCGGTCAAATCTCTTTTTCAGTTCCCGCTCTGTCACAACGATCGTTCCAATGATAACGACGCACTGCAGTGTACACACAATTCCCCCAACATTCCCTACGCAGTTGTTCCCTTTTCCGAAAACACACGCCAAAACAATTACCGTAACCGGAATCATTACAAGCCCGCTGACATACCAGAGCTTTCCGCAGCAGCGATGCGCGTATTTCCAGGTCTCTTTATTTTTCATGGACATCGCCGTCCGGTATCCATACATCGCATTGATCTCCTTCGGAGGCTTTTTCTGAAATCTTTTTCCAATAAAAACCATCGTAACCGGAATCAGCAGATCCATCACCAGCATAAAAATCCAAAAGCCCATAGTGCCTCTCTTTCCCTGTGAAAAAATCACTTCACAAAAATGCTGTCATCTCCATATCTGCCGATATGGGACGGCTTTTTCGGCGAATAATAAAGCTTCCCCAGCACTTCTTCCGGATTCGAATCCGTCAGATAACGTCCATACAGGGTTTTTGCAAACTCCGTACCGGTCAGCATGTCCAGCGTGTCCGTATAGGTGACGCCATCCACCTGATACTCAACCGTCGCAACATAGATCGAATCTGTATCCACGGTTTCCGTCGCCGCAGAATAAGACGTTGTCGTACTTTTTTCTATTTTAATAATTTTGTACTCAGATGGATCGATTTCAGCCGTATAGGTGTGTTTCCGGTAAAGATCGACAGCTGCGATAATGACCACCGTTACCAGTACGCCAATCAGGCAGACCGTAAGCACAGCAATCAGAGCTTCCCTGTTTTTCTCGTTTTGCCTGGAGTTCACACCCCGTTTTCTATTGTCAGAATTTCCCAATCCGTACCTCCCACTCAAAATTCGTTCGGTACATCCATCCCGATCACATAATTGTAACTGTAGGTATGGACATAAAGCTTCCCATCCTGTTCTATGATCAGATCCGGTGCCTTTTTTAAGGACAGCCGATCGATCACTTCTCCTGTGTTACGATTGATCTGATACAAATAATCCGGTTCCGCCGTAAAGCCATAGCCGCACAGAATAACATCCCCTTTGACTACAAAATTCATGGAATTATAGGTCTGGTCTGCGCTTCTCCACAGCAGCTTATCGTTTTCCAGATCATAGGCAAACATAAAACAGGTATTGGATTGCGCGTATCCGTTTCTCACGCTGGCTCCGTAAAAAATCCCATCCTCCAGATATGCATTGTTGCCGTTAATATACCACTGATCCGTCGGATAATCCAGCACATAGATGCAATTTCCCGTACCGGTTTCATAAATATAGAGCTCGTCATCCACCCACTGGTACTGGTAATGATCGTCATAAAAGCTGTTCCAGTCCGTGCCGATCATCGGAAGTGACAAATTTTCGCTGTCATACCAGTCGTTTGCCCAGCTGACTCCGTTTTCCTCTTCTGATAGAATGGTCAACCCGATCGGATCCACCGCATCGCCGTCCGCAAGTATCTCGCCCATTGTGGATATGTCCAGGGTTAGATATTTCGGTTCTGTCGTGTTTTCCACAGTTGCTTCGGAAGTTGCTTCGTTTTCCGGCTCCTGAGCAGTCGTTTTCGTATTTTGCGTCTCGCCCGTTTCTGACACAGAGTCTTTTGCATCTGCATCCTCTGTGTCCGGCATGGCGCTTTCGTTTTGTATCCCAATACTTTCTGCCATTTCAGTTTTCGTCTCTGCTCTCTGACCGCAGCCCGCCAATACCAGGCACAGCGCCAGAAAAAGTGCGCCTTTTCGTTTGTTCATCCTGTTTTCCTCCTCAAATTGTCATTCTATTGCGAGCATCTTTATGACGTATTCCGTCGTCCCCGCTTCCAGACGCCTTTGCCCGGAAAGAGAAAAGCCGTGGACTTCATAAAACCGGATCGCGCGTTCATTTTTCTCAAGCACCCACAGATGGTCTGCCCGATGCTCCTGCTTGGCGTACTCCATCAGCGCCGCGCCGATTCCCTGATTCTGAAAAAAATGATCCACATAAAACTCTGCGATTTCCGTCTGTTCCAGATGAATCAGTCCTTTCACAATTCCATCGTCATACACAAAAATATGATCTAGGATTTCCGGCTGCGCATACTCTTTTGCAACATCCAGTACTTGAAGCACATGAAAAGAATAGTCGTCGTTTTTAAAAATCGATCGATAATTCATTCGCTTATCAAATACGAGGATTTCTGCAATTCTTGAAAGATCTTTCTTTTCCGCTTTTCGAATCATTCTTTCTCCTATGGTTTTAAAGGCTTTCCAGAAACCTGTCCACTTCCCGGTTAAATTCTTCCGAGCGCTTATTTGCAACAAAATGATCCCCCTCGATGATCGCCAGACGGGCATTCGGGATATTTTCCGCAATTTTTCTCGTGTGGTCTTCCCAGATCATGTCTTTTGTCCCGCAGATTACGAGGGTCGGTGCGGTAATCTGTGCAAGCTCTTCCGGGTGAACTACCCATTGTCTAAAGCCAATGGGCTTCCTGCTTCGCAGACCTCGTTTCTACGTTCCACTCCGGTCGGAGCAGAACAAACATCCACTGGATGTTTTGCTCCCTACTATCTCCGCAGGCGTTAATTCGGGCAGTCCCTGCCCTATATTATTATTTTTATGCTATTTCTCTTAATCCTTCTTCCAGTATATTCTGTGCCGCATTGATATCTCTGTCATGATTTGTTCCACAGACAGGACATATCCATTCCCTTACGGATAGATTTTTCGTCTCTGTATTTTGGTATCCACAGGCTGAACACAACTGACTGCTGGCATAAAATGTATTTATCTTGATATATTTTCTGCCATTCCACTTTGCCTTATATTCTAACTGTCTTGTCAGCTCATACCATGATACATCACTTATGGACTTTGCCAAATGATGATTTTTTACCATGTTTTTTATCTGCAAATTTTCCGAAACTATCACTTGGTTTTCGCTGATAATCTCATGGGATATCTTGTGCAGATAATCTTTTCTGGTATTTGTTATTTTCTCATGACATAATGCTATCTTTTTCTTTACTTTGTAGTAGTTTTGGCTTCTTTTTTCTTTGTGTGCTAACTGTCTTTGCAGTTTTTTCAGTTTCTTTTCGTATTTTCTGATAATTTTTGGATTTTCGTATTTCTTTCCAGCTGAAGTAATACATAACTCCTTAATACCTAAATCTATTCCTGTATTTTGATTTGTATGCGGCAGTTCCACGTGTTCTGTTTCCACTAAAATGGATACATAATACTTTCCACTCGGGACTTGTGATATCGTTGCCGATTTTATCTGCCCGCTAAAATTTCTATGCAGTTTTGCTTTTACATTTTTTAATTTAGGCAGTTTTACTCTATTATCCTCGAAATCTACTGCTATATTGCAATTCGTAAAATTTGTTGTATATGACTTATGATTATCGTGTTTACTCTTAAACTTCGGATAACCTGCATGTTCCTTAAAAAATTTCTGATATGCAGCATCCATGTTGTAAATCGCATTTGTCAAAGCGAATTTATCCACTTCTTTCAGCCATTCATATTCTTTCTTTAATTGTCTGTTGCAGTAATTGTTACAGTCAGTTTTACTAACCGATTTTTTCTCTTTCTCATATACTTCTTTCCGGTATGCCAGTGTCTGATTATATACAAAACGGCAACAGCCAAATGTTTTTGCAATTTGTATTTTCTGCTCATTATTAGGGTATATTCTGTATTTATATGCCTTTAACATCCACTGTCACCCTCTTTCTCAACCTTGCTTTTTGAATATGGTCTTTATCCGTTTCCATATATCTGATAATAACACTGTGCCTTTGACATATCTCATATGAAAACTGCTTTATATCATCTGATATCTGTCTCGAAACCAGTAATTTCTTCCTATATTTGCAGACGAAAATAATGTGATATTGTAATAAGTATTTATGTCTGTTTTTAGATTTCCATGTTCCCATACCATGAGCATACAATAATTTCTGATTTTTAGCTACCTTAACCCACCGTCTAAAGCCAGTGGGATTGCGGTAGCCTTATTTCAAATGCCCGGCTGACGTTTTTTGCCAAAATCGGTCACTGATCGCAGCTTAAAATCAGATAGCTGACCGCCAGCAAGATCAGTGCAAACACAACGCCCAAAAAGCGATACCGAAAGCACAGCATCAAAAACATTCCCATCGCTGTCCAGAATATTGCAAACGCAACCAGTCGGATCATAAACGCATCAATCCCTGCAAAATATCTTATATTATTTAGTCTATGCACGGGCTGGCGTTCTTTGATTAAAAATCTGCGCAAGCATCAACGGCTTAGTCCTTTCGCAGTCCGGCTGCCTGCATAATTGCCTCAACCGGCTCCACAGGCTCGCTTCCCCAGAAAATCTCCGTATCCGCGCATCCCGCAGTATCCAGCAGTTCCCGCGCATCTTCTTTTAAGAGCCTTTGATAAGCGTCGTCTACCATTTCCAGCTTTAACAGAGCTTCCTCCCTGTCACTGTCCGTTTGCTCCGAAAGCCATGCAGAAGCCGCCTCCCGGATTTCTTCCGGATCCAGACCGGTATGTTCGCCCCACTCCAACAGCTTTACTGCTGCCTGCACCGCTATCAGAGACGAACCCGATGTCCCAATCTGAACCTTAGAATTGATTTCATCCAAAATCGGAAGCGTCAGGGCTGTAGACGTATCCTCCGGGTTTTCCGGATTCCCGATATCGCCTGTATCCTCCGGATTATCCGCATTTCCGATAGTATCTGTATCATCCGGCTCCTCTGAAAGAGCTGTGCTATTTTCCATTTCTTCCGACCAGGTTTCCTGCTGTTGGTCACCGGAAGCCTCCGTTTCTTTCTGTACAGAGCATCCCGCCAGCAAAACAGCAAAAAGCAAAGCTGCCATACACAGTATCGCGGCAGTCGAAGTTGTCCTCCTGTTTTTGAATCGTTTCATCCTTTTTTTCATCCTGCCTGCCCTCAAGCTTTCTTCAAAAAGCAAAACAGGGACAAATCCAGCCAGACCGCCCCTGTCACATGTTTCGCTATCCTTTGATACCAGATTGCTACGCGCTTTGCACTCTCGCAATCTTCATCATTCTAAATTTATGCTTCGTTTCCGTCTTCTTCCGGAAAAGCTGCGTCCACCGCTTCCTCATCGCTCATCATTTCCTGCTTAGGCGTCGTAAAGCGATCTACCAAGTCAGGAATCATGTCGATTACCTTGCTGACGCTGTCCTGATTCTTGATGTTGACCAGACGTGTCTGTCCGTTTTTAATCAGAAGCACCGCGCTGGGGGACATCTTGCCGCTCATACCGCCCATGCCGCCGTTTTTGCGGGAGTCCTTACCCGCTCCGCAGCTTGCGCCCGCACCGATTCCAAACGATACGTCTACCAAAGGGATAATGATCGTATCATCGATCTTTGTTGCTTCTCCAACTACGGTTTTCGTTGTGAAAACAGATTCTGCCCCTTTCACCAAGGCTTCCATTACAGAAGTAATATTGTTGTCTTTATTTTCTGCCATGCTATGCTTCCTCCTTCTTGCGCAGTATTCTGATCAGTCGTCTGACATTTTTATTGAGTAAAATCCTCAGTCCGCAGATTCCGAGGGTTCCAAGCCGGATTATGCCTTTGAGGTGAAGTTCTCCTTCGATATATTTCTCTTCAAAATCCGGTTCCAGCCGGATATTTCCTTTATGCCAGGGATACAGCATTCCCTGTATCGCCATGATCTGTCCGGTAGAAGCCGGATCGCCTGTCCCGACGATTCCAAAAACCTCCAGCTTTCGCGGCAGTACATGTCTGATAGTTTCTCCCAGCTCGTAAAATCCAACCCGGATCGCCTGCCGTGTCTGCGGCTGATCCCAGATTCTTTTATAATAGGCAGCCTGTTGTTTGAGCTGGTCGGTCTTTTGCTGCATTCCGCGCAGTCGGTCTGTGACCTGCGAAAGCTTACCGGAAAGCTTTTCAAAAAAGCTGCCGGCAGGATGTTCGGGCGCAGCGTCCGAATCGGCAGCTTGCGCGTCAGCCTCCGAAGCAGACGTTTCGTTCGGGTCAGTTGACTGTGATTCGACATCAGGCATCCTGGTCGTAGCCGAGCCACGCGGGTCTGCTGACTGCGGTTCAGATGCTTCCGCGACAGTTTGTGTCTGCGGTTCGTCAGTCGTACCGGCAGCAGGCGCGCTCTCGCCCAGCGTTTTTACGTCCGCAGACGGTATTTTCGCTCCGTCCGCATCCAGCACACTCGTATCCGCGTCGGCGTCGCCTACACCTTCCTCTGCATCCGCCCCGGATGCCGCTTTTTTCCTTTTCCCAGATCGTTCTTTTTTCGGATAAATTAAAAATCCCGCCACGCGGACTTCCAAAAGCAGTTCTTTTTCATATGTGACACAGATAGACAGCAGATGTAACAGCCATGTCACGCGACCCCGGATGTATTTTTCTTCCTTCCAGACGCCGTCCGCCCGATATCGGATCGGGACGAGCAAAACGGTCAGAACTGTCAGCAAGATCAGTCCGAGGATTCCAAGCAAAATCCATCCAATTACTTTTAATATTGTCAGAAGTACTGTCATCCGCCGCCTCCTTTCCCGGAGGTAAAGGTCTTTTGCAGATACCCCTTGATATCCGCTTCCATTCCGGCGTCCATCGTATCCTGCAGCATCTGCTGCACAAGAAAAATCGCTTCCTCCCGCCCCTCTGCAATGCCGACAACCTGCAGTGCCTTTTTGTCAAAATATTTTTGTTTTAACAGCGCGCAGTGGAAAATGTCCAGCTGATCTGAAGTGCGGGACAGGCTGATCAGATAGATACCAAGCTGTCCTCTCCCGGTCAGAAGCTTCCATTTTATTTTATTTACATTGCGGATTGACGGCCCCACATACAGCCTGCGGTAAAATTTCATGAACTGGCAACACTCTCCTGTTCCTAGAATGCCCCCAAATTGCACTCATAAGCATATTTTTTGAAAATAGCCGGTCAGATTGACCGGCCTAAACAGATGATTTCCGTCCGCTTAATAGTATTTGTGGCTGCCCCAGAGATTGCTCTTCTTTAATTCCAGATATTCATGATAGGCTTTTTCGAGAATCTGCTTTTCATTGGCAAATTTCAAAAGATGATAGGCCTCATGATACTTGTAAAATCCGGAGTCCACAAAATACTCTTCTCTTTGCGGCTTACTGTAATAACTGTCTGCCATCATCAAATACCAGTGAACTTCTTTCTCCACGACATCCTCCGGTACGTTGAAGGTATATTCGCTTTTGCCCACATACTTGATAATGGAAGCTCTGGAACCGCTTTCCTCCAGAACCTCACGGAGCGCGGTCTGCTGAAACTCCTCGCCCTCCTCCACGGTTCCTTTAGGGAGTACCCATCCTTCATATTTATTCTTATAGTTCTTATAAAGGACGAGGATCTTCCCTCGAAATATAACCACACCGCCGCAGCTCGTTGCTTCAATCATTGCAATCCCTCCTGGTGTGTTTCTCTAACTGATTGTAGTATACCGCTTTTTCAGACAATGTGCAAGACGGAGGCTGAAATGTTACACAGGGCCTGTGACAAAATCATCTTTTTCTTGCCCGGCATCCTGTTTCATGGTATATTGACTGCGGAGCGGGCATTATACCTGCGCATACCGGTTTCAGCATTCACTGCTGAAAGCCGGGCGCCCGAAGGGAGCCAAAACACTACAGCGGCGAGTGCGCATTCCCCGGAGAGAATACATATCCGAAGGATATGGTATACCAGTGGGAAAAGCGCGTGCTATGCCTGCATGAGCGTGTATTGGGCGAACGGTCCCAGAGAGACGGTAATCGAGATGATACACTGCACTGGTAATTTTCCCATTGGGATAATTTTTTTGTACTGTTTGATTTAATATAGTAAATTATTAATCTTTTATCATTTAAAATTGAGCAGGTTTTTGCTGCAGGTGCGTCCGGCATCTGCGCGGAAGATAGATTACGGCTCAGAAAGGATGGAAATTCTATGAAACATGAATCTTTATCTTACATACAGGAAGCAGTGAAAAAACATGAGAAAGAAGCGGCTGTCCTCAGCGATCATCTGGCCGCCAACCCGGAGGTGGCGTACGAGGAGTTCAAGTCCAGCCGTGCGATGGCTGACCTTCTCAAACAGGCGGGCTTTCAGGTTACATACCCCTTCGCCGGATATGATACGGCCTTCTGCGGCGTTCTGGACAACGGGGACGGCCCCTCTG
>OJOH01001582.1_pt1 | contig 10098 bp, 7 predicted proteins | sample 1598201 | NCBI WGS metagenome assembly OJOH01 (sample SAMN03922462, study PRJEB24848) | human gut metagenome | isolation source: stool sample | host: Homo sapiens | place: Germany | collected 2009-11 | reverse complement strand
CGTCAGATGTGTATAAGAGACAGGCCCGGAATGCCGAGCAGGTGACCAAGCTCGAGGACGGCCAGAAGGTGCTGGATGCCGACAGCATGGAACCCTTGCGGGGAAGCCTGTACGCCCATACAGGCAGACAAATTAAAAATGGAACCGAATCCCTCAAGGGGCGAGAGGTCAGCACGAATGCCGTTGCTCTGTACGGTTCCAACATCAGTATAGAAGATTTTTTGGGCAGCGTCAAGGAGGAACTGGGCGAAAATTTATCTGCGAATGTAAAATATGCCTTTGGCATGGACACGGAAACAACGGCTGGCTTTGGCGAAGGACTGCGGTACAGCGCCCCGACGGAGGCGGACTATGACGACCTGCGGGCGCAGAACCGGGAGCTGGCGCAGAAAAACCTGTACATGGAACAGCAGATGGAGGTGCTGCGGCAGGAGTTTAAGGCATCGGGCGGGCACAGCGTAAGCCGGGCGAGCGCGCGGGGCATTGCCCAGCGCATTTTGAAGCTGACGGGCAGCAAGTACGGCGTGGACAGGCTGAGCGGCGATTTGTGGCGGGTGTTTAACGTGGAAGGCAACGGCGAGCCGACGCTGAACGCCGACGCGATGGACGCCCTGACCGACGTGATGCGCGGGGTGCTGAACGAGAGCGAGCAGAAAAACACCGAGCTGCGGGAATACTATAAACCGCTGCGCGAAACCCTGCGCGGCACGACGCTGGAGGTGCGCCGGGACAGCGCGGAGTTTGCCGAGCTGATGAACGCCTACGGCGACGGCAAAAACGGGCGGCAGTGGGGCAACGTGCGCAAGGCGCTGTTTGGCCGGCTGAACGTGCGGCTGACCGACGGGGCCGGAAACTGGGACACGATGCAGGCCGAGCTGGCCGAGAGCTGGCCGGGAACCTTTGACGCGGAGAACACCGACATTACCGCATTTACCGACGCGGTGCTGGGGGTGTATGAGGCAAGCGTGCCGGTGGTGGAGAACCCGTATGGCATGGACATGGAAACACTGGCGCTTGACCTGGCCAACGAGGCGGTGGAGGGATACCTGAACAGCCCGACACGCCGCACCATGGCAGACCGCGCGGCGCAGGACGCGCAGAAGGCCGCGCGCGCCGAGTACCGCAAGGGGCGGCGGGACGCGCAGGCCGAGATGAAGGCCCTGTACGACCAGGCATACGCCAACCGGAAAGAGCGGTTTGACGCCATGCTGGAGGTTTACAAGCAGAAGGCACAGAACGCCAAGGACGACGCCGTGATGCGGGAGCGGATGCAAAAGCTGAAATGGGTGCAGACGCGGGACAAAAAGCTGGTGCGCCAGCAGGCGGAGTTTGCCACGCGGATGCAACGGCGCAACGACGGGCTTTTGTACCGCAAAAGCCGGGACAGTGCCCAGAAGCAGGTGCGCACCCTGGCGGCCTGGCTGCGGGAGCCGACGGACACCAAACATGTGCCCAAGAAGATGCGCACCGCCGTGCTGAACGTGCTGAACCTGTTTGACTGGAACACCAGCAACGCGGGCACGGCGACGGCGCAGCGGTGGCAGGAAACCATGAAGGACATTGCCCTGATGGCCAAGGACGCCGAGGCGCTGGAACACATGGGCGCAGGCGCGGGCGACTATGCCGATTTTGACCCCAGCCTGCCGGGATACATTGACACGCTGTTGCAGCAGACCGGCGGAAAGACGGGGATTGGGCAGTTCAGCGGCGAGCAGATGCGGCAGCTGGATGTGATTTTGAAAAGCATGACCAAGAGCATCACGCAGGCCAACAAGCTGCTGGCCGAGGGCAGCAGGGAAACCATTGCCGCCGCGGGCGACGCGAGTGTGGCCGAGATGGCCGCGCGGGAAAAGCAACAGGTAAAGAACAAAAACAACCTGTTGGGCAAGGCGGTGAAGGCCGCCGCCGACACCACGGCGGGCGACGCCCTGGGGCAGCTGCTTGGCGTGGATATGATGGACGCAGGGCGGTATTTTGCCGCCCTGGGCGACACGGCAGAGCAGATGTACCGGCCCATACGCGAAGGGTTTGACAAGCGGGCGTGGAAGCTGCGCGAAACGGTGGAGTGGACGCAGGCCCTGCTGAAAGACAAAACGGACGTGGACAAGTGGACGGGGCGCAAGGCCGAAAAGCGCAAATTTACCGTGACCGACGCGGCCAGCATGGCGGACACCGTGCTGGAGCTGACACCGGGGCAGGCCATGGAGCTGTACTGCCTGAGCCAGCGCGCGGCGGCGAAGGAGCATTTGATGATCGGCGGCATCCAGCTGAAGGACGCCAAGGGCAAGCCGGGGCGGCGGGTGAAGCTGACGCCGGGGCAGCTGGCGGAGATTACCGGCAGCCTGACGACCGAGCAGGTGCAGACGGCACGCGCCATGCAGGAATACCTGAGCACGACCGCGGCGGCGTGGGGCAACGAGGTGAGCAACACGCTGTACGGGTACGACAAATTTACCGAAACGCACTACTGGCCGATGAGCAGCAGCAACGACTTTACCGCCACAACGGCAGCCAGCAGCAGGCAGGCCGGGCTGAACGGCATTAAAAACGCCGGCATGACCAAGGCGCTGGTGAAGGGCGCCAACAACCCGCTGGTGGTGGGCGACGCCTTTGACACGTTTTTTGGGCACGCGACGGAGATGGCGACCTATTACGGGTGGTGCATCCCGTTAAGCGACATGATGAAGTGGTACAACTGGCGCGCACCGGAAAGCGCCGTGAGTGTGAAGGAGGGCATTGACAACCTGCTGGGGCGCAAGGGCAAGGACTATTTTGAAACGCTGATGCGGGACATTAACGGCCAGGGCCGCGCCGAAACCGCCAGCGGCGGCGAGCGCCTGATGAACACCGTGACGCGCAACTGGAAGGTTGCCAAGGTGGGCGCGAACCTGCGCGTGGCGGTGCAGCAGCCGACGGCGTACTTCCGCGCGGGGGCGGAGATCGCGCCCAAATACCTGCGGGGCGCTTTGGGGCGCGGCGCGGCCAACCTGGGCAAAGGGCTGGCGGCCAGGGCCAAGGGCCAGACCTTTGAGGGCGGCATGGCGAAAGCCGAAAAATACTGCGCCATTGCCTGGTGGAAAAGCCAGGGATATTTTGAAACCAACCTGGGCAAGGACGTGCGCGCCATGGCGCTGGACGAGGAAACGGCGCTTGAGCGGGTGCGGAGCGCCAGCACCGCGATGGCGGAGTGGGGCGACAAAACCACCTGGGGCGCTTTGTGGAACGCCTGCGAGCTGGAAACGCTGGACAAGCACCCGGAGCTTGAATATGACAGCGAAGAATTTAACCGGCAGTGCGCCGCGCGGCTGAGCGAGATTGTGGACAAGACGCAGGTGGTGGACAGCGTGCTGCACCGCAGCCAGATCATGCGGAGCACAGCGACGTTTACCAAGATGGTGACAAACTTTATGGCGGAACCCATTAAAAGCTATGCCATGGTGGCCCAAGCGGCGGTGAACCTGGCGCAGAACCCGAAGGACAAGGCCGCGCGGGCAACGTTTGCCCGTGTGGGCGTTACCTATGTGGCAACGGCGATGGCGACCGCCGCGGCCGCGGCCGCCGTGGACACCCTGCGGCACCCGCGCGGCGGCGACGAGGACGACGACGAACGCCTGACGGCGGCGAGCCTGGCCAAGGTATATGCCCAGAACGTGCTGGAAAACTTTGCGGACGGGGTGAATTTGCCGGGGAACCTGCCGCTTTTGCAGGATGTGATCGGGTACATCACCGAGCGCGCGGACGGGAACGCGACCTATACCATAAAGCGCAACGACGTGGAGTGGATCGGCGACGTGATGGACGCGGTGAGTGTGTGGAACAAGTACCTGACGGGCAAAACAACGAGCCTGTACCAGGTGCTGTACCGCACGGCCAACGCGGTGAGCAATGTTACCGGCGTGGCGGTGAGCGCAGCCCTGCGCGACGTGAAGGGCGTATACGACACGCTGACCGGCCTTGCCGGCGCCGACGACCCGCTGGGGATGGACAAGGACCTGAACCGCATTGCCCTGGCGCTGGACGGCGGCGACGCTGACAAGGCGAGCCGGCTGTTTGCCGGGCAGGTGGATGCCAAGGTAAAGAGCGGCACCGACCCCGCCGACGCCGTGACCGCCGCCCGCAGCACCGTGACGAAGCTGTACAGCAAGGCGTACCAGCAGGCGGACAGCGAGGAACGCGCCGAGATGCTGGACGCCCTGATGGGGCTGGAATACGGCGGGGAGCGGGTGTACGATTTGGACACCGTGACCGGCTGGGGCGTGACGGTGGGCAGCGCCGACATTACGGCGGCGCTGGACACGGCGGACGCAGACGCGGTGCAGGAGATGATCGACGAGAGGGTGCGGCAGCTGGAGCGGGCCGACGAGGAAGCGGCGGCGCAGGCAAGCCGGATGATGGAGGCCGGGACCCTGACCCGCGAGGAATATGACAGCGTGCTGGACAGCGCCAGGGACGCCAAGGAACTGCGCACAGCGATCCGCAGCGCCATAACAAAAGAGATGAAGCCGAGATACCAGGCGGCGGACACGGCCGGGCGGCAGGAGATTGCCGAGATGCTGTGCAGGCTGAAGGTGGACGGGCTGACGGTGTACGAGGCGGACGATTTTAAGAAATGGGAATGAAGCTCCTGAACCAATAACGCATAAAGATGCCCCCGGCGGGCCGTGTGAGAGCGGCAACCGGGGGCGTTTTGAATTTTACGGGACAAGTGGGGGCGCGCCCGGATACGGCGGCATGGCAAAATAAAGGCAGAAGCGGGCGCACCGGCGCAAAAGCCGGAAAAACAGCCCGGCAAGGAGGGTATGGTATGACCCAGGGAACGACCCCGACGCTGGTGTTTAAGCTGGACATAGAGCCGGGAACGCTGGTGAGCCTGTATTTGACGTTCCGGCAGGGATACGGGAGGGAAGTGACCCGGCGGGAGGACAGCATTACCGCCGACAATGACGCCAAGACCCTGACGGTGACGCTGACACAGGAAGAAACCTTAAAATTTGAGGAGGGCGGCAACGTGGAAATACAGCTGCGGGCCGTGACAACGACCGGCGCGGCGCTGGCCAGCAACATTGTGGCGCTGCCGGTGGAGCGGATACTGCTGGGCGGGGTGATCACATGAAGCTGAGTTTGCTGAACAGCAGTGAAACCGTGCAGATGAGCATGAGCGGCGGCGAGGCGGTAAGCCTGAGTTTGAAAACCGGCGCCGTGCAGACCGGCGGAAGCCTGAGCATTGGCCACGGCCTGAAATGGGAGAGCGGCGCTTTGTGTGTGGACTGCGCCGACGCTGTGGAAACCGACAATACCCTGCCCGTGACCAGCGCCGCCGTGGCGGTGGAGGTGGGCAACATCGCGGTGCTTCTGGGCACCATTTGAGGAGGATAGAACATGCCAGACACGACACAGACCAACATTGCGACCGAGATCACCCGCATCCAGAACGACCGCAACACCATCCGCACCAAGCTGGTGGAGCTGGGCATGGCGGAAAGCACGTCCAACCTGGACACGCTGGCCACCGCCATCAGCGGAATCACCAACCAGGGCGCAGTGAGCGCGACGGTGCAGGAGGGCGACACCTACACCATTCCAAAGGGCTACCACAACGGCAGCGGCACGGTTTCCGGCGTTTCCGGCGGCGGCAATTACAACCTGCAAAGCAAGAAGGTGACGCCGACCAAGAGCCAGCAGAGCGTGACGCCGGACAGCGGCTATTATGGCCTGTCCGATGTGACGGTGGCGGCGATCCCGTCCAACTACCAGGACGTTTCGAGCGTGACGGCGACGGCGGCGGATGTGCTGTCCGGCAAGATCGTGGTGGACAGCACCGGCAAGACCCTGACTGGCACGATGGCCAACAACGGCGCTGTGACCAAGACGCTGGACACCACGACCACCAGCTACACCATCGCCAAGGGCTACCACAGCGGCAGCGGCAAGGTGAGCATTACCAAAGAGAGCAAGAGCGTGACGCCCACCAAGAGCGCCCAGACCGTGACCCCGACCAGCGGCAAGGTGCTTTCCAGCGTGAGCGTGGCGGCCATTCCCGCGCTGTATGTGGACACGACGGAGAGCACGACCGACGCGGCGAGCGCAGCCAACATCCTGAGCGGCAAAAAAGCCTGGGTGAACGGCAGCCAGGTGACGGGCACCATGGCCAACAACGGGGCCACCAGCCTGACCATTGACGGCCTGACGACCCTGAGCGTGGCTGTGCCCGCGGGGTACACGAGCGGCGGCACCGTGAGCCTGACGGATGATATTTACGACGCGCTGGCGGCGATCTGATGCTGCTGAAAGGAGAAGCGCATGGCGGACACGAACATTAAAACGCAGATCAGCCGCTTAAGCGGGGCGAAAAGCGACCTTGCCACGGCGATCACCGCCAAGGGCGTAACGGTGCCGGATGACACAACGCTGGACGGGTACGCCGCGCTGGTGGAGCAGATCGACACGGGGGTGGATACCAGCGATGCTACGGCGACAGCCGGGGAAATCCTGAGCGGTAAGACTGCGTATGTTGACGGGTGCAAGGTAACGGGGACGATGACAAACAAGGGCAAGATAACAGCCAATCTTGTTCCCGGACAGACCTACACCATTCCTGAGGGGTATCATTCGGGTGAAGGCACCGTTACTGGTGTCTCATACCGAAAGGCTATATCGTACACCAAGACCCTGGCGAGCGGGAGCAACGATATTGCATCGTATGTGCTGCCGGAAGCAGATTATGCTATTTCGGTATTTGTCAAGCCGTACAGTTATAAATCTACTGCAACAATCGGGATTCTATGCTCTGAGCTTGATAAAAAAGCTGATGATGGGACGCTATCTTATACAAAGTGGGACGCTGGAAACGGAATAATCAATCAAACCGCTGAAGGGACAAAATTAAAGTCAATTCATCTATATGCTGGGACGGACGATATGCCGAGTATAAAAGTAACGGCAACTGCCTCCGCGGAAGTGCTCGCAGAGGTGGGCGTATATATTTCGCGTGTTGGGGGAAATGCCGCCTTAACAGTAAACGGCACAGATACCAGCGATGCGACCGCCACCGCCGCCAACATTCTGAGCGGTAAAACCGCTTATGTTGACGGGGCAAAGCTGACCGGCACCATGACCAACAACGGGGCGGTTGCCAAGACCATGACGGCCAACGGCAGCTATACCATCCCGGCGGGCTACCATAACGGCAGCGGCAAGGTGACGGTGAACGTATCGTCCAGCAGCGGCAGCAGCAATAACAACGTTGAGGCTTATGCCATTACGAACACCAACCCCAGCGTTAGTTTTAAGCGCACTGACGGGGCAATCAAGATCTGGGGCTACGGCACCATGACCAGTTCCGGCGGCTGGGGCCAGCAGACTACGAGCCTGGTCGCGTTTGAGGGCGACAAGTACCACAAGGGCGCTATATATGGCAGCCCAAGCAGTACCAGTTTGAGCCTAAGCATCAGCAACGGAAAACTGACTGGCCTGCCGAGTGGTTTGACGGCGATCAACGCGATTGTAACAAGAGGTATATGATATGGCAACACAAGCAGACGGATTGACCAGCAGTGTGCCGGACCCGCTGAGCGAGGTTTTGGGCTGCGGGCTGGACAGCGGCGACGACAGGCGGCAGGCACAGGCCTATGCCGTGCAGGCTGCCAAGAGTGCCGTGCAGGCAGACGCGGACGCAAAAAGCGCGGGGAACGCAGCAGTACGCGCCGAAAGCTGGGCGGCGGGCGGAACAGGGACCCGAACCGGAGAGGATGCGGACAACGCCGAATACTATGCCGGGCAGGCCAAAACCAGCGCGACAGCCGCAGCGGCAGACAGGGCCGCCGCGGAAACAGCCAGCCAAACCGCCGTAAGCAAGGCGGAGGCGGCGGCAGCCAGCGCAGAAGCGGCAGCCAAAAGTGCCATTGAAGCAAAGCCGAGCGATGTGGCAACGCAAAGCACAAACGGCCTGATGAGCGCGGCGGACAAAACGAAGCTGGACGGCATTGCCGAAAACGCCAACAACTACACCCACCCCAGCTACACGGCAAGGGCCAGCGGGCTGTACAAGGTGACGGTGGACAGCACCGGCCATGTGAGCGCGGCGACGGCTGTGACCAAGAGCGACATTACGGCGCTGGGAATACCGATTGGAGAAGATCACGAAATAACCTTTTCAAACATTGCAAAAGGCATAACTATACCGAACGGCATCGGAAAGGACAAGTGCTATTGCTATACAGTAGGAAAACTGGGATTTTTAAGTATAACATTTACGACCGGAGATAGTACCAGCGGCACGGCTATTGCAGCAGGCAAAACACTTTTTTATGTGGAAGGGGTGCCAAAATCAATTCACACCAGCTATTCGAGCCTGAATGACGAAGATGGGGATTTCATCGCCATCAGAAGCAGCGACGGGGAACAATATATACTTGAAGCAACTCATATCTCAACCGGCGCACTAATGATAAAAGTAAAAGAAGCTATCCCTGCCGGATACAGGTACAAAATCAATGTGGTGTTTGTTGAAGTATAAAATGTCTGAACGACAACGGAGGTGTAACCCCAATGAGATTACAAAACGGCGATGTACTGCTGGCCTGGCCGCTGGCACAGCACGTCATCACGGCCGGCTGGACGTACACCAGCGGCGCGGCACACAATGCCATTGACCTGCGCACCCAGAGCGGCACCAGTTGCGTGCGGCCGGTGTATGCCGCCGAGGACGGCACGGTAGACCAGGCGCAGACCTGGGACGGCAAGACCTGCACGGGGATGCAGAGCTACGGCAACATGGTGCGGCTGCGCCATGCCGATTACAACGGGAAAAAGCTGCAAACGCGGTACGCGCACCTGCTGAAGCGTGTTGTGGAGCTGGGCGACGCGGTAACGGAGGGCCAGCTGATCGGGTACAGCGGCGCAAGCGGCAACTGCTACGGCGCGCACCTGCATTTTGAGGTGCTGTACAAGGGCAGGCGGGTGAACCCGCTGAACTGGCTGGACGCTGACTTTACGCCCGCCAGCGCGGCGGTGCGCAGGCACCTGGGCAGCTATACCAGCGTTGCCCGCCCGGCGGATGCCGAACCCGCCGCGAATGCCCTGCAAACGGTGCAGGCCAACGGCCTGACGAACGCTGAGGCCATGAGCGTGTACAGCCTGGCGCTGGCGCTGGGCCTGGTGGGGCTGGGCCTGTACAGCGCCGAGTACGCCGACGCGGCGCACACAAAGCAGAACCTGCGCATTGGCCCGGTGAGCGCCGGGGACGCCAAGGCGCTGATGGACAAGCTGACCGAGCTGGGGGCCGCGGACAAGGCCGCCAGTACGGCAGCATAAGAAGGAGGGAACAGGCATGACAAAGCTGTTTATCAGCCAGCCGATGCGCGGGCGCAGGATGGCCGACATTGTGCGGGAGCGCAAAACGCTGGTGGCCGACGCGGCGGTGGCGCTGCAGGAGGACGAGATCGCGGTGCTGGACACCCTGTTTGACGACACCGATGCCACGCCGCTGGCCCTGTTGGCGCGGGCGCTGGGGAAGCTGGCCGAAGCGGACGCGGTGATTTTTGCGCCCGGCTGGGAAACGGCGCGCGGGTGCCGCATGGAGCACCTGGCGGCGGAAGAATACGGGATCAGGATCGTGGAGGGATAGAAAAAATGGAAGAGCAAAATATGTTTTTGTGGATCAAGGCGGCGGTGACGGCGCTGTGCGCGGCGTTTTCGGCGGCCTTTGGCTGGCTGGGGTGGCTGGTGCTGGCCTGGGCTGTGTGCATGGTGATCGACTGGATCAGTGGCAGCGCGGCTGCGGCGTCCAAAGGCGAGTGGTCAAGCGCTGTGGCGCGCGCAGGCATCTGGCACAAGGCCGGGATGGTGGTTGTAGTGATTGTAGCCGCCATGGCCGACGGCGTGCTGGGCGTGGCGGTGGAAAACCTGCCCGTATTGGGCATACAATACACCGTGCTGATTTTGCCGGTGGTGCTGGTATGGTACATTTTTACCGAGCTTGGCAGTATTGCCGAGAATGCCGCAGCCATGGGCGCACCTGTGCCGGAGGGCCTTATAAAACTTTTGGCCGCAGGAAAACGCGCGGCGGAAAAGTGCGTGCCGGATACCGATACTGACGAA
>OJOH01001581.1_pt1 | contig 10113 bp, 9 predicted proteins | sample 1598201 | NCBI WGS metagenome assembly OJOH01 (sample SAMN03922462, study PRJEB24848) | human gut metagenome | isolation source: stool sample | host: Homo sapiens | place: Germany | collected 2009-11 | reverse complement strand
CGAGATTGCCTCTTGTCTCGTGGGCTCGGAGATGTGTATAAGAGACAGCCTCCAATCAGACCCAGTCCGATAAAACCGATTGTTTGAAAAGCCATAAGTTTATTTCCTTTATATTACGTAATTGATGTGTTTATTGTACTATAGAATGGCAGGAGTGTCAAAAGAGGAATGTGTGACAGCACTTGCAACAATTGTCCGTTCGTGTGATAATAAAAAGGCGAAAGGAAGCAGAAAGAGGAATTTTTATGAATTTACTTACCGTTGATCATATTACAAAAGTTTATACACAGCGTGAGTTGTTTCACGATGCATCGTTTTATCTGCAGGATGGGGAAAAAGTCGGAATCATAGGCATCAATGGAACCGGAAAATCCACGCTGTTAAAAATTATGGCAGGACTCGAAGAACCGGATGCCGGAAATGTCGTACGGGCCAATCATCTTGTGATTCGCTATCTGCCGCAGATGCCGGAATTTGACCCGCAAAAAGGAGCACTTGAGAATGTACTTTCTTATGCGCAGATTGGAAGTGTGCATCAGCAGGAAGACCGGGAAGAACATGAAAAATGGAATCTGGAAAGCAATGCCAAATCCATGATGACGCGGCTTGGCATATACAATTTCGATGAACCGGTGGGACATTTGTCCGGCGGACAGCGGAAACGACTGGCTCTTGTTGCAGTGCTCCTTACTCCGTGTGATGTACTGCTTTTGGATGAGCCGACGAACCATCTGGATGCCGAAATGGCAGAGTGGGTGGAAAATTATCTGAAAAATTACCGGGGAGCAATGGTTATGGTGACACATGACCGGTATTTTCTGGACAGTGTATGCAACCGGATTGTGGAAGTTGATAAAGGACAGATTTACAGCTATGAGACAAACTATTCCGGATATCTTGCGGCCAAACAGGAGAGGGAAGACATTGCCTGGGCAGGCGAACGGAAAAGACAGTCCATTCTGCGCAAGGAAATCGAATGGATGCAGCGCGGGGTAAGGGCGCGTTCCACCAAACAGAAAGCACATATCCAGCGCTATGAGGCCTTGCGGGATCAAAAAAAGCCGGATGTTGATAAAAAGATCGAAATCGGTTCGGTGTCCTCCCGTATGGGAAAAACAACCGTGGAATTATCACATATCACAAAAACATATGGAGATCATGTACTGATTTCTGATTTTTCCTATATTTTCTTAAAAAATGACCGGATTGGTTTTGTCGGGAAAAACGGATGCGGCAAGACAACACTTATGAAAATTATTGATGGCAGAATTTTGCCGGATGCTGGGGAAGTAACCATTGGACAGACGATAAAAATCGGATATTACACACAGGAGATCGAACAGGATGAGAATGCGGGAATTGCATATATGGACCCAAAGCTTCGCGTGATTGATTATATCAAAAATACAGCAGAATATGTACGCACAGAAGATGGACTGGTTTCGGCATCCGCAATGCTCGATAAGTTTTTGTTTCCACCGGAAGAACAGTATGGACAGATCAAAAAACTGTCCGGCGGAGAAAAGCGCAGACTGAATCTGCTGCGGGTCCTTATGGAAGCTCCCAATGTACTGATTCTTGACGAACCAACCAACGATCTTGATATCACGACACTGACCATTCTTGAAGATTATCTGGATCATTATGACGGTATTGTGATTACGGTATCGCATGACCGTTATTTTCTGGACCGTGTGGTGCACAGAATCTTTGCTTTTGAGGGAAACGGAAAGCTCTGCCAGTATGAGGGCGGATATACGGACTACCACAGACGGGCCGAAGAGGAAGGAAAATTTGTAGATACTGCAGGCGATTCGTTCCGTAAAAATGAAGAGACGGCAAATGTACAGGAAAAACAGGCGACAGAAGACTCACGTTCTACATGGAAACATGAAAATAAATTAAAATTTTCATATAAAGAACAGAAAGAATATGAAACCATTGAGGACGACATTGCAGCTTTGGAAACACGGCTGGGAGAGATTGACGGGGAGATGGCATCCTGCGCACGGGATTTTGTGAAGCTGAATGAACTGACAGAAGAAAAAACGCAGCTGGAAACACAATTGGAAGAAAAAATGGATCGCTGGACGTATCTGGAAGAACTTGCGGCAAAAATACTTCAACAAAATGCATAAAAAGGTTGTAAAACTTTCTGAAAATTAGTAGAATATAACCATAAAAGAGTAAATATTCTAAAAAAGGAGGGTTTTACTATGAACGTATATACGACAGACAGAATTCGTAATGTGGTTCTCCTGGGGCATGGAGGATGCGGCAAAACTTCCCTGGTGGAAGCCATGGCATATCTGGCAGGTCTGACGACACGTATGGGGACGGTCGCAGATAAAAATACCATCAGTGATTTTGATAAGGAGGAGACGAAACGCCAGTTTTCGATCCATACTTCTGTGGTCGCGATCCCGTGGAAAGACAACAAAATTAATGTTTTGGATACCCCAGGCTATTTTGATTTTGTCGGGGAAGTCGAAGAGGCAGTTTCCGCAGCGGATGCAGCAATTATCGTTATTTCCGGAAAAGCGGGAATCGAGACAGGCACGCGGCGCGCCTGGGAAATCTGTGAAAAAAATCATCTTCCACGTATGATCTTTGTGACAGATATGGATATTGACAATGCAAGTTACCGTCAGGTAGTGGAAGATCTGCAGGCTCTTTACGGAAAGAAAATTGCACCGTTTCATCTGCCGGTCCGGGAGGATGGCCAGTTTGTCGGATATGTCAATGTCATCCAGCAGAAAGCAAAGCGATGGATCGATGAGGGAACCGTTGAAAAATTTGAAGTTCCGGAATATTCCCAAAAGAATCTTAATCTGTGCAGGGAAGCTTTGTTAGAAGCTGTGGCAGAAACCAGCGAGGAGTTTATGGACCGTTATTTTAACGGAGATGAATTCTCCGAGGACGAAATTCGTCAGGCGCTCAGGGTAAATGTCATGGATGGTTCTATCGTTCCGGTTCTTATGGGATCGAATCCGCTTGCCCGCGGGATGTATACGCTGATGGCAGATATTGTTAAATATTTTCCGAGCCCGGACAAACGGACCTGCGCAGGCATCAATACGACAAACAACGAGGTGTATCCGGCGGACTATGATTTTGCAAAACCGAAGAGTGCGTATATTTTTAAGACAATTGTAGATCCTTACATTGGAAAGTATTCTCTGATCAAAGTAAATTCCGGTGTGCTTAAGACGGATGATGTCTTATTTAATTATCACAGGGATTGTGACGAAAAGATTGGAAAGCTGTACGTTCTGCGCGGAAATAAAACAGAGGAAGTAAAAGAACTTCATGCGGGGGATATCGGAGCATTGGCAAAGCTGTCCCAGTCCCAGACAACGGATTCCCTGTCCGTACGGAATAATCCGGTTGCCTATCTTCGCACGAATTTCTCAAAACCGTATGTATCTATGCGCTACAAAGCAAAAAACAAAGGGGATGTGGATAAGATTTCCCAGTCGCTGCAAAAGATTCTGATGGAAGATCAGACGCTGCGTGTGGTAAATGACAGTGAAAATCGTCAGACTCTGTTATATGGCATGGGTGAGCAGCAGCTTGAAATTGTTCAGAGTATGCTGCTTGAAAAGTATAAAGTAGAAATTGAACTGATGCGTCCAAAGGTCGCTTTCCGCGAAACCATACGTGGAAAATCAGATGTTGAATACAAATATAAAAAACAGTCCGGTGGACATGGACAGTACGGCCATGTTAAAATGAAATTTGAGCCGAGCGGGGATTTAGAGGTCCCTTATGTATTTGAACAGTGTGTTGTGGGTGGAGCCGTTCCGAAAAATTATTTTCCAGCAGTGGAAAAAGGAATTGCAGAAGCTGTTTTGAAAGGACCGCTTGCGGCCTACCCGGTAATCGGAGTGAAAGCGGTACTCTATGATGGCTCCTATCATCCGGTGGATTCCTCCGAGATGGCATTTAAAGTAGCCGCCAAACAGGCATTTAAGAAAGGATTTTTAGATGCGAAGCCGGTATTGTTAGAGCCGATCGCCTCTGTAAAGATCATTACTCCGGAGGAATATACCGGTGAAATCATGGGAGATCTGAATAAACGCAGAGGTCGTGTGATGAATATGAATGCAGAAAACGGGTATCAGGAGATCGATGCGGATCTTCCATATCTTGAACTGTATGGATATAATACACAGCTTCGGTCAATGACCAGCGGAAGCGGAACATTTTCTTATGAATTTGCCCGGTATGAACAAGCACCTGAGGATGTGGCAGCAAGAGAAATAGAAGAGAGGGCAGGCAAAGTTGTGGAGACAGAAGAATAGTACAGTGTTTGCTGTATTATTGATTGCAATAACCTTAAATTTTATCGTGACACCGACATATGCAAAAAACACAGAACTCGAAGGGGAGAATTATGCCCCTTCGAGTTCTTCCTTTCAAAAACCTGCAAATGTTCACACAAAAAGCGATACGGTTACCGTGGGGTATTTTTTGGGAGGCGGCATACAGAATTCTTTCAATAAAGAATCATACCCGGCATTCAGCGGGGAGCAGCCGCTGTATACGCCATACCGGAGTGGATTCCGGTTTCTTGGATGGTACTCCGATGCCGCGCTTCACAAACGGATAAAGACCATTCCGACGGATCGTAAGGATCATTACATTCTCTACGCAAAGTGGACCGCAAAGATCAATAATTATTACAATGTAGAATATTATAACTATCACAAAAGAGAGAGCCGCTTCGGTAAAAATCTGGTTCTGTTGAAAGATCTTGATTACGGCTTTTACAATGAAATTGATATTCCGGGTATGCCGGATACCCGGGAGGAAGATGTGTTAAAAGAATATATTTTCAGTGCATCCCAGTGCCCGCAGGGAATTTGTCTGACCGATGAATTTGTGCTGATCACTTCTTATTCCACGGAAGATGACTGTATGGGAGAGCTTATGGTGTTTGACCGGGAAACCGGAGAATATATGGTCACACTGGGAATGGATGAAAACAGCCATCTGGGAGGAATTGCATTTGACGGTGACAATGTATGGGTGTGCAATTCCTATGAAAACTGTGTGGAGCGGATCTCCTACGATTTTATTGAACTGATGGCATATCAGAATACCGGAGATGTCGTGGATGCAAGAGATGTTGTGGAGGAGTTTCCGGTCAAAAATACGCCTTCCTGTATTACCTGGTATGGCGGAAGATTGTGGATTGCAACGCATACACTTCTGGTGAATTCACGAATGGTGGCATATTATCTGGATAAAAAGACGGACAAACTGATTGCCCTCAGTGATTATAAAATTCCGCAAAAGGTGCAGGGAGTTACGTTCGATGATTCCGGAAACGTATATCTGAGCACTTCCTACGGAAGAAACCAGTCTTCCTATTTATATTGTTACGACTCTGTCACGGCACTCGCAACCCGGCCGAAACATCCGAGAAAGAAAGTGGAAATGCCTCCGGCATCGGAAGAACTCGATGTAAGGGACAATACCTTATATATTCTGTTTGAATCGGCAGGAGAAAAATATTATGAGGGAACCGACGGGAAAGGCAAAAGCCTGTTCCCGCTGGATAAAATTTTAAAAATCCCGATCAGGGAGCTGGATGTGAACGGTTCATCGACATCAGGGACATGATCTTTTTCATTTGCGTCTGACTCTCAGGCGGAAGGTCTTTGGACAGCAGATCACACAACAGTTCGATTTCAGGCTTTGTGAAATCAATATGGTTTTCCTTTGCCTGCCTCATATTTGAGAGAAGAAACGGCATGGCATCTTTCATGTTTAAAGGTTTTTCTTTCTGTGCAAAGGAGAGCAGAAATTGCAATTTTTCCGGACTTAAACTGGCAAACGCCGGATTGTTAAAAAGATTGGAATCCATTCAAAAACCTCCTGCGGATTTATGGATTGTGAAACAGATCCTGATTTTCCATAATACAAAACAGAGTCTGCAATGTATCAATCATTTCCTGTTCTTTTGGGGTACAATATTTACGGACTGCACTAAGCATTGCATCCCGCCGTTTGGTACCGGCAGGCAGAGAACAGGCAGCCATGCTGTTCTCCTGTCTGGAGAAAGCTGCTGTGGCATTTTTCCATTCCATCAGCTGGATCAGCATGGCAAGCGGCTTTTGTGTCGGAACGTCTAAAAACGGTACGATGGACTTTAAGATCTGCGTATTTCTCGTCTGGATCAGATCGTCATACGTGATGGATTTATTTTCATCCATGGATAACACATCCTATATAATTTTTCTATTATTTTATGAGAGAATGCCTGTCTGTATGAATACAATAAAAGAAAAAGGAAAAAACAGATGCATGAGAGACTGATTATTGATGGAAACAGTGTTTATGAAGTGGATGAAGAATGCCTGAAACGACGGAATGTTCCCACGGAATGCAGGGTAAAAGAGGCTGTGGAACGTCAGATCCAGAAAGAAAAAGCCACAAAAGAAGGATAGCATTTTATATGCAAAAAGGGATGCAGATACTGCATCCCTTTTTGGTTGTGCACCTTGCTGCACACGTTTCTAACACAAATATTAGAAGATTCCGCCGCATCCGTTTCCGTTGCCGCATCCGCCACAGAATAACAGAAGAAGAATCAGCCAGCAGCAGTCGTTTCCGCCGCCACTGCATCCGCATCCGTTGTTGTTTCCGCAGAAAGATCCATTTCCACAGCAGGAGAGAAGAAGAATGATCCAGATAATAGAATTGCATCCACATCCGTTATCTGTTGAACATCCACAGTTTGTAGCAGTTAAATCACTCATAAGTGACCTCCAAATAAATATATTTACAGTATAATGTATGAGACGGCAGCAAAAGGGTTCCATATTTTTCTAAAAAAATTCATTGACTTTCACATAGTAAATAGATAAAATGATTTTATAACGTAATAATTGTATACAATTATTCATGTATGAAAAGGAGTAGTCAGCACATGAGAGAAGTAGTAATGAATGACAAATCAAACCTGTTGCAGCTCGAAGAACATTTTTATCAGCTGGTAGATGTGGATGAACCGAATACATTCCGGAACCTTTTTCCCTATGAGGAGATTCCGAAGATTGCGTTTAATGATCGTATTGTTCCGCATAATATGCCGGATGAAATCTGGATTACAGATACCACATTCCGTGATGGGCAGCAGTCCCGTGCTCCGTATACCACCGAACAGATCGTGACGATTTATGATTACTTACATAAACTTGGCGGTCCGAAGGGAAAGATTCGTCAGAGTGAATTCTTCTTATATAGTAAGAAAGACCGCGACGCGGTATATAAATGTATGGAACGTGGCTATCAGTTTCCGGAAGTCACTTCCTGGATTCGTGCCAGCAAACAGGACTTTCAGCTGGTCAAAGACCTGGGTCTTCGCGAGACGGGCATTCTTGTCAGCTGTTCTGACTACCATATTTTCTATAAAATGAAAATGACAAGACGGGAGGTTATGAATCTGTACCTGAGCGTGATCCGCGACTGTCTGGAGACCGGCATCAGTCCGCGCTGTCATCTTGAGGATATCACACGTTCCGATATTTACGGATTTGTAATTCCGTTCTGTGTGGAACTGATGAAACTGCAGGATGAGTACAAGATTCCGATCAAGGTACGTGCCTGCGATACGATGGGATATGGGGTAAACTTCCCTGGTGCCGTAATTCCGCGAAGTGTGCCGGGAATCATTTACGGTCTGACAACACATGCCGGAGTTCCTTCTTCCCAGATTGAGTGGCATGGACACAATGATTTTTACAAAGCAGTCAACAATTCCACCACTGCATGGCTGTACGGAGCAAGTGGTGTCAACTGTTCTCTGTTTGGAATCGGAGAGCGTACCGGTAATACGCCTCTGGAAGCCATGGTATTTGAGTATGCCCAGCTGCGCGGCACTCTCGACGGCATGGATACGACCGTGATCACAGAACTTTCCGAATATTATGAAAAAGAACTGGGATACAAACAGCCGCCGCAGACGCCGTTTGTCGGAAGTAACTTTAATGTGACAAGAGCCGGTATTCACGCAGACGGATTACTGAAAAACGAGGAAATCTATAACATTTTCGATACCGGAAAATTTTTAAACCGTCCACCTCTGGTAGCAGTATCGAATACCTCAGGTCTGGCAGGTATTGCACACTGGATCAACAATTATTATCATTTACCGGATGACCGGAAAGTGGACAAAAACTCAGAACTTGTACACCGGATCAAAGACTGGGTAGACACACAATACGATGACGGACGCGTGACGGTTATGACGGATCAGGAACTTGTTGTAGAAATTACTTCCGTTTGTAAAGAGCTTGGTATTGTGTTATAGACAAAAATTCGATATTATATAAGGTGAAATTATGGCAGAAGATCATTATTCATTAAGTGCCAAAGTTTTTCATTCCATTCGGGAAGATATTTTAAATGGAAAATATCAGGCGAATGAGGAACTGAAGGAAAAGAATATTGGCGACGATCTTGGAGTGAGCCGGACTCCTGTCCGGGAAGCGCTTCGGCAGCTGGAACTGGAAGGACTGGTACATATCATTCCAAACAAGGGAGCGTTTGTAGAAGGGGTTACCCTTCAGGATATCAAAGATATCTATGAGATACGGACGCTTTTAGAGGGATTATGTGCCCGGTGGGCAGCGGAGCGGATCACGCAGGAACAGTTGGAGGAACTGGAAGAAATCGTATTTTTATCCGATTTTCACTATTCCAAAGAAAACTGGGATCAGATACTGGAACTGGATAACCGTTTCCATGAAATGGTATATGAGGCATGCGCAAGCAAAGAACTGACACGTGTGCTTCGTGACTATCATCATTATCTGCAGCGCATCCGGCGGATCACACTGGAAGAGAAAGCACGGGCTCATGCGTCGATCAATGAACACCGGGCAATTGCCGAGGCATTAAAGGCAAGGGATGCCCGGACAGCGGAGGAGTGTGCCAGACTCCATATCCGCAATACGATATCCAACATGGATAAAGTCGGTTGGGAAAATCTGATGAAATAAAATAAAGGAGAATGAAGCGATGAGCAAGATTACAATGACAACACCACTGGTAGAGATGGATGGAGATGAAATGACAAGAATTCTCTGGAAAATGATCAAGGATGAGCTGTTACTTCCGTTTATTGATCTGAAAACAGAGTATTATGATCTGGGACTGGAAGAGCGTAACCGGACAAACGATCAGGTAACGGTTGATTCTGCAAATGCAACAAAGAAATACGGTGTTGCTGTAAAATGCGCAACGATCACTCCGAATGCCGCAAGAATGACAGAATATAATTTAAAAGAGATGTGGAAGAGTCCGAACGGAACCATCCGTGCCATGCTTGACGGAACGGTATTCCGTGCGCCGATTGTCGTAAAGGGAATTGAGCCAAATGTTAAGACCTGGGAAAAACCGATCACGATTGCAAGACATGCGTATGGCGATGTGTATAAGGCATCAGAAATGAAGGTTCCGGGACCGGGTAAGGCTGAGCTGGTATTTACGGCAGAGGATGGAACCATCGTGCGTGAGCTGATCCATAATTTTACCGGAGCCGGTGTATTACAGGGACAGCATAACCTGGACGATTCCATTGAAAGCTTTGCACACAGCTGTTTTAAATATGCACTGGATACAAAACAGGATCTGTGGTTTGCAACAAAGGATACCATTTCCAAAAAATATGACCATACCTTTAAGGATATTTTCCAGGATGTATTTGAGAAGAATTACAAGGATGCATTTGAAAAAGCCGGAATTGAGTATTTTTATACTTTGATCGATGATGCGGTTGCACGTGTTATGAAGTCAAAAGGCGGATTTATCTGGGCATGCAAAAACTATGACGGTGATGTTATGAGTGATATGATCAGTTCTGCATTCGGCTCTCTTGCCATGATGACTTCCGTACTTGTATCCCCGCATGGATATTATGAGTATGAAGCTGCACACGGAACCGTTCAGAGACATTATTATAAGCATCTGAAGGGTGAAGAAACTTCCACAAACTCCGTCGCAACCATTTTTGCATGGACAGGAGCACTCAGAAAGCGCGGAGAACTGGATAAAAACTGTCTCTTATACACATCTCCGAGCCCACGAGACAAGAGGCAATCT
>OJOH01001578.1_pt1 | contig 10127 bp, 7 predicted proteins | sample 1598201 | NCBI WGS metagenome assembly OJOH01 (sample SAMN03922462, study PRJEB24848) | human gut metagenome | isolation source: stool sample | host: Homo sapiens | place: Germany | collected 2009-11 | reverse complement strand
TCCAGAACAAGTATCTGGACGACTTCAAGGCCGCTATGGACACCGACGACAAGAATGTGCGCGATGCCGCTCTGCTGCCCATCATGGACAAGATCGCCGAGGAGTACCCCGACCTGACCGCTGCAGACCTTGATCTGGTCAGCTACAAGATGCAGAAGTTCGTGGTGCGCCGCTGGCTGCTGGACGAGGGCAAGCGCGTGGACGGCCGCGGCATCAACGAGATCCGCCCGCTGGCTGCCGAAGTGGGCATCCTGCCCCGCGTGCACGGCTCCGGCATGTTCACCCGCGGCCAGACGCAGGTGCTGACCACCTGCACTCTGGGCGGTACCAAGGACAACCAGCTCATGGACGACCTGACCGATGAGCAGACCAAGCGCTATATCCATCACTACAACTTCCCGCCGTACTCTGTGGGCGAGGCCCGCGCACCGCGCAGCCCCGGCCGCCGCGAGATCGGCCATGGCGCACTGGCAGAGCGTGCTCTGGTACCCGTGCTGCCCTCTCTGGAAGAGTTCCCCTACACCATCCGCTGCGTGTCTGAGGTGCTCTCCTCCAACGGTTCCACCTCTCAGGCATCTATCTGCGGCTCTACGCTGGCCCTGATGGATGCAGGCGTGCCCATCAAGGCACCCGTTGCCGGCATTTCCTGTGGTCTGATCACTGAGGGCGACCGCTGGATGACCATGCTGGACATTCAGGGCGTGGAGGACTTCCACGGCGATATGGACTTCAAGGTGGGCGGCACCCGCAAGGGCATCACCGCCATCCAGATGGACATCAAGATCGATGGCCTGACCTACGACATCATTGCCGAGGCTTTCGAGAAGTGCCGCAAGGGCCGCCTGTATATTCTGGACGAGATCATCAAGCCGGTGATCGCAGAGCCCCGCCATGAGCTGAGCCGCTACGCACCCAAGATGTTCAGCATGATGATCCCCACCGATAAGATCAAGGACGTGATCGGTAAGGGCGGCAAGGTCATTCAGGACATCTGCGCTACCTGCAACTGCAAGATCGACGTGCAGGAGGACGGCCATGTGTTCGTCTCTGCTGTGGATCAGGAGGACGCAAAGCGCGCCATCTTTACCATCAAGACCATTGTGGAGGACCCCGAGATCGGTGCCATCTACAAGGGCAAAGTGACCCGCCTGATGAACTTTGGTGCCTTCGTTGAGATCGCACCGGGCAAGGAAGGTCTGGTGCACATCTCCAAGCTGGACACCAAGCGTGTGGAGCGCGTGGAGGATGTGGTGGCTGTGGGCGATGCCATCGTGGTCAAGGTGACCGACATCGACCAGCAGGGCCGTATCAACCTGAGCCGCCGCGATGCCATTCTGGCGCTGGAAGCCAAGCGCGCCGAGCAGCAGGCACAGCAGAAGTAAACCCTGACTGCATAAAAGAAACCGAAAAAGAGGACCCGATGCAGATGCATCGGGTCCTCTTTGTTGTATCAGAATAAAATTATACTGTGCGGTATTTGCGATCCAGCGCCCAGCCGAATGCAAACAGCACCACACCGCTGACAGCCAGCACCGGCACGGGCCAGTTCAGCTGACCGGTCTGCGGCAGACCGCTCATTGCCGGGTTATCCGGGTGGCCCGGCAGAACGGGGCTGTCTGGATTACCGGGTGCTGCCGGATGATCCGGATGGCCCGGAGCCACGGGATTGTCCGGATTACCGGGAGAGACCGGGTTATCCGGGTTGTTCGGCGGGGTAGGCGTATCAGGATAATCGGGCGTAGGCGGGGTAGGGGGCGTAGGCGGCGTGTCCGGATTGGTGGGGGTGTAAGCACCCACCTTGGGGCTGGCATCCACCGCATAATTCCACTTGCCATCCTCCGCCATGGGCAGAGAGACAAGGAACGGATTGATCGGCTCATAGCCCTTGGAAGCCTCGGTCTGCACGATCAGATACAGGCCCAGCTCCAGACCACGGAAGGTCACGCTGCCGTCCGCATCAATGGTCTTCGTAGTGCCCTCGGCGCTTTGGGGCAGATACTCCTGCAGCTGGGCCGCAAGGGTGCTGTCGGTCAAATCACCCAGCGCAATGCCGCAGCCGTAGAAATCGCCGCAGTATTCGTAGCTCAGGTTGCCGTTTTGGCGCTTTACCTCGGCCACACGGTACAAAGTGAGCTTGCCGCCGCTCAGCGCCTTATCGTTGGCGCTGTCGTACAGCGTAACGCGGATGGTGCCGGTAGTGGGATTGCCGCTGCTGTCCACCAGCTTGATGTTTGCGCTGGTGGCAAGGGCAGGCAGCGCACTTGTTACCAGAAGGCACAGCACCAAAAGCAGGGCCGCAGCGTGCTTTTTGAGATCAGTGCGTTTCATGTTTTTCACCTCTTGTAGATTTGCGTTTGCGGTTGGAGAACAGCAGCCAGAGCAGCAGCACCAGCAGCAGGGGCAGTGCCATGATGGGAGCTGTGATGATCGGTTCGATCTTGACGGCATCGGCTGTTACACGGATGTGCTTGAGCTTGTCCGGCGTTTCGATGCGGCGTCCCCGCACCAGAAGGCGGTGGGAGTTGATGCCGTAGGGGGTGCAGGTCATCAGGGTGACGTAATCCTTGCCGTCCACCACCTTGAGGTTGTCCGTCTCGGTGGGCAGCACGATGGAGATCTGGTCCACCTCATAGGTCAGCACCCGGTCCAGCACCGTGATGGTGAAGGTGTCGCCCACTTCCAGCTGGTCCAGATTGGTGAACAGCTTGGCACTGGGCAGGCCGCGGTGGGCCGAAATGACCGCGTGGGTGCTCTCGCCGCCCACCGGCAGGCTGGTGCCCTCCAAGTGGCCTGCGGCGATCTGCAGCACGCCATCGCTGGTGCCGTGGTAGATGGGCAGCTCCACACCGATCTTTTCAATGGTGATGTAGCCCATAATGCCGGTGCCGGTCACATCCAGCGTGCTTTCGTAGGTGGGAAAGCGCTGCGGGAAATACAAAGCGTCCGGGTCGGCGGCGATCTGCGCATTGAACGCATCTGCCGCCTCGAAATAGGCGCTGTAGTCGGCATCGGTCAGATTGTCCACATCCTCGGCATAGGTGGCCACAGCACGGGACTGATGCAGCTGGTTGACGTAATCGCTGAGGGTGGGGTATAACATCACGGATAGACCCACGAAAAAGACGAGGATCAGGATGATGGTGCTTTTGTTCTTTTTCATGGGCTACTCCCTAATGTTATAAGGATAGGAGCGGGGGCCTTGCGGCCCCTTTGCTCCGGGTTCTTGGGGGAAATGGAGCTTACTTGTTCTCCATGCGCTTCTTGGTGACCAGCAGAACGATGGCCGCAACCATTAGGCCGCCGCCGACCACATAGAACAGGGTAGTGCCGATGCCGCCGGTGGAGGGCAGGGTAATGCCGCCGGCTTTGTTGTTGATGATGGTGGTAGACAGGGTGGAACCGTGCAGATCAACCTGATTTCCTTTGTGGTTTGCCTTGATGATCACAGGGGGTACATCGCAGGGATTGTAATCGGCAGGAGTTTTGGTCTCCTTCAGGTAGTAGGTGCCAGCGTCCAGACCTTTAACGTTGAACGTGCCATCCTCGGCAGACTTCATTTCAACAGCCTGTTTATTGGATGCGTTTTTGATGGGGTAGTAGAATTCGCCGTCTTGGTAGAGCTCCACTTCATTCTTATAATCCGCATCGCTGTACAGACGGAAGCCGGCGCCCGGCAGCGGAGTACCGGTTTCGCTCTCTGCACGCTTGGTGTTGTTCAGCTGGTAGGTGTACACATAGACTTCGCTTTCGGGAGTGTAGTTGGGAGTGTAGCCCAAGTATTCGCCGTCGGGTCTGGGGTTATTAGAGTACTGGAGCCGTACGCTGTTTTTGTTCTCGGCAGAGCCATTGACAGCGGCATTTTCGTTCAGGTGTGCAGTATAGGTGACCGTAATAGTAGCGCCGTCATTCAAATTGAGCCCTGGTGCACAGGTCTTGACATCATCAATGCTCAGTTTGAAGAACTGAGAACCGTTCGGTGTACGTGTATAGTTAGCAGCATCGATCACTTGTGAAGCACCGCCATCGCCATTTGTGATTTCCACCGTATCCAATTTGTCAAAGGTAATGCCCTCGGACAGAGTATCATTGAAGCAAACAGTGTACTTTTTATAGTAATCGTAAGCACGGCCTTCGCTTGCGGGCAACTTAGCGATCAGCCTGAACTTGAACTCTTCGTTGATTGCATGGTCAGCGGAACTGCCCCAACCGTCATTGTCACCCCAAGAGCTATTATCGTCGTTGTCGTAGACTTTCTTCTCAACAGTGGGTTTTTCAACCTTAGGCGTAATTTGAACGTGATGGTTTTTGGGGTTAACCTTCAGCAGGAAGGAATTGTAGGCATGATAGGAATCGCCTTCAGCGCTACTGCTAAAGGAGGAAGTATCAACGATCAGATAATAACCTGCCTCTTCAAGTTGGAAGCCATTGGTATGACCACCTTGAAGGACGGGTGTCGAGTTTCCATCCGAGTAGACATAGTTGCATACACAACGCGCAAAAGCGATGCTGTTATTATCGGAATCATGCCATTTGCTGATAACCGCAACAGCTTCCTGAGCAGTGAAATTAGTTTCAAACTCACTGCCGATGGTAGAATCTTTCGTCAACTGCGCCAGAAACTCGTTAGGATGAGCGATGCTGCTGCCCCACCCAACGTTGGAAATCTTAAAGCCATCAGTATCATTACCCGTAACATCACCCTTGAAGATCTGGAAAGCGTCGTAACAGTGGTTTTTGCCGAGGTCCTCCTCAGTGTCGTATGCAAACGCCGGGATCGCCATGGCACACAGCATGGCAACTGCCAGCAGTGCGGCCAGCAGCTTTTTGATTGCTTTCTTCATCATGATTTGCGAAAGTCTCCTTTCAAGTTTTTCTGATTCCTATTTTCAGGGTCTGCTTCCGGCGCAGAATCAATTTTGCCGCCGTGTCAGGAAGGATGCAGGCTTTTTAACGTGCCCCCCTTTCGCGTCTGCGCTTTTTGCAAACCCCGCACACCAGAGCGGCAAGCATCAGTGCGCCGCCGCCTGCTGTATACAGTTTGGTACCGGCCCCGCCGGTAGAGGGAAGTTCGTAGTCGGACGGATCGGCCTGACTGGTGATCACAAGGCTGTCGGTTTTTACCGACTTTTCGGCATCATCGCTGATGGGCGTATCCAGAATCCTGATGTTATTGATTACTTCACCGTCAACAGCCGTTTTGCCAACGTCCTTCAGCTTGACGGTGTAGCGGATAGAATAGGTGCCTGCGGCAATGGGGGAACCGGCAGAACCCAAGGTGATCTTGCGCTCACCATTATCATCTTCCCAAGTGATGCCGAGCGTTGTATTGCCGTTTTCCATGCTGAGCTGGAGCGAGTCTTCGACATATTCGGCGGTTACGCCGGTGGGCAGGGTCATGCTGTCCGCAAGCGTCAGCGGGCCGGCCTGTTCGTTCTGGACCACAAGCGTAACAGTGTAATCCAGGTAGGCATCGCTGCCATTGTAGCGCGGGTCCTTCACGCTCTGGTTAAGGTCATAGTTCTTATCGTCTTTTTGATCCTCATCGGGGGTTTCATCCGGGTTGATGGTGATATCAAGGGCGTAATCTTTGTTGACCTCGATCTGATTAAAGCCGCTGCTGGTGACCTCGCTCTGGTTCCACTGGAAATTGAAGGCAACGTTGCTGGTGACCTTGGCATCGGAAGTATCCGCGCCTGCGTCTTTCGCCTCTTTCTGCTGGATATAGTTTTGGTCGTACCGCAGCACGGCGTACCAGCAGCCGTCATTCCCCTTGAGCAGCCGGTAGCTGCCGCAGGTGTCATAATTGCTGGTATCTTCCAGTTTGCCGGAGATAAGCTCATCGTTCAGCACATCAAAGCTCTTGGGCAGCTTAACATGGACACAGTAGTCGTTGTCCTGGATCGCTTTGGCCGGGATATCTGTGACGGTAAGGCTGCTGTGCAGAAACTCCGAAATGGTGGTGACATTGGTATCCTCGTATTCAGTGCCATTCTTGCGCTGCACCGTCAGAGCAGTGAGGTGATCCAGTGCATCCAGACCTTTGATGGTGGTAATGGCACCTGCGTCATCTTCAACTTTGTAATCCGGCGTAGCCACGCCGTAATCGGCCTGTTGCGCATTTGCCACAGACACCAGCGTTGTTACCTGCGAAGCATTCAGCGTGACTTCAGCCACCTTGCCATCCACATCGCCGGAGATCACGGTCAGGGTGCCGGAATCTTCGTCCACATCGCTCACGATGCCAACGGTGCTGGCATCCACGGTGTATTCCTCAATGTGGGGCGCGGTGTCGGTGGTGGCCGCAGCATCCATGGAGAGCAGGGCAATGTCGGCATCGGCGGAATCATCCTGCACCTGCAACGGCTGGCTTTCCGCGGCCACGGCCTTGGTCACGGTGCCATTGTAAATGACGATATCACCGGGCATTGCGGCATCAGACGGCAGATCACCGTCAAAATCCATGGCATAGCCGCTGCCGGTCTCTTTGTTGTACAGCGCGCTGCGCAGCTGGCTGTGCAAAGACAGCACGCTGGAAACCTGCGGGATAGCGCTCTGGGGGATATCAGCATATTTCAGGCAGTAGGAAAGGAACATCACGTCCCATGGGCCGTAGTCGTTGCCGTAGTCGTTGCCGTAGCGGGTGTAGTGGCGCACGGTCTCGCCGTCGGCATCGTCCAGCTGGAAGTTGTGCTCGCTCTGCTCATAGCCCAGCTGGCTCTCGGCTACGGCCAGCAGGTCGTCGGCCCAGTTGCCGCTCAGCGTGGTGCCGGTCTGTGCCAGCCATTCGTCCTCGTCCTGCATGTCGTCCAGCGGGTCGGACAGGCAGTTCACCGTGTGGTGATGCTCCGGCAGGTCGCAGACCAGCACTTCCTCGTAGCAGGCATCGGTGTGGTGGTGCACCGGGGTCTCGATCACAGGATCGACCACCACGGGCTTTGCGGCCACCGGCTCCTCAAACAGGGCCACCGGGTCATAATCGGGGTTCACTTCTTCTACAAGCTCGCCCTCTTCCAGACCGCACACCAGCTCATAGGTGGTGGTATAGCAGCTGTCGTCGTGGGTGTGCTCGAATTTATCGCAGATGAAGGTGACACCATCCTCATCAAAACAGCTGTCGTCGTGGGTGTGCTCTTCTTCCAGGCAGGTCAGCTCCCGCACTTCCTGGTAGCAGTCGTCGGTGTGCTCATGGGGCACAAAGATGTACTCCGGTTCTGCGGAACGGGCTGCAATGCCGGGATCATCCGCATCCACGCCCAACGCATCATCATCCATGTCGAATGTATCATCAAAAGACATGTCGTCGTCCGTCATGGTGGCGTTCCAGTCCTCCGGTTCGCCTTCCTCATAGCCGCACACCAGCTGCTTTTCATAGCAGGCAGCGGTGTGCTCGTGCTCCAACTCGCCGCACAGATAATCGGCCGTTTTGGCAATGCCCACGCCGTGCAGCTGCCAGTTCACGAACAGGCTGGTGGTAAGCGCCAGTGCCAGCAGCAGCGCAGTATAGCGTCTGGCGCGCTGGTGGTTCCGACGGAACTTTTTCTGATATTCTTTCACAATATCCCGCATGATTCCTAAACCTCCTTAGTGGATCAACGAGAAGCTGGACAAGGGCCATACCCGCAAAAAAACCTTGCCTACGATCTGACTTTTTTCCACACAGCCGATCACACTGCTGCGGCTGTCAATGGAGGTGGCCCGATGGTCACCCAGTACGAAATACCGGTTTTCCGGCACCTGATAGGGAAATTTGATGTCGCATTCGCCCAGAGCCAGTTCATCTACATATGGCTCATCCAGCGTCTGGCCGTTCACAGTGACCACACCGTCCTCGTCCAGTTCGATCACATCACCGGGCAGGCCGATGATGCGCTTGAGCAGAAGTTTGTTCTGCCAGTAAAATCCGCAAAGGTCGCCGGTCTTCATGTCGCTGCCCTTGACCAGCAGAATGATGTCCCGGTCCTGCAGAGTGGGGTTCATGCTGTCGCCGGAGACCTGCAGCACCGGCAGAAACAGGGTGGCCAGCAGCACGGCAACGGCCGCGACCACCAGCAGCGTGTAGATCGTGCTGCGCAGCACCCGCATATAACGGCTGCGGTAGGCCAGACGTTCGCGCTCTGCTTCCACCTCTGCTGTGGATGGGATGGGCGTGAACCTGATCTTTTGCTCTTTCATTTGGCACGCTCCTCCGGCAGGAATTCCGTGCTGTGATAGCCGTCCAGCAGTTCGCTGGCCCGGCGGTCAAAAGCGGCCCGGCGCTGCTGGATCTCCTGCTGCGTCCGGGCAAGCATTGCCTTGCAGTCCGCTTCGGTCTGGGCGCGCTTGCGTGCGGCGGCTTCCGTTTCCGCGTCGCACTGCTGCTGGGTGCGGGCCTTCAGGTTCGCAGCCTCGGTCTGTGCCTGTGCAAGGATCTGCTGGGCTTCGGCTTCCGCCTGAGCGCGCAGAGCGCTGGCAGCGGCATCGGTGTTTTTGTTTGCTGCGAGCACCGATGCAACGTATTCATCAGCCGCAGCCTGCGCCGCTTCAAACACCTTGTTCAGCTCCAGTGCAGCCTGCGCAATGGAACCTGCGTTTTCAATATGGATCTGCCGTTCCTGCAGCTGGGCAGACAGGGCAGCGTTTTCTGCCCGGAGCCGGTCCTCGCTCTGCTTGAGCGCCAGAATGATCTCGACTAATTCGGTGCGGCGCATGTGCCGCAGTTCACGGTCTGGCATAATGATCGATTTCTCCCGCAAAAAGTGGTCGGATTGGGCGAACGAAAACTTTCGACAAATACGAAAATTTTCGCACCACAAAACCACATTTGATATATCAGTTTTCGGCGTGAAAGCGCCAGTTTGATGAATGACCTTCCACCCTATATGTTAGCACAGTATATGCAACAGAAGCGTAACAAAAATGCCTTTTCCGTGCATTTTTTTGCCAAAGCCAAAGAAAAATTGTTTCTTTTGATGTAAACGATTAAAATGCGTTAAAAACAAAAAGAACTGTCCCCACAACGGAGACAGTTCTTGAAAAACAGATGAAAATAGAAGCCGGATCAGAAGCTCTTCAGCAGATCGCCCAGAGTCAGGAAGGACTGGTAGATCACGTTGACATTGTTGATGATGGAGCTTGCACCGGAGAAGATGCGGGCAATGGCGTTGAACACCTTACCGACATTCAGGAAGCTGTTGTAAGCGTCGCGGGCACCACCGTCCAGATAGACCATTTCCTCTTCGCTGATGGAGGCATAGTTTGCGGGCAGTTTCATAGTAGACATGGAGATTTTCCTTTCTATTGATAAAATTGATACAGTGTGTGGAAAGACTTAAATAAAGGCAGCCACGGCCAGCGTGGTGATCAGAGCACCGGCTACCGTCAGAACGCTCAAAATCGGGCCGTCATCGTATTCCTGCGCGGTCTGTTCCGGCTGAGCGGGCGTGGATGTGCTGGTGGAAATGGTGGCATTTTTCACGGTCCAGTGTGCGTACACAGTGGTATCACCGGTAAACACCGTAGAGGTGCTGATTTTTGTGCCGCCCACCGGCTCGGTATACCAGCCGTCAAAGGTGTAGCCTTCCAGCGTAGGCTGCGCGGGCAGGGCACTGAGTTTGCCGCTCAGATTGGTGGTGACTGCCACAGTGGAGCTGCTGCCGCCCATGGCATCCAAACCAATGGTGTAGACCTGCGAATCCTTGTCTTCTGCGGCAAAGGCAGAGGGCAGTGCACAGCAGAGCAGTGCAGCGCTGAGCAGACCGAGGACCAGCATTTTCAAGATCTTTTTCATATGACTCCTCGCTTTCCTGACGAATTGGGATGTGGTGCCTGCCGGGAACGGAAACACCAGAACAGACCTCGATGTCCCCGCCATGAGGCAGTAGACGAAAAAGCCGGGAAGAGGAGGTTTATTCAATCCTATATTTACCACATATAGTGTAACAAAAGTGCAACAAAATGGGCGTATTCTGTTGTTATGATGAAAAAAATTGGTTTTTCACAAATTGCAGGCTGCAAAAGGCGGCACAGAGCCGCCGCAAAAGCGGAAAAGTGGAACCTTCCCCTTGTGGAAAAACAAAGAATATGGTATAATATCTTGCACGATGCGCCATCGCCAAGCGGTAAGGCAGGGGACTTTGACTCCCCCATCG
>OJOH01001577.1_pt1 | contig 10145 bp, 6 predicted proteins | sample 1598201 | NCBI WGS metagenome assembly OJOH01 (sample SAMN03922462, study PRJEB24848) | human gut metagenome | isolation source: stool sample | host: Homo sapiens | place: Germany | collected 2009-11 | reverse complement strand
TGCACCTTGCCCTTTACGGTTTCACGGTACGGCACCTTGGGCGTCTTGAGCAGAATTTCCACCTTGCTGCGGCGCCTGGCCTTTTCCACGGAAATTTCAATATGCAACTGCCCCATGCCGGACAGCAGCGTATCCCCGGTTTCCTCATCGCGGGCCAGCCGGAGGGTGACGTCTTCATCCAGCAGCTTGAGCACCGCCGCGTACACCTTGTCTTCGTCCCCCTTGTTCTGCGGAGCCAGGGCAAAGGTGATGAGCTGCGCGGGCAGCTTGGGCATGGGCAGGACAAAGGGCGCCTTTTCATCGCACAGGGTATCGCCCGTGCGGGTGGTTTTCAGCTTGGCCACGCCCACAATGGCGCCGGGGCCGAGTGTATCCTTGCAGGCCGTCTGCGTCTTGCCGCAGACATGGAGCAGACTGCCCAGGCGCTCGGTTTCGCCGGAACGCATGTTCCTGAGCGCCGTTTCGGAGGAAATGGTGCCGGACAGCACGCGGATCATGCTCACCTGGCCGGAAAACGCGTCGTTCAGCGTCTTGAACACGACACAGGCCGCAGGTTCGTCCGGGGAGGACGCGCGTTCCGTCCCGTCCTCTCCGATCCACGCCGGGCGATCCAGCGGCGAGGGGAACAGCTTGTCGATCGTGTTCAGCAGGCGACGGCCGCCCTTGTTGTCCAGCGCGGACCCCACCAGCACGGGTACAACCTCTCCGGACAGCACGCCCTTGCGCAGGCCAAGCTCGATTTCCTCCGGAGAAAGCGAACCCTCGTCCAGGTACTTGTTCATCAGGTCTTCGTCGGATTCCGCGATATTTTCCACGGCGGTATCACGCAGCAGCTGGGCCTCGTCGGCCAGATCGGCGGGAATGGCCGCTTCCGTGGTCGCGCCGTTCTCCCCGAACATCAGGGCCTTGCCCGCGAACACGTCCACCAGCCCGACGAACTTCTCGCCCTCGAGAATGGGCATGTAGAACACGACGGGCCTCATGCCCAGCGAAGAGGTCAGCCCGTTCAGGGCCATGTCGAAATCCGCGCGCTCACGATCCATCTTGGTCACAAACACGATGCTCGGCAGCCCGGCGGCCTTTACCTGGCTCCACAGCTTGCGGGTCTGGGGGCGGACGCCGTCCACGGCGTCGATGGTCAGCACCGCCGCATCCACGGCCTGAAGCAGGTACTCCATGTCGCCGGAGAAATTGCTGTCGCCGGGCACGTCCACCAGGTAATGCCGGTTTCTGTTCCATTCAAAGGTGGCGAAGCCGGGCTGTATGGAACCGCGGCGCCTGGTTTCCTCGGGTTCATAATCAAGAGAAGTGGTTCCTTCTTCAATCGCGCCGAGGCGATTGATCACGCCCGCCTGAAAGAGAAGCATTTCAGCCAGAGAAGTTTTGCCGCAGCCGCCCGTGCCCACCAGGGCGTAGGTGCGTTGAGTTTCCAGATTGGACATGATCCTCTCCTGATATGAGTTTTCACGCGGGGGCAAGCCCCGATCCCCGCCAACGCATGTTCCCCTCCTCCCGGCGCGGGACGCGGGGAACGCCTTTTCTTCTTTCTTACGTTTTAGGGACAGGGCTTGTCCCCTGTCAAGGCAAAACCCGCACCGGGCCGGAAAGCGCACCGCGCGGCCGGCCTTTCGTTTGCATTCCGCCGCGCCCGTCCCTATACTCGGGCGGATGACAAAGATATTCCTGCTCTGCTTCGCGCTGCTTGCCGCGGTATGGTGGGCCGGCCGCCGTTTCGGACGCTCCCTGCCCGGACTCAGCGCCTACCTCAGCACGGAGGAAGCCCGCAGCGAGCGGGAAACCGCCGAACTGCAGCGCTCCCATCTGCGCATGCCGCCCGCCGAAGCCCTGGCCCCGCTGCTGGCCGTGGCCCGCGATCTGTTCCCGGAGGGAGGCGTCCCGCATCTGGACATTGCGCCCCCGGAGGAAGACCGGACGAAGGAAGAAGGCAGACGGGCCGTGCTCACGCTGTCCCGCCCGGACGCCGCGGGCGCGGCGGCACGCGTCACCGTCTTCTGGTTCTCCGGGCGCTGGACCCTGCGCGGCCCGGACGGAAAGGAATGTTCCCGCGCCGATCTGGCCGAAGCGGCGGACGAGCTGGAAAGACTGCTGCGCGAATCCGCCGCCCGGCTTCCCGCTCCGGCCCATAACCCCTTCTTTCCGGCGGCCCGCCCCGCCCTGCGAGAAAGCACCATGACCACCTCCGAACTCCCTCCCGTCGCCATTGTCGGCGGCGGTCTCGCCGGCTGCGAATGCGCACTGGCCCTCGCCGCTTCCGGCGTCCCCTGCACCCTTTACGAGCAGAAGCCGGAGATGAAATCCCCGGCCCACGCGTCGCCGCTGCTGGCGGAACTGGTCTGTTCCAACTCCTTCCGCTCGGACGATGCGGAAGGTTCCGGCGTGGGCCTGCTCAAACGGGAAATGCGCGACCTCGGCAGCGCAGTCATGGACGCCGCGGATCATTGCTCCGTCCCGGCGGGCAAGGCTCTGGCCGTGGATCGGGACAGATTCGCCGCGCGCATCACCCGCATGGTGGAGGACTCCCCGCATATCACGCTCATCCGCCGGAAAATTCCCTCTCTGGACGCCCCGGAACTGGAGGGAAAAACCGTGGTTGTGGCCGCCGGACCGCTGGCCTCGGATGATCTCGCCGCTTCGCTCATGGCTGCCGCCGGAAGCGACCGCCTGTATTTCTACGACGCCATCGCGCCGATTGTCAGCGCCGACTCCGTGGATATGTCCATAGCCTTTTTCGGTTCACGCTACGGCAATGACGGCCCGCCTCCCGCGTACTCCGACGAGGCGGCCGCCGCGCTGGAACATCCGGCCGGAGGCGCTTCCGCCATGCCGCCCGACGCTCCCTCCGAAGCCCTCTCGCGCGGGGACTACCTCAACTGCCCCATGACGAGGCCGGAATACGAGGCCTTTTACCATGCGCTGCTGGAGGCGGAAAAGGTTCCCGCGCACGAGTTTGAAAGGGAAATACACTTCGAGGGCTGCATGCCCGTGGAGGCCCTGGCCGAAAGAGGGGAAAAAACGCTGACCTTCGGGCCGCTCAAGCCCGTGGGCTTCACCGATCCGCGCACGGGCCGCCGCCCCTGGGCGCTGCTCCAGCTTCGTGCCGAGAACGCGGAAGGCACGGCCTACAATCTCGTGGGGTGTCAGACCAAAATGACCTATGGCGCGCAGGCGGAAGTGTTCCGCCTCATCCCCGGCCTGGAAAAGGCGGAATTTCTGCGCTTCGGCAGCATGCACCGCAACACTTACATCAATGCCCCGGAATGCCTGAATGATGACCTTTCTCTCAAGTCGCGCCCCCATATCTTTCTGGCCGGACAGATCACCGGTGTGGAGGGCTATGTGGAGTCCGCGGCCTGCGGCCTGTGGCTGGGCCTGACGCTGGCGGCCCGCATGCAGGGGCGCGAACTCCCCGATCCTCCGGCCACAACGGCGCTGGGCGCGCTGCTCCGTCACCTGCGCACGCCCGTCAGACACTTTCAGCCTTCCAATGTCCATTTCGGCCTTTTCCCCGATCTGCCGGAAAAGCCGAAGAAAAAGGCGCGCAAGGCAGTCATGGCCGAGCGGGGGAGGGAAGACTTCAGAAAGTGGAGGGAAGTCGCGGGGACATGAGATTATGCAGGGAACATGGGCGCGCTCGGGCGGAAGCGCATCCGGCAGATCACCTTCTGCCATATTCAAAACTGTCCGTCGCCGGAGCGAGACTCCGCTTGTATTAAAACCGCGCCCCTTTTATGCTTGACTTCAGACATCCCGGAATGACGGCAACCCCCGCTTCGCGGAGTTTGCGGCGTTCAGGCCGCCAAAGCGGCTTGACGGAAAGCACGGACATCAGCCGCCCACGGCGCGGCATCCTCAGCCGCCGGCGCAAAGCGCCTTGCGGATGAAGAGAGCAGAGACACGCCGCGGCCTGCTCCCGCAGTTTCGGGGCTGCCTCGGCAGTCTTGTCCATCCCAACAATACGGCAGGAAGGAATCATGCGCATTCGTCCCGTTATCCTCTGCGGCGGCAGCGGCACCAGACTGTGGCCTCTGTCGCGGACAAAATATCCCAAACAGTTTGTCGAACTGGACACGGGGCACACGCTCTTCCGGGATACCCTGAAACGCGCCGCGCAGATCGCGCCGGGAGAAACGCCCTTTATCGTCTGCAACAAGGATCACCGCTTCTACGTCACGTCTTCCCTCGCGGCGGAAGACATGAAAGGCGGCATCATCCTCGAGCCGAAGCCGCGCGGCACCGCTCCGGCCATCGCGCTTGCCGCTCTGGCCGCTCGCGGCGATCTGCGGGAACAGGACGGCGATGACGTTCTGCTGCTGGTCATGCCTTCGGATCACGCCATTGATCGCCCCGAACATTTCATCGAGAAAGTCCGGCTCTCTGTTCCTCCGGCGGAAGCAGGCAAGCTCGTGACCTTCGGCGTCACGCCCGCATTTCCGGCCACGGGCTTCGGCTACATCCGCACCGGAGACCCCGAAGGAGCGGCGGCTTTCCGCGTAAGCCGCTTCATCGAAAAACCGGATGAGGATACGGCCCGCGCCATGCTGGCAGAGGGAGGCCATCTCTGGAACAGCGGCATGTTCCTGTTCCGGGCCGGAACCTTTCTCGCGGAACTGGCCGTGCATGCCCCGACAGTGCTCGCCGCCTGCGAGCATGCCTGGGCGGAACAGATCCGCGATCTCGGCTTTGTCATTCCCGGCCCGGCCTTTCTGGAATCTCCGGACATTTCCATCGACTATGCCGTGATGGAACACACGGATCGCGCCGTGGTCACGCCGCTTCATCTGAACTGGAACGATCTCGGCTCGTGGGAATCCTTCTATGAACTCGCGCCCAAGGACGACGCGGGCAACGCCGCGGCGGGCGACGTGCTGACCGAGGAAAGTTCCGGCTGCTACCTGCGCAGCGGCGGCCGCCTGATCGCCGCGCTCGGCGTGCATGACCTCACCGTGGTGGAAACAAGAGACGCCGTGCTGGTAGCCTCCCGCGAAAAAGCGCAGGATGTGCGGCGCATCGTGAAAAGGCTCCGCGACGCGGGCAGGCCGGAAAGCGAGGATCACCTCCGGGTGTTCCGCCCCTGGGGGTATTATGAAACCCTGGTGATGGCGGACCGTTTTCAGGTAAAGCGCATCGTGGTGGAGCCGCACCATGAGAACTCGCTCCAGATGCACTACCACCGGGCCGAACACTGGGTGGTGGTCAGCGGCACGGCGGAAATCCAGATCGAAGGGGAAAAACGCCTTTACACGGAAAACCAGTCGGCCTACATCCCCGTGGGGGCGAAACACCGGGTCAGAAATCCCGGCAATATCCCCCTGGTATTCATTGAAGTGCAGTCCGGGGCCTACCTGGGCGAAGACGATATTGTACGACTTGAAGACGACTACGGGAGGCAGGATGGAGCTCACAAGCTTTAAGGCCTATGACGTGCGCGGCAAGGTACCTTCCGCGCTCAATGAGGAGCTGGCAGGACAAATCGGCGCGGCCTATGTGCATGAAACAGGCGCGCGCAGCGTCGTCATCGGGCATGACGCCCGTCTTTCCGGCCCGGCGCTGTATGCGGCTCTGGCCGACGGCCTGCGCGCCGCCGGAGCGGACGTTACCGGCATCGGCCTGTGCGGCACGGAAGAAATCTATCATGCGGCCTCCGCCCATGACTTCGACGGCGGCATCATGGTCACGGGCAGCCACAACCCGGCGGACGAAAACGGCATGAAGTTCGTGCGCAGGGGCGGCGTGCCCATCAGCAGCGATTCCGGCCTGTTCGCCATCCGCGACCGCATCGCCGCCGGCCTGGAAGCTCCCGCCGCGCTTTCCGGCTCGTTCCGCGAGGCGGACTTCCGCGAGGATTACGCCCGCCGCATGCTTTCCTTCATCGATCCCGGCAGCCTCAGGCCCTTCCGCATCGTGGCGGACGCGGGCAACGGCTGCGCCGGCCCTGCGCTCAAGGCGCTTGCTCCGTATCTGCCCTGCGACCTGATCCTGCTCCACGGCGAACCGGACGGCGCTTTCCCGCACGGCATCCCCAATCCTCTTCTGCCGGAAAAACGTGATTTCACGGCCAATGCCGTGCGCGAAAACAGGGCGGATTTCGGTCTGGCATGGGACGGCGACTTCGACCGCTGTTTCTTCTACGATGAAAACGGCCGTTTCATCGAGGGCTACTACCTGGTGGGCATGATGGCCGAGGCTCTGCTGGCCCGTCATCCCGGCGCGAAAATCGTGCATGATCCCCGCCTGGTGTGGAACACGCGGGAAATCGTGACAGAGGCTGGCGGCATCCCGGTGGAGTGCAAGTCCGGCCATGCCTTCATCAAGGAACGCATGCGCGCGGAAAACGCCCTGTATGGCGGCGAAATGAGCGCGCATCACTACTTCCGGGACTTCTCCTTCTGCGATTCCGGCATGCTGCCCTGGCTGCTGGTGGCCGATCTGCTTTCCCGCTCCGGCAGAACCCTGGCCGAATGCCTCGACGCCCGGCTGGAAAAATTCCCGTGCAGCGGAGAAATCAACTCCACCGTGGAGGACGTGCAGACCATTCTGGGCAGAGTGGAGAGGGAATACGCGCGGCAAAACCCCTCCGTGAACAAAATCGACGGTCTCTCCATGGATTTCGGCCCGTGGCGTTTCAACCTGCGCGGTTCCAACACCGAACCCGTGCTGCGCCTCAATGTGGAGACGCGCGGCGACAAGGCTCTGCTGGAAGAAAAGACGGCGGAACTGCTGGCGCTGATCCGCAAGTAGGCAAAAGTTATTATGCGGGGGAGGGAGACGCTTTTGAAAAAGCGCCTCCCTCCTTCCACAAAACTTTCTTTCAGGGCACGCCCCCGCGATATTTCACACTACAGTCGGCTCCCATCCTCCGGGCAACTCCGCCGACTGACGCAGCAATCGGCGGAAAGGGGCTGCGCGGATTGCCCCTTCCGGGGGGCAGGGGTTCAAACCATAACGGAATCTTTGATGAAAAAAGCCCTCATTACCGGCGTCACCGGACAGGACGGCTCCTATCTCGCCGAACTTCTGCTGGAGAAAGGCTATGAAGTCCACGGCATTGTGCGCCGCGCGTCCTCTCCCAACACATCGCGCATCGATCATATCGCCGCCGCCCCGGCAGCAGCGGATCGCTTCTTTCTGCACTACGGGGATCTTGCCGATTCCAGCGGTCTGCACGGACTGATCGGCCGGATTGCCCCGGACGAACTGTACAATCTTGCCGCGCAGTCTCATGTCAAGGTTTCGTGGGACTGCCCGGAATACACGGCGGACGCTGTGGCAAACGGCACGCTGCGCCTGCTGGAAGCCATCCGCCGCAACGGACTGACGGAATCCACGAAATTCTATCAGGCTTCCACCTCCGAACTGTACGGACTCATCCAGGAGCCGGTTCAGTCGGAAAAGACGCCCTTTTATCCCCGCTCACCCTATGCCGTGGCCAAACTTTACGCCTACTGGATCTGCGTGAATTACCGGGAAAGTTTCGGCATGTTCGCGGCCAACGGCATTCTGTTCAACCATGAAAGCCCGCGCCGGGGAGAGAATTTTGTCACCCGCAAGATCACTCTCGCGGCCTCGCGCATTGCCCTCGGCCTTCAGGACGGCCTGCGCCTCGGCAACCTCGATGCCAGGCGCGACTGGGGCCATGCGAAAGACTATGTGGAAGGCATGTGGCGCATCCTCCAGCGGGAAACGCCGAGAGACTATGTGCTGGCCACGGGCGTGACCACTTCCATCCGCACCTTCTGCGAAATGGCCTTTGCGGAAGCCGGCATCCATCTGGAATGGAAGGGAACGGGACTTGAGGAATGCGGTGTGGACACGGCCACGGGACGCGCGCTGGTTTTCGTGGAGCCGCGTTTCTTCCGCCCGGCGGAAGTTGAGCTGCTGCTCGGCGATGCCTCCAGGGCCAGAGAAGAACTGGGCTGGACGCCGCGCCACGATCTGGCCGCGCTGGTGCATGAAATGATGGAGGCGGACATGCGGCTCGCCCGCCGGGAAAAACTGCTTGCGGAAAACGGGGTTGCCGTTCCCGCCCCGCGCGAATTCTGAGGTGCATGCCATGCCGGACAAACACGCGAAAATCTATGTGGCCGGACATCGCGGACTGGTGGGTTCCGCCATTCTGCGCCGCCTGGAACAGGGCGGATACGACAATATCGTCGTCCGGACATCACGGGAACTGGACCTGACCGATCAGGCCGCCACGGAAGCCTTCTTCGCGGCGGAAAAGCCGGAACAGGTCTACCTCTGCGCGGCGAAGGTCGGAGGCATCATGGCGAACAGCCGCTATCCGGCGGAGTTCATCTACCGGAACCTGACGATCGGCACGAACATCATCCATGCCGCCTGGAAGCACGGCGTCAAGAAGCTCCTGAACATGGGCTCTTCCTGCATCTACCCCCGTCTCGCCCCCCAGCCCATGCGCGAAGACGCTCTGCTCACGTCCGCGCTGGAACCTACCAATGAAGGTTACGCGCTGGCAAAAATCGCGGCCATCAAGCTGTGCCGCTGCTATAATCAGCAGTACGGCACGAACTTCATTTCCGTCATGCCCACCAATCAATACGGGGTCGGAGACAATTTCAACATGGAAACGGCCCATCTCCTGCCCATGACCATGCGCCGTTTCCACCTCGCCAGGCTGCTGCATGAAAACAGCTTTGACGCCATCCGCGCCGATCTGCGCCGTTATCCCCTCGGCTGGGGCCTGGATGAACAGGTGGATTTCTCCAGTGAAGCCTCACTGGAACATGCCCTGAACGCCGTAGGCGCATACCGGGATCACGTCGTCATGTGGGGAGACGGCTCCGCGCGCCGGGAGCTCATGTGTTCCGACGACCTCGCGGACGCCTGCGTCTACCTCATGGAAAACAGAAACGCCGCCGATATCGGGGAATTCGTCAACATTACCGACGGCACGGATATCCTCCTGAGCGATCTGTTCGAGCTTGTCCGGAATATCGTGGGCTTTGCCGGACACATAGAGTACGACGCCGCCAAGCCCAACGGCACCCCCCGCAAGCTCATGGATGCGACGAAAATTCGCGGGCTGGGGTGGGTGCCGAAGGTTGGGCTGAAGGAGGGAATACTCGACTGTTATGGTCATTACATAACACAAATTATTGACGTAAAGTTAAAATAGCACAAAGAGCAGCACGCTCTCCGACACATGCATCAACAATCATCTGTATGGGATGGAGCAGAACACCCGCCGCACGATGCCTGTTATTGAGAGATTCCCCGAGCATATTTGCAAGGAGATTTGACATGAACGGCATTTCAGTCTGAAAAATACTATATTCTATCGGAGAGAGAGAGAGAGAGAGAGAGAGAGAGAGAATCCAGCAGGGATTTCAGATTTTCTCCGGTGAAATGATGGAGATGATACGGCGGATAAAATGAAGGTGAATAGGCTCGGAACAGTCTCGTTATGCCGTTTCGCACGTTGGGAACTTCAAGAATGAGGCTTCCTCCATCTGCCAGCTTGCCAAGCATCTTCCGGAGAAAAGCCAGCGGGTTATCCACATGTTCCAGTACATGCCTCATATAACAGATTTCAAATTTGCGTTCATCTGCAAAAAATTCGGGAGTATGCATGTAGGGGACATGGGAATGCTCCGCAGTGAGTGCGGCAGGGGGTTCAGAAGCAAAGTCCACGGCCAGGACTTCGGCCTGCGGGCATACGGCCTTGTAGGCAAGGGCATAGCGCCCATTTCCCGTGCCGAAATCCACAAAAGAGACCGGGTCGTCCGGGGCGAGTCCGAGGCGTCTGCGGTATGCCCTTATCTCGCGCCGGGCCAGGATATCTTTAATCATATCAAAAAAGGATGCGTTGTCGCCGTCAAAGTTCTTGGAATCCCTTTCCGCATAAAGATTGGGCAGGGTTTCCGCATCCGGATATGGCGTTGTAAACATGCTTCCGCACTTTTTACAGCGGATCAGACGAAAATCTCCAAGATGCGTATCAAAATCACGGATTGATCCTTCATCCTGAAACTCCTGTCCTCCGCAGACATCACATGCTGTTCGCTCAATATAGTTAATCTTCATGCTTTCTCCTTTTTTTCACAGAAAAAAATGAATTTCCCACTGTAGCAACGGATATTTTGCCCTCGCATCAGCATTTTGTAAAC
>OJOH01001571.1_pt1 | contig 10179 bp, 9 predicted proteins | sample 1598201 | NCBI WGS metagenome assembly OJOH01 (sample SAMN03922462, study PRJEB24848) | human gut metagenome | isolation source: stool sample | host: Homo sapiens | place: Germany | collected 2009-11 | reverse complement strand
TGCACGCTTTTGCTTATTATTTATGTCCTTGTCTGAATTACTTCACTTCCTCAAAGATTATTATTACTGTATATCAGTGTATTATATATAACTTGGTACAAATATGATTACTTTACTTCGTTTACTCCATATTTCAGCCTTAGCGAGAATAGAAAAGCTACCGCAAAAAAACTTTAACTTAGTTTAACTATACTGTTTTTGACGATTTCTATTTTCTCTTGTTTTCAGATAGTCTTCGATATTTTCTCTTATTATGCTTTTCTTTTCATAAGCTATTGATTTGCAAAACGGTATCTATTTTTTCCTTTCGTTTTTTATGAAAAAGTGTTATACCTTTGCATTGAGAAATAAAAAACAATAGGCATGAAGCAAAAACAATATATACTCCATTCTTTGACAATAGAGGTCATTGCGGTGTTGCTGGCTTCAATGATTGCATTTCAAATATGCAATATGCTTAGCATACGAATGAGTTTGCTTCCGTTCGTTATGGCTGTCGGATATGTGATACTGAAACTTCTATATCATCTTTGCATCTCTATAGCAAGATACATTATAGAAACTCCTTTGTCACATTTGGCATTAGCCGATGAAGTGACAGATAAAAAGACTTCGGCTGTTGCATCCTTACATACCCAAGATTGTGTAGAAGTACAAAAAAGGCGTATGGAATTATTCCATTATGAATACCAGCATGAGCAACAACAATACAAGCAACAAAAAGAAAGAGAAGAAGACGAGAAATTAAATGCTATCCTGAAATATACACGAGACACATTCAAGCGTTTTGATTTGGACGAAACAGAGATTTTCCAAATTTGCGAATCTGTCCGCTATTTTGTGACTAATCGTCAAGTGCTTTCCATGACCGAGATTCATATTAAGAAACATAGTTCGCTCACACAAATCTCTTTAAAGAACTTTGCTTGGAACATCGCTTTCCAATATAATATAGGTGGAGATGTAACTACATCATTTGTGATGGCGACATTTGCCGAATGGTTCACTAACTCCACGTTTGACACCGTAAGAAAGAATCTGCGAACTACAACAGGTCGGCATAAAATTGAAATTGACGAAAATATCCTGTCGAAATACGGTATCTAAGCCATTTTTTCGCTTCCAAATAATAATTATTATCGGAAGTTGCTTATGTTATCAGAGTATTTATATAAATTTGCTCTTGAATTAAAACGTTTTATCTCATGGCTAATTTGAACAGACTAAAAGTCGTACTTGCAGAACAACAAAAAACAGGAAAATGGCTTGCAGAACAGATTGGTAAATCCAATTGCACTGTGAGTAAATGGTGTAGTAATTCTGTTCAACCAGACCTCAAAACCCTTAATGATATAGCTAATGTTCTTGATATTGATGTGAAAGATTTGATTGTTAGCAGTAATAAATCTTAAAACAATTTATTATCATGGAAGTAAACAAGAAAGAACTCAAAGAACAAGAGATACGCACCTTGTTCATTACCCCTGCACTCCAACAAAAGGGCTGGGCTGTAAGCGTAAATATGCGTGAAGAGTATTATTTCACGGATGGTCGAGTACTTGTTGTTGGCAACCAACATTCAGTAGCAGAGGGCAAAAAGGCTGATTATCTATTATACCATAATGGTAAGCCCATTGCAGTAGTAGAAGCTAAAGATAACAAACATGTCGTTGGGGGTGGTATTCAACAAGCTATGGATTATGCCCAAATCCTTGACTTGAAATTTGCGTACTCCAGTAATGGTGATGCTTTCTTGGAACATGACTTTATCACAGGGAAAGAAACCGAAATCAAATTAGAGAATTTCCCGACAGAAGAGGAATTATACAATCGTTATCTTGCATCCAAGAACTATACATCGGATGAACTTAACATAATAGAAACACCGTTTTATTATGATGCCCATAGCCATGAGCCAAGATATTACCAACGTATAGCGGTTGACCGTACAGTGGAAGCCATTGCAAGAGGACAACAGCGTGTACTTGTCGTAATGGCTACCGGTACTGGTAAGACTTTCACTGCTTTCCAGATTATCCATCGTCTCCATAAAAGCGGAGCAAAGAAAAAGATTCTTTATCTTGCAGACCGAAATATCCTCATTGACCAAACAATGGTGCAAGACTTCAAACCTTTCAAGAAGTTTATGACTAAGATAACTTCTGTTGGGGAAGGCGAAGAGAAAATTGACTCCTCATACGAGGTATATATGGCGTTATACCACCAACTGGTTGGAAAAGAGGGCAAGCCAGATCCGTTTTTGGAGGTGCAGCCAAACTTCTTTGATTTGATTATCGTTGACGAGTGCCATCGTGGTAGCGCAAAGGACGATTCTGCATGGCGCAAAGTATTGGAGTATTTCAGCTCGGCTACCCAAATCGGTATGACTGCTACCCCGAAAGCTGATGAAGGAGCAAACAACTTGGATTATTTCGGAGAGCCGGTATATACCTATTCCCTTCTTCAAGGAATCCAAGATGGTTTCTTGGCTCCATATCGGGTTACTGCCGACTTCATCAACGTTGATTTGCAGGGCTGGACTCCCGATGAAGGTGAAATAGATTTGTTAGGAAAGGAGATTGAACAGAAATTATATCAAAGACAGAATATAGGTCGTGACCTTGCCATTAAGTTAAGGCGTAAAGTAGTAGCACACAGGATTACCCAAATGTTATACGACATCGGTCGTATGACAAAGACAATCGTGTTCTGTTCAGATATTGAGGAAGCCGCCGAAATGCGAACACTGCTTATCAACATGAATAGCGATTTATGTAAAAAATCTCCTTATTACGTAACACGCATTGTCGGAGAGGACAAAGAGGGGAAGAAGCAGTTAGACAACTTTATCAGTGTTGACGAACCTTATCCGGTAATTGTTACTACCTCCGAACTTCTATCTACAGGAGTGGACTGCAAAACTTGTGGCTTAATCGTCATTGATAAAGAAATTGGCTCTATGACGGAATTTAAGCAAATCATCGGGCGTGGCACACGACTTAGAAAAGACAAAGGCAAGTGGCATCTGGAAATCCTCGACTTCCGCAATGCTACCGCAAAATTCAAAGACCCGTCATTTGACGGCGACCCTGAACCACCCAAAGGCGGTGAAAAAAAGCCGAAGCCATATCCGCCTGTTCCCTCAAATCCTCCAACAGCTCACGAACCTCGTGAAAAGTATCTTATCAATGGAAAGGATATTCGTATTGCTCATGAGATAGTATCTGTTTTGGGAGAGGATGGCAAAACCATGAGAACGGAAAGCGTTCAGTCCTTTGCGAGAAAGCAACTGTTGCGACACTATCAAAGTTTGGATGATTTCGTACAAACGTGGACTGAAGCAGAACGCAAACAGGCGGTTATGGATGAGTTAAAGGAATATGCCATCTTGATAGACGCAGTACGTGAAGCAAATCCGGCATTGAAAGATGCCGATATCTTCGATGTGATATGTCACGTTGCATTTGACCAACCACCATTGACGAGGAAAGAAAGGGCTAACAATGTAAAGAAACGTAACTACTTCGGAAAATACGAAGGCAAGGCTCGTGAAGTATTGGAGGCTCTTCTTGACAAATATGCGGAGAATGGTATTCTTGACTTTGAAAAGGCAAATATTTTGGAGATTCCTCCATTCAACAGCATAGGGAAACCAACTAAAATCATAAAACTATTTGGTGGCAAAGTCGCTTTTGAACAAGCCATCAGAGAATTGGAATATCAAATATATAAATCAGCTTAAAAATGGCAGTAAATAATATCATAAAGCGAATCCAGAATATCATGCGTCAAGACGCAGGTATCAATGGTGACGCACAGAGAATTGAACAAATGACTTGGATGTTCTTCTTGAAAGTCTATGACACTCAAGAAGAAACATGGGAATACAAAGATGAGAATTATAAATCCATTATCCCGGAAGAGTTACGTTGGCGTAACTGGGCAATAGATAAAAAAGACGGTGAAGCATTGACAGGAGAAGCCCTACTCTCTTTCGTCAATGAGAAACTGTTTCCTACCTTGAAGAATCTCCCGATAGATGCCAATACCCCAAGAGCTAAAAGCATTGTTCAAGAAACATTTGCAGACTTGAACCAGTATATGAAGAATGGAACGCTTCTGCGCCAAGTGGTCAACATTGTAAACGAAATCGAATTTGACGATGCTGACGACCGTCACACATTCGGAGATATTTATGAGGGAATTTTGAAAGATCTGCAATCGGCAGGAAATGCCGGAGAGTTCTACACACCACGTGCATTGACTGATTTTATCGTGATGATGCTCGACCCGAAATTGGGCGAAACCTTTGGCGACTTCACCAGTGGAACGGGAGGCTTCCTCACCTCGGCACTTAAATATATGGGCAGGAATATTGGCTCTGCGGCAGATGGAGAAAAACTGCAAAATGCCGTTGTAGGTCAGGAATGGAAACCGTTGCCCTACCTTTTGAGCATCACAAACCTGCTGCTCCATGATATTGAAGCTCCCAACATAACCAACTGTGATTCGCTTGGAACGAATGTTACTGATTTCAAGGAAAGCGACAAGGTTGATGTTATCGGTATGAATCCTCCGTATGGTGGTAGCACGGAAGACAGCGTAAAAAGCAACTTCCCGGTGCAATACCGTTCAAGTGAAACTGCGGATTTGTTTATCGCCCTTATCATGTATCGCCTCAAAGCTGGTGGACGGTGCGGTGTGATTATCCCTGATGGTTTCTTATTTGGTACGGATGGAGCAAAACTTGCACTTAAAGAAAATCTCCTTCGCAAGTTCAATCTACATACAATCATCCGTTTGCCAGGTTCTATATTCTCTCCATACACATCTATTGCAACCAATATCCTTTTCTTTAATAATGAAGAAGCCGAAGGTTGCGAAGAAGGATTCAAGACCAAAGAAACATGGTTCTATCGTCTTGATATGCCGGAAGGGTACAAACACTTCTCAAAGACCAAACCAATGAAGGTGGAGCATACCCTACCTATTCAGGAATGGTGGAAAGACAGGAAAGAAATTATCAGTGACGAAGTGGGTGAAAAGAGCCGTGTGTTCACTGCCCAACAATTGATAGACTTGGATTGCAATTTTGATCAATGTAAGTTCCCGAAAGAGGAAGAAGAAATACTCCCTCCGGCAGAACTGCTCAAACAGTATTTTGAAAAACGTGCTGCGCTCGACCATGAAATAGACAAAACGCTTTCCGAAATTCAAAAGATTCTCGGCATTGACATAAAATCGTGTAACTGATAATTGTGAAGTGATATGAAAGATTTGACCATCTCAAACATAGAAAGACAAAATGTACTTAACAACCGTTTTGCGGTCAGCAAAGTACAGGAGCATCTTGACATTGAAGGAATGCTCTTTGAGGGAGAGTATCGCTTTACAAAAAAAATGGTTGCCGATTTCTACGAAGTAGAAGAACGAACCATAGAACGCTATTTGGAAAAACATTCAGATGAATTAGCAGCTAACGGTTATGTTTTATGTAAAGGTAAACATCTGAAAGAGTTAAAGTTACAATTTGCTCCCGTCATAAATGTCGGGAGCAAAACGACCCAACTTGGATTGTTTAATTTCCGCTCATTCTTGGATATGGGTATGTTGCTTACAGAGAGTGAGAAAGCAAAAAAAGTACGTAGCCTTATCTTGGATTTCGTGATTACCACCATCAATGAAAAGACAGGTGGCGGAACAAAATACATAAACCGCAGGGATGTACATTATCTTCCTGCTGCAATCACAGAAGAAAACTATCGCAAGAATCTCACTTCTGCCATCAATCAATATGTGGACGGACATCCCACATACAAATATCCTCAAATTACAGACTTTATATATAAGGCTGTATTCAAGGAGAATGCTAAGGAGTATCGGGAAGTATTGAAGTTGGATTCCAAAGACAATGTTCGACACACGCTGTATTCAGAGGTTTTATTGGTTATTTCTTCTTTTGAAAACGGTGTGGGTGCAGCTATCAATGAACGATTCAAGGAAAATGGTGGCAGAAAACTTACTATTGACGAAGTGGAGCATATTGTAAACGAACTTGCCGAACATCCCATGCAGAAACCTTATCTGAATGATACCAGAACCAAAATGGCTTCAAGGGATTTCAGTTTCCGGGATGCGTATCATGGTAATATAGCAGATTATCTGCAAGCTGTTACTCCTGAAGAGTTTGAACGATTCATCGGTGACCAGTCTATTGATTTTGACCGTATCTTAGCGGACAATAAAGATGTGCTTAAACGCTTAAAGCAGGCAGAAGATGAGTAAGGAAATTATTTACATAGATTACGATGAAGCCCTAAACATCTATGGCAAAATGATTGATGCCAGTGATGGTGGCTTTGAAGGAGTGCGTGATGAAGGCGGTATTCGTGCTACATTGGATTTTGTGCAAAACGATTTATACTATCCGACCTTTGCAGAGAAACTGACCTATCTGATATATAGATTCTGTTCCGGGCATTTCTTCAATGATGGGAATAAGCGTATTGCGCTGACTTTGGGAGCTTACTTCTTACACAAGAATAATTACTACTGGCACGCTTGCATCTGTATGCGTACATTGGAATCTATTATTTATCATGTGGCAGCATCGAATATCGACCAAGATTTGCTGCTACGCATCGTCAATAGCTTTTTGACAAGTAAAGATTATGACGAAGAACTGAAAATAGATATTGCCAATGCCATGAGCAAAGGAGAGTTAGGAATACAAGGAGAGGATTACGAACAATGAACGGAAAGCAATTAAAAAACAGCATACTTCAGTGGGCGATACAGGGAAAACTTGTACCGCAAGACCCTAATGACGAACCTGCATCTGTACTTCTTGAACGTATCAGGGCAGAGAAAGCCAAGTTGGTCAAGGAAAAGAAAATCAAGAAAGATAAAAACGAATCAATCATTTACCGTGGTGAGGACAATTCCTATTATGAGAAGTTTCTCGCCACAGGTGAGGTGAAGTGCATTGATGATGAGATTCCGTTTGAGATTCCAAAGGGGTGGGAATGGACAAGAATAAGAAACATTTCTCAATCATATATAGGACTAACATATAGTCCAACAGATGTGTCTTCGCGAGGCACAATAGTTCTACGTTCTTCTAATATTCAAGATGGAAAAATTGTTCTAAATGATGTCGTACGAGTTTCTAAAGAGATTAGCGAGAAGTTACAAGTTGAGAAGAATGATATTATCATTTGTGCAAGAAATGGAAGTGCTAAACTTGTAGGAAAATCAGCTGTCGTAACTGATGTGACGGAACCTATGACTTTCGGGGCATTTATGGCAATATGTAAGACCGCATTATATCAATACGTATCAATCTTTCTGCAATCTGATTTGTTTTTCTCTCAATTAAGAGGCGTTAGTGGAACTACTACAATTAATCAGTTAACACAAAATAACTTCAATGACTTTTGGATTCCTATTCCACCGGCAAATGAACAAAAGCGGATTGTAGAAAAATTGCAAAATGTATCACCTTTTATAGAGCGTTATAGTAAAAGTCAAGAAACTCTTAATTTAATGAATATACAAATTAAGGAACAACTCAAGAAATCGATTCTTCAAGAAGCAATTCAAGGTAAACTCGTTCCACAAATAGCAGAGGAAGGTACAGCACAAGAACTGCTTGAACAGATACAACAAGAGAAACAGAAACTTGTTAAAGAGGGGAAATTGAAAAAGTCAGTTTTAACAGACTCCGTTATCTATAAAGGTGACGATAACAAGTATTATGAGCAGGTAGGTAAGAATATCAATGAAATAACTGATGAGATTGCCTTTGATTTACCCGATGGATGGATTTGGTGTAGGCTGAAAGATATATGCTCAATCTTTACAGGTGCAACATTCAAAAAAGAAGAAGCCACTACAACAAAACAGGACATCCGTATTCTGCGTGGAGGTAATATATCGCCCTTTGAATTAAAAATCAAAGATGATGACATATTCCTAACGGAAGACAAAGTCAAGAAGGATATTCTATTGAAAGAGAATGATATATTAACACCTGCGGTTACCAGTTTAGAAAACATTGGGAAGATGGCAAGAGTAGATAAAAATATGCCATATACAACCGTTGGCGGTTTCGTCTTCATCATTCGCTTGCATCTGATAGACCAATGGCTTTCAAAGTACATTCTCTGTCTTTTAAGTTCTCCTTTTATGATTGAGTTTATGAAGTCTATAACAAATAAATCAGGACAAGCTTTTTATAACATTGGCAAAGAACGCTTATCAGCAGCATTATTGCCAATTCCTTCCTTAATGGAACAACAACGCATTGTTGCCCAAATAGAAAAACTATTTGAGCAACTGCGATAGTTCATTTATCCGTTTTGCAATACGCTGCTGTTCTTGATAAGGTGGAATACCAATAGGCAGATTGTAGAATAACTCTTTATTGAGGTGCGGAATAGCCGCACCTCTTTTTGAATTTCTCAAATCCTCTTTATAGAACAGAATGAAAGCCAAAATATATGGTTTCCACATAGTCGAAGAGAGCCATAACTGTTTGAATGTACTCCCCATATACCCATCTTGCGGAACAGTGAAAACTTCACCTGAATTTTCACCATCTACAAGAATGATGTTATCTCCGGCATAGACAAATTTTCCTTTCTCTACAATGGTAGCAGATGATTTACCACGTAGGTATTTTGCATCCAGACAGATGCCCTTTCCGTTTCTTTTTTCACCATCTATCAGTTGGCATATATCTTTCAAACGTAGCACAGACCAATTGTTAGGATATTCAAAAGGAAGCTCAATCTCAACGGTTTGCGCATTTATCCTCTCATAATACTTGCTAAGTTATATAACTTTTCAACAATTCGTAATTGCTCTTTAATCGAAGGCAGAGGGATTAAAAAGTTACTAATATCTGCCATTGAAATATTATCATTAGTTGAGTTTTTTTGTTTGCTAATAAACTCTTTGATATGTGGAGCTATTATAACAAAATTAAGATAATCAACACTAATCCATAAATTTCGTATTCTGGCAACACGTTGATTCAACAAAAGCTCATCTTCTGGTAGTTCTCTAACAAACAAACTTTTGCCGACAGTTCCTCCAGTCATAGCCATGAGAATATCAAATCTTTGAAGCTTGTATATATCTGATATTGGACTCCCATTGTATCTAACAATCTTCGTATTAACAAAGCCTTTTTCATTTATATCAGAAATACGTATTACACGTTTACCATGTTCCTCTTTTAATGAACTGCTTTGAAAAGCATAACCTCCTATGATATCAGAGATACTACTTAATCTTACCCATGCCCAAGAATCAGGTATTTCAAATGGTATCTCGTCAGTAATATCTTTTTCGGTTTTTCCTTTCTTCTCCCAATACTTGTTATCGTCACCTTTATAGATGATAGAATCTGCTAAGGCAGACTTCTTTAGCTTACCTTCTTTTATGAGGCGTTCTTTCTCTTCGCGAATCTCGGTAAGCAACTTTTCGGCAGTTCCTTCCTCTGCAATTTGAGGAACTAACTTGCCTTGTATTGCTTCTTGCAGAATCGATTTACGTAATTGCTCGTTAAGTGAGGCATTAAGTTCGTTAAGTCCATTCTGTGCTTGTTCATAAGTTTTGACTAACGGAAGTAGTTTTTCTATTTTTGAGACTATGCATAGTTGCTCAGGAAGCGGAGGTAAAGGTATAAATACTTCAACTATATTAGATACAGCCAAACCGGGTTGAGCTGTTGCGGTTGCATATTGATTTAAGTTCAATGCTGTAAAAAAGTAATAGATGAACAACGATGGAATTATACCAAAGCCATTCACAACTACAGCGTGTTCTGTGGCATAGAATTTCCCACTTTCTATATTAAGGCATCCACATAATGCTCCTTGTCTGCCAATAATAGCAAAATGTCCTTCTGCATTGAATGTGTTTGTAAACCCTCGTAGTCCATTTCCACCGACACATCTATATGGGTGAAGAACTGATTTTTCATCATAAATTTCTGAAGCTGATATATTTTTCCCAGCCTGCATAGAACACATATGCTTCAATCTGCACCATTCCCACCCCTTTGGAATCTCAAACGGAATCTCCTCATCAATGCACTTTACCTCCCCCGTAGCGATAAACTTCTCATAATAGGAACTCAATGAATTAGGCAATACCATACATTATTATAAT
>OJOH01001553.1_pt1 | contig 10259 bp, 9 predicted proteins | sample 1598201 | NCBI WGS metagenome assembly OJOH01 (sample SAMN03922462, study PRJEB24848) | human gut metagenome | isolation source: stool sample | host: Homo sapiens | place: Germany | collected 2009-11 | reverse complement strand
TCAGATGTGTATAAGAGACAGGCTGCAAACGTTCGGACGTCTCGTTATCAAGCGTGATGAAGATCTGGTTGGTCGGCGCATCGAAAGTCAGCGTGTAGCCACGTTCCACCAGCACCTTGCGGATACGGTCCGCGGCATCGTTGGCGTGGCGGGCGATGCGCAGGTACAGGCCGTCGGTGAACAACGTGTCGAACTGCAGTCCCAGCAGCCATCCCTTGGCCAGCAGCGCGCCATGCTGCTTGACGATCGTCACGAAATGCTTCGGCATGTTGCCGTGCGTGAACACCACGGCCTCTCCGAACATCGCGCCCACCTTGGTGCCGCCGATATAGAACACGTCGGCGAGACGCGCGATGTCCTCGATCGTCACGTCGTTGCCGGAGGCGGTCAGCGCGTAGCCGAGACGCGCGCCGTCGATGAACAACGGCATGTCGTACTTCGTGCAGATCTTGCGGATCGCCTCGAGCTCGGCCAGCGTGTACAGCGTGCCGTATTCGGTGGCCTGCGAAATGTACACGCAGCCGGGGAACACCATATGCGTGTAGTTGCCGTCCGCGTAGAACGTGGCGCAGTATTCGTCGAGTTCATCCGCGTCGATTTTGCCGTCATGGTGGGGGAGCGTGAGCACTTTGTGGCCGGTGAATTCGATAGCGCCCGCCTCATGCACGTTCACATGTCCGGTGGTGGCCGCCACCACGCCCGCATACGGTGGGGTGATGGCGTCGATGACGACCTGGTTGGTCTGAGTGCCGCCGACGAGGAAGAAGATTTCGGCGTCCGGGCATGCGCAGGCCTCGCGGATTTTGGCTTTGGCGCTTTCGCAGACGTCGTCGGTGCCGTAGCCGGGATACTGGTTGGTCGCGGTTTCGGCGAGACGGGCGATGATTTCCGGCGTCGCGGCGCAGGAGTAGTCGTTTTCGAAAGACAGCATGGTCGTTCCTTTTGTTGTGGGTTGCTTGCGATCGGGAAAGTCTGGTTCCGCGCGTTCGGCCGCCGCGGATAGCAAAAAACCTCGGAATTTCTTCCGAGGTTTCACCGGGGTGGCTAACGCGGCTCGAACGCGCGACCTTCTGAACCACAATCAGATGCTCTACCAACTGAGCTATAGCCACCATGTTCTCACTTCCATGCGGAAGCGCAACGAATGGATACTATACACGATTTTTTGGATGTGCGCGCGTCGGCGTGTTGCGCTTCCGGCCGTCAAGTGATGTTCATTATGTGAACGGAATGTTACGCACTTGATGGGTGGGTGCCTAATTTGTAGGCAATTCCAACGGAAGATGTCACGACGGGGTCGGCGGAAAGTCGGTCCCGTTTTGTTTTCCCCGGAAATGACTTCCATGGAAACGTGATTGAGAAAAGAGGAAACGATAATGCAGAAGATCAAGGCGTTTGGTGATTGGCTCACCAAATGGTTCACCGTGATCGTGATCGTATGGGCCGTGTTCAACTACTTCGTGCCGCAAACCAGCCTGTGGGGCAAGTCCTACACCGGATACTTCCTGGGCATCGTGCTGTTCGGCATGGGCCTGACGCTGACGCTCGACGATTTCAAACGTATCCTCACCCAGCCGCTGATGGTCGTCGTCGGCACGGTGGCCCACTTCGTGATCATGCCGTTGGTGGCCGTGCTGCTGTGCTGGATCTTCCGTCTCGACGGCCCGCTTGCCGTGGGCGTGATTCTGGTCGGCTGCTGCCCGTCCGGCACCTCATCCAACGTGATGAGCTATCTGAGCCGTGGCGACGTGGCGCTTGACGTGTCCATCGGCATCCTGTCCACGCTGTGCGCGCCGTTCATGATTCCTCTGCTGATGCAGTGGCTCGCCTCCCAGTATGTGACCGTGCCGGTCGAGTCCCTGTTCCTCAACGCGGTCAAGGTGGTGCTGTTCCCGATCGCGCTCGGTGTGATCTGCCACGCCATCTTCAAGGAGAAGATCGAGAAGGTCACGGTGGCGCTGCCGATCGTGTCCCAGGTCGCCATCCTGCTCATCATCGGCGTCGTGGTCGCAGCCAATGGTTCGAAGCTGTTCGTGGCATCCTCGCTGCTTGCCATCCCGGTGGTCATCCTGCACAACCTGTGCGGCTACGCGCTGGGCTTCGGCTTCTCCAAGCTCATGTACAAGGTGTATCCGAAGGGCTTCCGCTACGCGCAGCAGAAGGCCATCACCTTCGAGGTCGGCATGCAGGATTCCGCTTTGGGCGCCACGCTGGCCCTGAGCTCCTTCGCGTCCAACCCGCTTGCCGCCGTGCCGTCCACCTTCTTCAGCGTATGGCACAACATCTCCGGTTCGGTGCTGTCCAGCTGGTGGCGCGAGCACGATGACAAGCATCAGATCCACCCGGATTCCGACAATGGCGAGAAGGGTTCCGCGGCCAAGGCTTCGGAAGCCGGGGACGCCGTCAAGGATGAGTCCGAGGAAACGGTCAACGCCTGAATGTGATTCGTGGCATCGGTCAGGCAGCCTCTGAACCGTACAGAACGGTTCAGAGGCTGTTCTGTTTTGACCTGTTTTTCCATGGCGATGTTAGATTGTGTTGCTTTGCGCTGAAGTTCGGTTAAGTATTGAAAATATTGGGATTTAGGGGTGTTTTGCCCCGTGTCATATGTTCGTTTGCGGTATACTAAAGGTGAAGGCCGGAGTTGCAGATCGGTCGAGAATTCGTCAGGTCGCAATGAGGCGCCGATGGCCGTGAGGCCCATGCGCAACGCCTTCAAGATATAACTGAAGAACAACCGAATATAGCGATTCGAGATGGCGGCATAGGCAGTACGGCGAGGGCGCCGGGCCGCATGGGGTTATGAAAAGACTCAGAGGTTTGAAGCGATGCGCGCAAGGTGGCGCGTGGGAGAGTGGCTCCGATGCCAGGATGGCGTCGGAGCCACTCTTCGTATAACGGCCGTTGCTGTCGCGACACGATTATCCAGCATTGTCCGGCAGACCTGTATACTGGTAATTCGTGTGTGCCAACGGCATGCCTTATGTAACAGGCGTGCGGGTTGGGATATCCCGGAACTCGATTGCATCACGCGCAGCAATGCGGCGGTGAGAGAGGGACGGGCCATCGGGCCGGTGGACTGTGGCTATCTTTACGATTCAGTGTCGTGGAGTGTGGGTGCAGTGCGGCGGTCACACGAAAACAAGAGAAACCACTGAATCGGAGAATTCAAGTTGCCTACTATTGAACAGCTCGTCCGTAAGGGACGTCAGGCAAAGCCGAAGAAGTCCAAGACTTTGGCACTGAAGGGAAGCCCGCTGCGTCGTGGCGTGTGCACCCGTGTTTACACCACCACCCCGAAGAAGCCGAACTCGGCACTGCGTAAGGTCGCCCGTGTGCGCCTGAGCTCCGGTGTGGAAGTCACCGCATACATCCCGGGCGAAGGCCACAACCTGCAGGAGCACTCCATCGTGCTCGTTCGCGGCGGCCGTGTCAAGGATCTGCCGGGTGTTCGTTACCACATCGTTCGTGGCGCCCTCGATACCCAGGGTGTGAAGGATCGCAAGCAGGGTCGTTCCCTGTACGGAGCAAAGAAGGCGAAGTAAGAGATATGTCACGTAAAGGACCTTCCAAGAAGCATCAGCTGCTGCCGGATCCGATCTACGGTTCCACCGTTGTGGCACAGCTCATCAACAAGATTCTGCTTGACGGCAAGAAGTCAATCGCCGAGGACATCGTCTACAGCGCTCTCGACATGGTCAAGGAGAAGACCGACCAGGAGCCGGTCGCCGTTCTCAAGCGCGCTCTGGACAACATCCGTCCGTCCCTCGAGGTTCGCTCCCGCCGTGTCGGTGGCGCTACCTACCAGGTCCCGGTCGAAGTGAAGCCGGGCCGCGCCAACACGCTGTCTCTGCGCTGGCTCACCGACTTCTCCCGCGCCCGTCGCGAGAAGACCATGGCTGAGCGTCTGGCCAACGAAATCCTCGATGCCTCCAACGGCCTCGGTGCTTCTGTCAAGCGCCGCGAGGATACTCATAAGATGGCAGAGGCCAACAAGGCCTTCGCTCATTACCGCTGGTAATTAGTCGAGAACGAGAGTTAAGGAACAATCATGGCACTAGACGTGCTCAATGATCTCAACCAGATCCGTAACATCGGCATCATGGCTCACATCGATGCCGGTAAGACCACTACCACCGAGCGTATTCTGTTCTACACCGGTAAGAACTACAAGATCGGCGAGACCCACGATGGCGCCTCGACGATGGACTTCATGGCTCAGGAGCAGGAGCGCGGCATCACCATTCAGTCCGCTGCTACCACCTGCTTCTGGAACCGTCAGACCCATGACGAGAAGCAGAAGTTCCAGATCAACATCATCGATACCCCTGGCCACGTGGACTTCACGGCCGAGGTGGAGCGCTCCCTGCGTGTGCTCGATGGTGCTGTCGCCGTGTTCGATGGCAAGGAAGGCGTGGAGCCGCAGTCCGAGACCGTGTGGCGTCAGGCTGACAAGTACGGCGTTCCGCGTATCTGCTTCATCAACAAGATGGATAAGCTCGGCGCTGACTTCTACTACTCCGTCGACACCATCAAGACCAAGCTGGGCGCGACCCCGCTGGTCGTCCAGCTGCCGATCGGCGCTGAGAACGACTTCGCCGGCGTCGTCGACCTTATCCGCATGAAGGCCTACGTCTGGAACGACGTTTCCGGCGATCTGGGTGCCCACTACGACACCACCGACATCCCGGCCGACCTGCAGGACAAGGCTGAGCAGTATCGTTCCGAGCTGCTCGACCAGGTCGCCGAGTCCGACGAGGAGCTGCTTGAGAAGTACCTCGAGTCCGGCGAACTGACCGAGGACGAGATCCGCGCCGGCATCCGCAAGCTCACCATCAACCGTGAGGCCTACCCGGTGCTCTGCGGCTCCGCCTTCAAGGACAAGGGTGTGCAGCCGATGCTGGACGCCGTCGTCGACTACCTGCCGAGCCCGGAGGACGTTCCGTCCATCGTCGGCTTCGACCCGCAGGACGAGTCCATCGAGATCGACCGCAAGCCGACCACCGATGATCCGTTCTCCGCACTGGTCTTCAAGATCTCCACCCACCCGTTCTACGGCAAGCTCGTGTTCGTGCGCGTGTACTCCGGTTCCGTCAAGCCGGGCGACACCGTCCTCGACTCCACCAAGGAGAAGAAGGAACGCGTCGGCAAGATCTTCCAGATGCACGCCGACAAGGAGAACCCGGTGGATGCCGCCGAAGCCGGCAACATCTACACCTTCGTGGGTCTGAAGAACGTCACCACCGGTGATACCCTGTGCGACGAGAAGTCCCCGATCTCCCTCGAATCCATGACCTTCCCGGATCCTGTGATCGAGGTGGCCGTGGAGCCGAAGACCAAGGCCGACCAGGAGAAGATGAGCATCGCTCTGGCGAAGCTGTCCGACGAGGATCCGACCTTCCAGGTGAAGACCGACGAAGAGTCCGGCCAGACCCTGATCTCCGGCATGGGCGAGCTGCAGCTCGACATCATCGTCGACCGTATGCGTCGTGAATTCAAGGTGGAGTGCAACGTCGGTAACCCGCAGGTTGCATACCGCGAGACGATCCGCAAGGCCGTCATGAACCAGGAATACACGCACAAGAAGCAGACCGGTGGTTCCGGCCAGTTCGCAAAGGTCCTGATGAACTTCGAGCCGCTCGACACCGAGAACGGCGAGACCTACGAGTTCGTCAACGAAGTCACCGGCGGCCACATCACCAAGGAATTCATTCCTTCCATCGATGCTGGCGTGCAGGAAGCCATGGAATCCGGCATCCTCGCCGGCTTCCCGGTGGTTGGCGTCAAGGCTACCGTCACCGACGGCCAGGTCCACGACGTCGATTCCTCCGAAATGGCCTTCAAGATCGCAGGTTCCATGTGCTTCAAGGAAGCTGCCCCGAAGGCCAAGCCGGTCATCCTCGAGCCGATCATGGCCGTGGAAGTGCGTACTCCGGAAGAGTACATGGGCGATGTGATGGGCGACATCAACGCACGTCGTGGTTCCATCCAGTCCATGACCGACTCCACCGGTGTCAAGGTCATCGACGCCAAGGTCCCGCTGTCCGAGATGTTCGGCTACATCGGCGATCTTCGCTCCAAGACCCAGGGCCGCGCAATGTTCACCATGCAGATGGACTCCTACGCTGAGGTTCCGAAGAACGTCTCCGAGGAGATCATCAAGGCCCAGCGCGGCGAGTGACACGCGCTGCCACTGAAGTGGAAACTGTCTCCAGTCAGCGCTAGTATTTTGTAGCGCTGACTGGGTTCGGGCTCCAAAGTGGCACAAACCCGTCAAACCCAGTAAAATGTAGCGAGTGCCTTGAAGTGAGTTCAAGGCTTACTACGAGACGTCCAGGAGGACAAACACATGGCAAAGGAAAAGTACGAGCGTACTAAGCCGCACGTTAACATTGGTACCATCGGCCACGTCGATCACGGCAAGACCACCCTGACTGCAGCCATCTCCAAGGTGCTGCACGAGGAGTACCCGGATGTCAACCCGGAGTACGACTTCAACCAGATCGATTCCGCTCCGGAAGAGGCCGCCCGCGGTATCACCATCAACATCGCCCACATCGAGTACCAGACCGAGAAGCGTCACTACGCTCACGTCGACTGCCCGGGCCACGCTGACTTCGTGAAGAACATGATCACCGGCGCCGCTCAGATGGATGGCGCCATCCTCGTTGTGGCCGCCACCGACGGCCCGATGGCTCAGACCCGCGAGCACGTGCTGCTCGCTCGTCAGGTGGGCGTCCCGAAGATCCTCGTCGCTCTGAACAAGTGCGATATGGTCGACGACGACGAGCTCATCGAGCTCGTTGAGGAAGAGGTCCGTGACCTCCTCGACGAAAACGGCTTCGATCGCGATTGCCCGGTCATCCACGTGTCCGCTTACGGCGCACTGCACGATGACGCTCCGGACCACGAGAAGTGGGTTGAGCAGATCAAGAAGCTCATGGACGCCGTCGATGACTACATCCCGACCCCGGTCCACGATCTGGACAAGCCGTTCCTGATGCCGATCGAAGATGTCTTCACCATCTCCGGCCGTGGCACCGTGGTGACCGGCCGTGTCGAGCGTGGTAAGCTCCCGGTCAACTCCAACGTCGAGATCGTCGGCATCCGTCCGACCCAGACCACCACCGTCACCTCCATCGAGACCTTCCACAAGCAGATGGACGAGTGCGAGGCTGGCGACAACACCGGTCTGCTGCTCCGCGGCATCAACCGTGACCAGGTCGAGCGTGGCCAGGTTCTGGCTGCTCCGGGCTCCGTGACCCCGCACACCAAGTTCGAGGGCGAAGTCTACGTGCTGACCAAGGACGAAGGCGGCCGTCACTCGCCGTTCTTCTCCAACTACCGTCCGCAGTTCTACTTCCGTACCACCGACGTCACCGGCGTCATCACCCTGCCGGAAGGCGTTGAGATGGTGCAGCCGGGCGATCACGCTACCTTCGGCGTTGAGCTGATCCAGCCGATCGCTATGGAAGAGGGCCTGACCTTCGCAGTGCGTGAAGGCGGCCACACCGTCGGCTCGGGCCGTGTCACCAAGATCATCGAGTAGTTTCTACCCGACATCAAGACACGCTTGAACTAGCGTTTTAAAGAAACCTCCCAAGGATGAGAATCCGAGGGAGGTTTCTTTATATATGGAAGGGCAACGCTCCAAAGTATGCACGCCGTGGCATAATGAGCAAGGCTTTTTGTAAGCTTTTCCGTCAGATGAAGAAATAGGTGAGTTAATTTGGCACAGACTACCAATGACATCAAGAACGGTTCTGTTCTGAACCTCGATGGCCAGCTGTGGACCGTCATCAAGTTCCAGCACGTCAAGCCGGGCAAGGGCCCCGCCTTCGTGCGCACCACCATCAAGAACGTGCTTTCCGGCAAGATCGTCGACAAGACCTTCAACGCGGGCATGAAGATGGAATTCGAAACCGTCGACAACCGCAACCTCCAGTACTCCTATGAAGACGGCGACAACTTCGTCTTCATGGACATGACCACCTACGACCAGATCTTCATTCCGAAGACCCTGGTCGGCGACCAGGCCAAGTTCCTGCTCGAAGGCACCGACTGCGTCGTGTCCTTCCACGACGGCACCCCGCTGTCCGTCGAGCTGCCGGCTTCCGTCGTCCTGACCGTCACCCACACCGAGCCGGGCCTGCAGGGCAACCGTTCCAACGCCGGCACCAAGCCGGCCACCGTCGAAACCGGCGCCGAGATCCAGGTGCCGCTGTTCATCGGCGAAGGCGAGAAGGTCAAGGTGAACACCACCGACGGCTCCTACCTCGGCCGCGAGAACTGAGAGTAAGGACAGCGAAGTTTCATGGCACGTTCCACCGCTCGCAAGAGGGCTCTGAACACGTTGTATGAAGCGGATGAGAAGGGACAGGACATCCTGTCCCTTCTTGCTGAGCGCATCGAGCAGCCCGGCGCTCAGACCCCGCTGCCCGACTACGCCATCGAAATCGTCCGTGGCGTGGCGGAGCATATCGCCGCCATCGACGCCATGCTTGACGAACATTCCACCGGTTGGAAGGTCAAGCGCATGGGCGTCGTCGACCGCAATATCCTGCGCATCGCCGCATGGGAGATCATGTTCAACGATGATGTTCCCAACATGGTGGCCATCGATGAGGCGTTGAGCCTTGCCAAAACGCTGTGCGACGACGATTCGCCGGCGTTCATCCATGGTCTGCTCAGCGCGGTGAGCGCCGATGCGGAAGCCACTGAAGTGGCCGAACAACCGACCGAACCTTCGGCTGAATAAAGCCGAAAGTTAAGCGATTCGGCCGGGTCGCGAGTCCTAACCGGCCGCTATCCTTGGTACGAATACCTTGACTATAAGGGGGTTTTGGTGAACCAGTATGATTCCGAAGCCGTGATGTTTGACCCTCAGGATGCCGTTCTTGTTCTCGAAGACGGACAGGTGTATGTGGGCGAGCCATACGGCGCGATCGGCACGACCAGCGGGGAGATCGTTTTCGCGACCGGCATGACCGGCTACCAGGAAACGCTTACCGATCCCAGCTACGACCGTCAGATCGTGGTACAGACGTTCCCGCACATCGGGGACACGGGAATCAACGAGGAGGATCCGGAATCCTCCAGAATCTGGGTCGCAGGCTATGTGGTGCGCGATCCCAGCCCGAATGTGAGCAACTGGCGCGCCACCGGCAGCCTTGGCGACGATCTCGAATCCAACCACATCGTCGGCATCAGCCATATCGACACGCGCAAGCTGGTACGCCACCTGCGTTCCGCCGGTGTGATGCGCGCGGCCATCTTCTCAGGCGACGCGCTGCTCGACGGTGACGGCAAACTGCGCACCATCGACTCCATGCTCGACGAGGTCAAGGCCACTCCGCAGATGAAGGGCATGAGCCTCTACGACGAGGTCAGCACCAAGGAAGCCTATACCATCGAACCCTGCGGCGAATTCGCCGATACAGAACAGCCGGACCCATGCAAGTGGGCGTGGGTCCGGCTGTTCTTTTTTTGATGAGAGGCCATCCAGGACGGGCGCGCCCTGCGAGGCCCCCGCGCACTGGCCCTTTTTCCTGAAATCCCTTGACACGCTGCCGGACATGTGCTATAGTGACAGCGATTTCATACGATGGGAGTTGAAAACGTGCGCACTTTTTCTTGCTGAGTGTTTGAAAGAAACCGGCATTTCCAAGGGGAACGGGACGTTCCTCTGGTTTGGGATGCCCTGCAAGAAAGCGACACGTTCTGCAATCCCCTTTGACCGTCCGGCGCCTTAGCGCCTGCGCATCTTGGCGCACGCAAAAGGCCGGACCTCGTAAAACAGAGCGGCAAGACCGCCTCTGTTGAGCCGCGTAAAAAAGGGCCGCAGGAAAGGTGACTTTCTTGCGGCTTATTTTTATGCGTGGAGGCGATTGCATTGGCTTTGATACAAGTGAAGGATCTCACGTTTGGATACGACGGCAACCCGGATAATGTGTTTGAACATGTCACCTTCCAGATGGACACCAACTGGAAGCTTGGGTTTATCGGGCGGAACGGGCGCGGCAAGACCACCTTTTTGCGCCTGCTTTTGGGGGAGTACCCGTACCGGGGGACGATCTCCTGCCCGGTCCCCGTGGCGTATTTCCCGTTCCCGGTCCCGCATCCGGAGCAGGACACCCAGGCTGTGGTGGAAGCGCTCGCGCCGGAGTATGAATTGTGGCGGCTACAGCGGGAATTGTCCCTGCTGCGGGTGGATGCGGAGGTGCTGGACCGCCCGTTTTGCACCTTGAGCAACGGCGAAC
>OJOH01001551.1_pt1 | contig 10270 bp, 8 predicted proteins | sample 1598201 | NCBI WGS metagenome assembly OJOH01 (sample SAMN03922462, study PRJEB24848) | human gut metagenome | isolation source: stool sample | host: Homo sapiens | place: Germany | collected 2009-11 | reverse complement strand
CGATGGTCATGCGGGGGTCCAGGCTCGCGTAGGGGTCCTGGAACACGATCTGCATACGGCGGCGGTAGGGCAGCATATCCACCGCGATCTTCTTTTTCTTGTCAAACAGCACCTTGCCGTCATAGATGATGGTGCCGTCCGTCGGTTCATACAAACGCAGCAGGGTGCGGCCGGTGGTGGTCTTGCCGCAGCCGGATTCGCCGACCAGACCCAGGGTCTCGCCCTTGCGGATGGCAAAGCTGACGTCATCGACAGCCTGCACATACTGCTTGTTCTTGCCCACGCCGCCGGCCGGGAAGTACTGCTGCAAATGCTTTACTTCAACAAGATTCTCGCTCATTCGGCTTTGCCCCCTTTCTCAAATTCTTCTTTCTGGCGCAGCCAGCAATAGGTGTAATGGGTGTCGCTCAATTCGGTTTTGGGCGGCATTTTATTCAGGCAGACCTTCATGCAGCTCTTGCAGCGCGGCGCGAAGGGGCAGCCCGCAGGCGGATTCAGCAGGTCAACCGGCTGGCCCTCGATGGGCACCAAGCGTTCCTTCTCCTCGGCGTTCAGCTTGGGGATGGAGTTGATCAGGCCCTTGGTGTACTCGTGCTGGGGGTTGTAGAAAATCTCGTCGGTGGTGCCGTACTCGACGATGTGACCGGCGTACATGACGGCGATCTTCTCGCACATCTGGGCGACAACACCCAGGTCATGGGTGATCATGATGATGGACATACCCAGCTTGTGGCGCAGGTCGTTCATCAGCTCAAGGATCTGCGCCTGGATCGTGACGTCCAGCGCGGTGGTCGGCTCGTCAGCAATCAGCAGCTTCGGCTCGCAGGCCAGCGCAATGGCGATCATAACACGCTGCCGCATTCCGCCGGATAAAAATGCGGGATAGTTTTTATACACACCTTCGGGATCTGGTATCCCAGTCTTTTTCAGCATCTCAATACAGACGGCTTTGCAATCTGTTCTGCTGATCCCGGGAGTGTGTATTTTGACCTGCTCATAAATTTGACTTCCAACGGTCAACAGCGGATTCAGCGAGGTCAGCGGTTCCTGAAAGATCATCGCCATACCGCTTCCGCGTAGCTTCCGTCGTTCCTCCCTGGAGATTCGGGAAATGTCCTTGCCCTTGAATTTGATATACTCGGCCTCGTAGCCGCCGGGGGGCTCGATCAGTCCCATGACGGAAAGAGAGGTCACGCTTTTACCGCAGCCGGACTCGCCTACGATCCCCAGTACTTCGCCCTGCTTGACGTGGAAATCAAGCCCCTTGATGGCATCCAGGCGGCCATGCTGGGTTTTGAAATAGACGTTCAGTCCTTTTACATCAAGGATATACTTTTCATCCAAAATGGTCACCCGCCTTTATCGAATTCCTTGGTTTTTGGGGTCCAGCACGTCCCGGAGCCAGTTGCCCAGAAACATGATCCCCAGTACTGTCACTGTAATTGCCACACCTGGGAAGGTGCAAACCCACCAGTTAGTTGCCAGATAATTTCGGCCATCTGCCAGCATTACCCCCCAAGAGACATCGGGCGGCTGGATGCCAAGGCCCAAAAAACTCATGGTAGCCTCAATAATAATGGAGCTTGCCACAGAGATGGTGGATACCACAATGAACTGCGCAAATACATTTGGAAGAATATGACGCATCAAGATGGCGCCGTCTCCGGCTCCGATGGTACGGCTGGCCTTTACAAATTCTTTCTCTTTCAAGGTCAGGACTTCGCCTCGGATCAGACGGGCATAAGACACCCAATTGGTCACACCGATCACCATAATCAGAGTGAGTACGCTGGGGCCAAGTACAAACAGCACCACCATGGCCAACAGGATACGCGGAATGGCATGAAACGCGTCTGCCACGCGCATGATCACACTGTCGATCCAGCTTCCATAATAGCCTGCGACAAGCCCCAGCGAAGTACCAATCACACCGGCTACCACAACAGAAAAGATGCCGACCAGAAGAGAGACCCGTGCACCGACCAGAATACGAGTCAGAAGATCTCTCCCCAGGCTGTCTGTCCCCAGAAGATGTGCCATGCTTCCGCCTTCGCACCATGCCGGCGGGATCAACTTATCTGCATATACGATTTTTGCCGGATCGTAAGGTGAGATGACCCCAGCCAACAGGGAACTGAGAATGACTAAAACGATAATTATAAATCCAACTGTACCAACGGGGCTTTTGAACAGCAGTTCCATCCAGTAGCGGACTCCTCTGCGGTCGGCTTCCGACTCCCAAGGTTCCCGTGTTCCGGTGGGAGCGGCTTGATTGATCTTTGTTTTCATGTCGTCCCTCCCGTTAGTAGCGGATACGCGGGTCGATCAGTGCATACAGAATATCGGCCACCAAATTGGCTACGATCGTGATCAGTGAGATGAAAACCACACATGCCTGCACAACGCACATATCCTTGCCGTTGATACACTGGATCAGAAGCTGCCCCAGTCCCGGCCAGGCAAACACAGTCTCCGTAATCAGGGATCCACCGATCAGATTGGGGACCTGAAGCGCCAGAATCGTCACCACAGGAATCAGTGCGTTTTTGAAGGCGTGCTTATATACAATAACCCGCTCCTTTAAGCCCTTGCTTCTGGCGGTGCGGATATAATCCTCGTGCATAATTTCCAGCATACTGGAACGGACCAGCGGAATGATCTGGGCTGCGGTAACGATAGAGAGAGTTGATACCGGCAACACTAGGTTTTTCCAATCTCCTGGTCCCGACACTGGCAGCCATTGCAATATGACCCCAAACAGTAAAATCAGCATAATGCCGATCCAAAAGCTTGGCATTGCTTGTCCGACCACTGCCAGCCCGTTGACGAAAACATCTAAAACCGTATCTTTTGTCCTTGCGCACAATACGCCCAAGACAACGCCTAAAACCGTGGATACCAGCAGAGAGAGCGTTGCAAGCTGCAAGGTAGCGGGCAGCTTTTCCATCACGACCTCAGTTGCCTCCTGGCCATAACGCAGGCTGATGCCAAAACGTCCATGGACCAAATCGCTCAGAAAAATACCATATTGCTCTAAATATGGTTTGTTCAGGCCTAATGCCTCACGCAATTCTTGCCGGTCTTCCGGCGTTGCCTCGGGTGGCAGCATGGTATTGACCGGGTCACCTGAGACTCGAACCAGGAAAAATACGATAAATGTGATAATAAACAGCACTGGAATGATCTCCAAGATGCGCTTTACAATGTATCTCCCCACAGTATCACCTCTTTCAACAGACTGAGTGCGTCCTCTGATTGCCGTGCAGGGACCGGATGATCCGGTCCCTGCACGGCGTTGACAGCTTGGATTATTCAGCGCGGGTGATAGTGTTCAGGTTGAACACCTCATCCAGACGGCCAACAAAGTTGATGCCGTCGCGGACGCCGTAAGCAGATTTCAAATTGACCAGATTGGAGTAGGGGACTTCCTCTGCTGCGATCTGCTGCGCCTCTTCGATCTGAGCGACACGCTCCTCCAAATTCATATTGGCCATGGCGGAGGAATACAGCTCGTTCATACGGGGGTTGTTGTAATCGGTCTCGCCCATAGAGAAATCGGGAGTGTAGCAGGCAATGGCATAGATCCCATCGAAGAAGTTGTCGCCAAAGCAGTACATAGCGGCATCCTTAAATTCACGGGGGCTGAGGATATTCACATAAGTAGTGGAGTCATACAGCTGCAGATCGACCTGGATCCCGACATTTTCCATCAGCATAGATGCTACGGCCTGGCACACATCGCTGTCCATGGTATAGCGGCCGTTGGGGCCTTCCAGGCCAAGTGTAAAGCGGATCCCGTCCTCGCCGCGGGGATAACCAGCCTCATCGAGCAGCTTGTTGGCCTTCTCCACATCAAAGTTATACTTGCCATACAGATCGGCATCCTGGCCAACCACGCCGTTGGCTACACGGGTCAGAGTAGGAACACCAGCTCCATCCAGAACAGCCTCAGCAATCAGAGAATCGTCAATGGCGTAGTCGATTGCCTGGCGTACTCGAACATCGGCGGTCTCATTGCCCTCGCTGCACTTCATGCCCAGCATATAGACGCGGGTGCTTTCGCCCATCAGGACGGAGGTGCCGTCATTGCTGTTGATACGCTCCCATTCGTTGGGGGAGACGTTATTGATAATATCCACGCCGCCGGCCAACAGCTCGCCTACGCGGGTAGAAGCCTCGGGGATCACGCGGAAAACCACCTGGTCCCAGTCATCGTTCAGCTCGCCATAGTAATCAGGATTGGGTTCCATCACAACTTCCTGGTCCTTGGTGTAGCTGACAAAACGATAGGCGCCGGATCCCACAGGAGCCTTGAGGAAGCCGTCCATACCGACCTCTTCGATGTAGTTCTTGGGAAGAATATCGCCGCCGGACTTGGAAAGCAGGGCCTCCAGAGCGGGGTAGGGCTCCCAGGTCTTAATGTTGAAGTGATAGTCGTCAATGATCTCCACGGATTCTATGTTTTTCCAGTGGGGATACTCCATCAGAGTTTCGTCCTTGGCCGCTCGCTCAATGGAATATTTCACATCGGCAGAAGTCAGGGGATCGCCATTGTGGAACACCACATCGTCCCGGATCGTAAAAGTCCAAGTGGTATCATCTACAATAGAATACTCCGTTACCAGATCCTTGACGATGTTCATATCATCATCCCGGCGGAGGAGCTTGCTGTACATATTCGCGACAACACAGGTGGTCGCGGTGGACAGCAGGGCCTGGGGGTCCATGGTCTGGGGGTCGGCGGCCAAACCGATGGTCAAGGTGCGGTCTTCCACAGCCTGTGCTCCGCTTCCGGAGCCAGAGGACTGCGCGCTGCCTTGCGAGGGAGAACCGCAGGAGGTCAGCAGGATGGACAGTGCCATAGTGCCAGCCAGGAGCATTGACAATTTCTTTTTCATTCGTTTCTCATCCTTTCTGATTTTATCAAAACAGCTGCACTGCTTTAATACTGAGACAGTTCCTCCATGACCGCACAGTTGATCCGGATCATTTCAATGAAGGCGCTGCAAGCCAGGTGTTCGTTGGGGGCGTGGATATTCGCAGTTGCTGAACTGGCGCCGAACATCCCCGCTGGAATGTTTGTTTGATGGCAGAACGTATGCATCGGGCTGGTCCCGCCGCTGGACACCTTCAGCGCTACCGGCTGGTCATACAGCTTTTCCAGTGCGCCGATGACCGCTTTGGTGAAGGGGGCCTCCAGGTTGGAGCGGAACGCCGGCTCGCCGGAGTCCCAGATCAATTCCACATCAGAGAACCCGTGCCGGTCCAGGTGCTCCCGGACCAGTTGGAAGATCTTCTTGGGATCCATTCCCGGTACCAGCCGGAAATCGATCTTGACACTGGCCTCTGAAGGAAGTACAGTTTTGGACCCGTCGCCCTGGAAGCCAGAGGTCAAACCACAGATATTACAGGTCGGCTTGAAGTAAAGATCCTTCAGCAGCTCTTTCTGATCGGTTTTTCCACCAAGAAACTGCTCAATGCCCAAATACTGGCGGGTCTTTTCCGGGTCAAATGGATCGCCATCCAAAAAACTCAAATCTGTCTCGGAGGGCGGGATGATGTCGTCGTAGAAGCCATCGATGGTGATGTTTCCTGCTTCGTCTTTCATGGTGGCCAGAGCCTGGACCAGTCTCCAAGCGGGATTTGGAGCAATTGCGGCATACATGGAGTGGGCGTCCCCAGGAGCGGTCCGCACCTTCATATGGACATACAGCAGGCCCTTAACGCCCATTGTGACCTCGCATGGCCCGCCTTCCTCTTTTTCGCCGCCCTCCCAGACATAGCCGTCACATTCCAGCAGTTCCGGATGTGCCTTTGCAAACGGCTCCAGGTTTGGAGAGCCAATTTCCTCCTCGCCTTCAAAAATCAGCTTCACATTGCAGGGAAGTTTCCCATAGGTTTTCATCCATGCATCGATAGCGCACAGCCGTGTAGCCAAGCCATCCTTGTTATCTGCCACACCTCTGGCATAGATCACGCCGTCTCTGATCTCGGCGGCAAAGGGGTCGGAATCCCACAGTTCGATCGGATCCACCGGCTGTACATCGTAGTGGTCGTAGCAGCCGTATGTCCGGTCGCTCTCTCCTTTGATTTCCGCATAGATCACAGGATTTCCATCTGTGGGGATCAGTGTAGGCTCCACGCCCACACTGCGCATTTTCTTTTGTACCAGCTCGATCATCTCAGGGATGCCTTCTCCAGTCCCAGCCAGACTGGGCTGGCGGCATAATTCCAGCAGCATATCAATGTATTCCTGTTGATGCTCCTGAATATAATCCAGTACTTTTTGGAGTCTTGGTGTCATAAAGAATCCCTCCTCTATCTTTTCGTAGGATGCATTTTTCCAACTGTGAGGTAACTCCAGAGTCCGGCGGCCAGCACCAAGCCTCCGCCCAAAGCCCCGGACCATGTGACCCGCTCCCCGAAAAAAATCCACCCCAGCAACATGGAGAATAAAATGCCTGAATAGCCATAGACGTTGATTTCGCCTACTGGAGCCCGCTCGAAGGCCCACATTTGTGTCATCTGGCCAAGTCCTCCGAACACACCGATTCCGATCAATGCCAACCACTGTGTCCCTGTGGGCCAGACGCAGTCCCAGAACAGAAACGGAAGCGAAATGACCAAGCTGACAACTGAAAAATGGATCGCCACTGTCAGCGCGTGAACCTTGTTCTTCAGCAGACCAAGACAAATCGAAGCCAGGGCGCTGAACAGGGAGGACAACAGAGCCAAGGTCAGAATCACAGGTTTTCCACCCAGATCACCTGATGGTGATACCGTCAGAATTCCTCCGGCAATTGCCAGAAGCACTGCAATGTATTGTTGGCCTGTAACGCGCTCATGTAAAAAAACGGCTGCTAAAATTACCACCAGGAAGCCGGAAAGCCGCCCTATAATAGTCAGGCTTCCCTGATCTCCTCCTTTGGCCGCCATAAACAGAAACACCACATTCAAGCAGCCGCAGACCGACCACGCCAACAACGCTGGCTGCTGCGCTTTTGTTCCCAGGGGAGAGATTCCCGGCCGCCAGACCAAGGCATACAGTCCCAGGCTGATCACATTCCGGATCAGGACCTGCTCCATAGCTGGGATCTCCGCACATACAGATGAACACAGCTGCATGAGAGAGAAGCACAGCGCGCTGCCGATCATCAATACCACCGCCCAGCCCGCTTGCGTGCGCGGCGTTTGTTTCAACTTGTCTTTCAAAGGCGGTACATCAATTCCCGGGTGGCGGAATACAGCGCATCATACACCTCTCTCAGAGTTTGATACGCCTGGTGCCGTTCTGGATTGGGGTGATAAGTCCGTTCCGTCCGCACCATGGACTTTAACTGAGTAAAGTCTGCGAGCGTGCCAGTGCCCAGAGCCGCCATCAGGGCGTCCCCATAGCTGGCGCCAACAGTCACGGCCGGAATTACGACCGGCTTTCCAAGCACGTCCGCCACGATCTGCATCCAGGCGGAGTTTTTGGTCCCGCCCCCCACCGCAATGACCTGGCTTACAGGAAGGCCTACATCCTCCAGCAGCCGAACATTCTGTGTCAGGGAACAGGCTACTGCCTCCAAAGCTGCCCGGTAAATATGTCCCCGGTCATGCTCCAGTGTCAATCCAAACAGGACGCCCTTTGCGTTCGGATCATTGATCGGCATTCGCTCTCCTGCGAGATAGGGGAGGCAAACCAGTCCTTTACTGCTGTCAGGCAAATAGTCCATCATCGCTTCATAGGCATCACGTCCGCCTAATTCCTGCTCCTTCACAAGATCGCCAAACAGCGTGTCCCGCACCCAGCGGGTCAAGGTTCCTGCGGCGTTGGTACCGCCCGAGACGCTGAAGGTGCCGGGAACCGTATAGTTTCCGCCGTGGACGCGTGGGTCTTTCACTTCATGGCTGGCGCAGTAATAGAAAAAGAGAGAGGATCCAAATTGAAACATCAGCTCGCCCGGCTCCACAATACCTACGCTCACGGCCTCGGATGTAGAATCGCCAGTACCAGTGATCACAGGCGTTCCTGCCTTCAGTCCGGTTTCTGCCGCCGCCTGCTCCGTGACCGTGCCTGCGATTTCTGTTACAACACGGCATTGACACAGCTGGTCCGGCCTGCAAAACAGCGTACACTCTGTTTTGTTGATCGTCCCGTCCTCACGATACAGTGGCCGGAACGCCGCCTTTGCCAGAAATTGATCGATCACAAAATTCCCGGTCAGCTTTGCTGTGATGTAGGACGATCCCGTCAGAAATTTAAAGGTTTTTTCATAGACTTCCGGTTCATGGTTTTTTATCCACAGGATCTTGGCTGCCACGTCATCTGAGCATATCGGGTGTCCGAATCGTGCTAAAACTCCCTCTGGCCCATAGTGTTGGGTCAACCACTCCGCTTCCTTCTGACTGCGGGCGTCGATGCCGTACAGGATTGCCTTGCGAAGGGGCTTGCAATTTTCATCCACTGGAAGGCAGTCGCAGCCCAGTACACTTGCGCCGACACCTGCGATTTCCTCCGCCTGGATGCCATGTTCCCGAATCAGTTGCTTGGAAACCGTACAGAAGTCATGCCACCATACCTTTTCCGCATCATGCTCAAAGTAGTTGGGCGCAGGATTTTCCATGATGTGTTTTACTGCACAGGTCCTGACCACCTGAAAAGAATCGTCCACCAGGACGCCCTTGGTTTCAAAGCTTCCTATATCGATCCCCAGGTAAAACTTGGACAAATCACTTCACCGCCCTTTATACTAGGGTCTTGCGGAATTCCTTCACGATATTCATGAATTCCACTACACGATCCGGGTCCACATTGTTTTCAAATTTGCCATCTTTCTTAAATGTAGTACCCACGCAGGCACCATCAGAATGACTGAGCTTCTCCACGGCGGTTTTAGCGTTACAGCCAGTGTTGCAGAACACAGGTACATCACCGGCAACAGAGCGGACCTCAGACATAATGTCTGTGCTGGTTTCACTGCCTGCGGAGGCTCCGGAAACGCACAAAGCATCAGGAGCGCAATGGAAAATGATAGACTTTGTGATGGTTTTAATATCACGGGGAACCAGATAGGCGTCTGACTCTGGGTTGACCTTGTAGAACATTTTCAAATGATCCAGGCCCAGCGCCTTTTTACGCCGGACGGTCGTTGCCACATCCGTTGTGACGACACCATTTTCTCCCATATAAGTTCCCGTAAATGCACTGCGAATGAAATGTGCGCCGGTGGAGGCGGCCAACTCCAGACTGGCCATGGGGTTTAAAACCACGTTGACACCAAAGGGGACCCGAATATTCTCCTTCAACCGGCCAACCAAATAGCCCATTGCACCAACAGTTACCGGTTCAGCCTGGGGCTGATAGGGCAGTGAAAATTCATTGGCGATCAGAACACCATCTACTCCGCCGTCCTGAAGGGCGATCAGATCCTCCCTGGCCTGACGGAATACCTGTTCCACATCTCCCGCATATAACGGATCTCCGGGCAATGCCCGCAAATGCAGCAAAGCGATAATTGGTTTCTCCACTCCAAACATATCCTTGGTCCAAGCCATAATTGCTCCTCCTTAAACTTCTCTTATCATTTGGTTATTCTATAATATAATGACGTGTTATAACGTTATATTACGACTTGAAGTGAGCTGTGTCAATCCTTTTTTGGTCAAAATCCAAATAAATATCTTTCTACACTCTTGACATTTCGTTATTTTGCCGTTATTCTTATTATTGAGTTATTGTGCTATATCAAAATTTTTGTTTTTACCACTGAAAAATATGATGCTTGCCCGTAAAGGAATGATACAAGTATGAAACTTAGGACTCAGGATGCTCAGCCGCTCTATAAGCAGATTGTCCAAGCAATCCAACATTCCATCCAATCCGGAGAATACCCGGAAGGGAGCCGGCTTCCCAGCGAGCAGGAGCTTAGCGAGCTTTTCCATGTCAGCCGGATCACGGTGCGCACAGCCCTAAAAGAATTGGCAGATGAGGAGCTGGTCATCCGGAGGCAGGGAAAAGGCACCTACGTTGGAAAAAAGAAATTTAAACGCAATCTGTCTCTGGTGACCAGTTTTTCTGAGGCCTGCAGAGATATGGGGCGCGTACCGGGTGCAAAGCTCCTATTTTCCGGCTTGGAGCCTGCCACAGAAGCTGACTGCGCTGCGCTTCAAATCTCGCCCGGCGATGAGGTGGTCTGCCTGCGCAGACTCCGCTATGCAGATTCAATTCCTGTATCCCTGTCTCTTATACACATCTCCGAGCCCACGAGACAAGAGGCAATCTCGT
>OJOH01001547.1_pt1 | contig 10289 bp, 8 predicted proteins | sample 1598201 | NCBI WGS metagenome assembly OJOH01 (sample SAMN03922462, study PRJEB24848) | human gut metagenome | isolation source: stool sample | host: Homo sapiens | place: Germany | collected 2009-11 | reverse complement strand
GGGTAGGCATCACTCTGGTGGGCCGGGGCGAGGACATCCTGAAGGTTCTGGAGGAAAACGGTATCCGGGAACTGCCCGCCGGGGTGGAGATCGCCCACGCCTCTGAGGTGGTGGAGATATGCGACAATCCGGCCACGGCCTTCCGGGAGAAGAAGGACTCCTCCCTGACGGTGGGGCTGAACCTGCTCAAGGCGGGGGAGGGGGACGCCTTTGTGTCCGCCGGCTCCACCGGGGCCCTGCTGGGCGCGGCCACTTTGCTGATCAAGCGGATCCGGGGGATCCGCCGGGCCGCTCTGGCTCCGGTGGTGCCCACCGGGAACGGCGGCGCGGTGCTGATCGACGCGGGGGCCAACGTGAAATGCCCGCCGGAGTACCTGATCCAGTTTGCCTATATGGGGTCCTACTACGCCGAGCACGTTCTGGGCCGCCCACAGCCCAAGGTGGGCCTGCTGAACATCGGGGTGGAGCCATCCAAGGGCACGGAGCTCCAGACCACAGTGTACCCCCTGCTGAAAAAGGCGGGTGAGGAGGGCCGCATCTGCTTCGTGGGCAACATCGAGGCCCGGGAGGCGGTGGAGGGCGCGGTGGACGTCATCGTGGCCGACGGCTACTCGGGAAATATTTTCCTAAAAACCATGGAGGGGACCGGACTCTTCCTGGCCAGGGAGATCAAGGGCATTTTTATGAAAAACCTGATGACCAAGCTGGCTGCGGTCCTGGTCTCCGGTGGACTGAAGAAGTTCAAAAAGCTGATGAGCTCCAGCGAGGTGGGCGGCACCGCCCTGCTGGGCATCTCCAAGCCGGTGATCAAGGCCCATGGCTCCTCTGACGCCTATGCCATCAAAAACGCCATCCGCCAGGCCAACCAGTTCGCCTCCTCCGGGATCATCGGAAGCATCTCGGATAACATTGACCTGATGCGGCTGGACGTCCCGGAGGCGGAATGATAATTTTCCGGTGAATACACAGAAATTCCTGATTACCTATTGACAGGCAGGTAGTTTCTGCATATAGTAGGAAAAGAAACTATGCTGGAGCACAGCAAAAGGAGCAGTCAGCTATGATTTTTGAAAAGGTATGCGCACTGATCGCGGAGCAGTTCAATGTGGATGCGGATTCCATTACCATGGATACCTCCTTTGAAGATGATCTGAACGCGGATTCCGTGGACATCGTGGATCTGTCCATGGCATTGGAGGAGGAATTTGACATTGACGAACTGACCGAGGAGGAAGCGTCCTCCATCAAGTCGGTGGGCGATCTGGTCCGGTTCCTCCAGAACAAGATCGACTGATTCAAACGACATACATCGCAAAACTCCGCCAACCGGCGGAGTTTTGCTTGCCTGTCGAACCAAAGAACGAGGAGTGGTTCTGATGACCACATTGGAAGAAAAGCTGGGTTATGAATTCCGGGATCCGGCCCTGCTGGAAAACGCACTGACCCACAGCTCCTGCGCCAATGAGAGCCGGGGCAGACTCCAGAGCAATGAGCGTCTGGAGTTCCTGGGCGACTCGATTTTGGGCATGGTGGTGGCCGACCACCTGTACCGCAACCACCCGGACCTGCCCGAGGGGGAGCTGACCCGGACCCGGGCGGCCCTGGTGTGCGAGGACAGTCTGGTAGAGGTGGCGGAGGCCCTGCGGCTGGGCGAGTATCTGCACCTGGGCAAGGGCGAGGAGGCCGGCGGCGGACGGAAGCGTCCCTCCATCCAGGCGGACGCCGTGGAGGCGGTGCTGGCCGCGGTCTATCTGGACGGCGGGATTGGCTCAGCCCGGAAGATTGTACAGCAGTATATCCTCTGCCGGGAGGTGGAGGGACTGACCAGCCCCCGGGACTATAAGACCGCCCTTCAGGAGCTGGTCCAGCGGGAGAGCGGCCAGGTTTTGAAGTACCGCCTGACTGGCGAGGAGGGCCCCGACCACGACAAGCGCTTCTTTGTGGAAGTGGACCTGAACGGGGAGATGGCCGGCCGCGGCAAGGGCCACAGTAAAAAAGAGGCCGAGCAGATGGCCGCCAAGGCCGCAATCGCCAAGTTAAAAGGATAAGGCGGAGGACTGCTCCGTCTGTCCCAGGCCTCTTTTGCGAGCGGAAGCGAGCCGCGCCGGAAGGCGCGTCCAAACAAAATTCCCGGCTTTGTCCGGGAATTTTTTTGCCGGAGGGCGGATCTACTCCGCCCGAGGATTGGAAGGAAACGGGGTCCCCGGAAAGCGGAGCTTTTTGGGGCGGCCGAGCAGATGGCCGCCAAGGCCGCAATCGCCAAGTTAAAGGGATAAGGCGGGGGCTGTTCCGTCTGTCCCCGGCCTTTTCTGCGCCCTGCTTGAAAATCGAGGATATAGGGATGAGAGAACCTCCGGCTGTGCCGGGGGTTCTTTTCTGGAATGGAATCAGAACAGGAACATAACGCTGCTGTAATCGGCAGAAAGCCGATAAAATCAGAGGAATTTCAGCAGGATTTACCCATTTTGCCCCTTGAAGTTCTTCCTCGAAATGGTATCATAATTTGTCGGCTCCCACGGCGCACAGCCAAGTGGGAGCCGGAAGTTTGAATCAGATGAGAAGGGAGAGCGGACATGAGCCAGACGGCGGCGGGTGACCGCTATTTTCAGACGGAGCGTGTGTGGAAGATCCTGCTGCGCATCGCCCCACCGGTGATGCTGGCCCAGCTGATCCAGGCCCTCTACAATATTGTGGACAGCTACTTTGTGGGGCAGTACTCCAACAGCGGCCTGACGGCCCTGTCGGTGATCTTTCCGGTCCAGCTGATCATCACTGCCATCGCGGTGGGCACCGGCGTGGGCGTGAATACCTATATGGCCCGGATGTACGCCTTTGGGAAAACGCGGGCGGCTGACAGCACCGCCGGTACGGGGACTGTGCTGGCAGTTGTCAGTTGGGCGGTGTTCGCGGTGGCGATGCTCCTGCTGATGGAGCCCTATGTGCGCACCTCGGCCACCTCTTTGGACGCGGTGTCCGACGCGGTGCTCTATGGAAATATTGTATGTGTGGGCAGCATCGGGATCTTTCTGGAGAGCATTTGGACCAAGGTCCTCCAAGCGGGAGGGAATATGCGCCTGCCCATGCTGGCGCAGATCGCCGGGGCGCTGACCAACATCGTGCTGGACCCCATCCTGATCTTTGGTCTGGGTCCCGTGCCCCGTATGGGGATCGCCGGTGCGGCAGCGGCAACTGTGGCGGGCCAGTGTGTGGCGGCTGTCCTGACCGGGGCTGCCGCGTTCCGCCGTCCGCCTAAGGCGCGGGTCATGTGGAAGTATGTCCGGCAGATCTACCGCCTGGGCTATCCCTCCATTTTTATGCAGATGCTGTACACCGTGTATATCATGGCGCTGAACATGATCCTGGCGGGCTTTTCGGATGACGCAGTGACGGTGCTGGGCCTGTATTATAAGCTCCAGTCCTTCTTCTTTATTCCGCTCAACGGCCTTCAGACCTGTATCGTGCCCATCCTCAGCTATAACTTCGCCTGTCTGGCCTATGACCGTTGCAAGCGGATCCTGTACGACTCCTGTGGGATCTCTCTGGTATTCATGCTGGTGGGGGTGGTCAGCTTTGAGTGTATCCCGGACCGCCTGATCGGCCTCTTTTCCCAGGAGCCGGCGGTGCTGGCCATCGGGGTGCCCGCCTTCCGTGTCATCGGACTGAGCTTTATTCCGGCCGTGCTCTCCCTGATGCCGCCGGTATTTTTTCAGGCCATCGGAGCGGCGGGGCCCAGCCTGCTGCTGTCCGTGGTGCGGCAGATCTGCTGTCTGATCCCTCTGTTCTGGCTGTTTTCCAAGATCAGCCTGGGGGCGACCTGGTTTGCCTATCCCCTCTCAGAGGTCATCACAGGCAGCCTGGGCGTTGCCTTTTATCTCCGGCAGCTCCAGCGCTGGAAGCGGGAGGCTCCGGTGGCGGGACCCACGGTCCGCTAAGACCGCGGGGACGCCGGCTTGTTTTAATCTGTCCGGGATAGCCGCCATTTGGCGGCTATCCTGCATATCTGGCAGAAGTGGGCGGTTATTTTGCAGTTTTACTTGCTTTTTTCTTTGCCATCCCGTATGATAGGGATTGTGTATAAAGAGACCGTTAAGAATATGCGGTCTGCGGGGAGAGCGCCACAGCTGCGGTCTGCCCGGAGGAGAAAAAGGAGAGAGAGAACGTGGAAAAACTGCGTCCGCAGCTGCTACGCTCCCTGGCGGACTACTCCAGGGAAAAGCTGATGAAGGACCTGATTGCCGGCGTCATTGTGGCAATCATCGCATTACCCCTATCCATTGCGCTGGCCCTGGCCTCGGGGGTGTCCCCGGAGCAGGGCCTGTACACCGCCATTGTGGCGGGCTTTCTGGTGTCCGCCCTGGGCGGGAGCAAGGTACAGATCGCAGGCCCCACAGCGGCCTTCGCCGCCATTGTGGCGGGGATCGTGGCCCGGAACGGGATGGACGGCCTGGCGGTGGCCACCATTTTGGCGGGTATTTTGCTGGTGCTCATGGGGCTGCTCCGCATGGGCAGCATGATCAAGTTCATCCCCTACACCATCACCACCGGATTTACCTCCGGCATTGCGGTGACCATTGTGGTGGGACAGCTGAAGGATTTCTTCGGGGTTACCGTCCAAAACGCCCCCATTGAGACGGTGGAGAAGCTGGAGGAATTTATCTCCTGCTTCGATACAGTCAACCTGTGGGCTGTGGCGGTTGGCTGTATCGCCCTGGCCATCCAGATCGTCTGGCCCCGCTTTTTCAAGCGGGTGCCCGCCTCCCTGGTGGCGGTGGTGGTCACGGCGGCTATGGTGCGTCTTCTGAAGCTGCCGGTGAACACCATCGGGGACCTGTATACGATTTCTGGCGGTTTACCCCACGTTGCTTTGCCTGCCTTGTCTTATGAAACGGTAGCGGCGGTCCTGCCGGACGCGTTCACCATCGCGATCCTGGCGGCCATCGAGTCCCTGCTGTCCTGTGTGGTGGCCGATGAGATGATCGGTGGGCGGCACAACTCCAACATGGAGCTGGTGGCCCAGGGCATCGGCAATACCGCCTCGGCCCTGTTCGGCGGGATCCCCGCCACCGGGGCCATCGCCCGGACGGCGGCCAACATCAAAAACGGCGGAAATTCTCCCGTGGCCGGTATGGTACACGCGGTGGTGGTCCTGGTGACCCTGGTGTTCCTTATGCCCCTGGCGGCCCTGATCCCCATGCCCTGCATCGCCGCCATCCTGCTGATGGTGGCCTATAATATGAGCGGCTGGAGGACCTTCCTTCAGGTGGTGTGCCGCTCCCCCAAGAGCGACGCGGCGGTGCTGCTGCTTACCTTCTTCCTCACAGTGGTTTTCGACCTGGTGGTGGCCATCGGCGTGGGCCTGTCCCTGGCCTGCCTGCTGTTTATGACACGGATGGCCAATGTGGCGGTGATCAAGGAGTGGGAGTATGTGGAGGACCAGGAGGATGCGCAGGGCCGCTTCCGTCATGTGCCGGAGCACGTGATGGTCTATGAGATCGACGGTCCCATGTTCTTCGGCGCGGCGGACCAGATCCCTCACATCGACCCCAAAGAGACCCGCCGAGTGATGATCCTGCGGATGCGCAGCGTCCCTGCCCTGGACATCACCGCGCTCAACAGCCTGGCCCGGCTGTGGAAGGAGTGTCAGCGGCACAGGGTGCAGCTGATCCTCTCCCATGTGAACGAGCAGCCCTTGTCCGTCATGCGCAAGTCGGGCTTCTATGACGCGGTGGGGGAGGAGTGGTTCTGCCCCAATATCGACGCCGCGCTGGAACTGGCCTCCAAGCTCTGAGCATTGGAGCGGAGTACGCCCAAAAGCGGAAGATGCGTCCGCCGCACGGCCCTGCGGATCCGAACAGAGGAAAAAATCCCGCCGCGCTTGACACAGCGCGGCGGGAATGTTAATATACTGTCTTGTAGAACAAAAAGCGCGGAGAACGGAAAAGTAGCGCCTGATCCAAAGAACAGAGAGGGCCCCTCACCGGCTGAAAGGGGGCCTGCGGCGGAGGGTGTGAAGTGCGTCCGGGAGCGCGGCGGGTAATGCCGTCCGATTTGACCCCGTTACCGGTCAGACAAGTGAGAAATGAGAGTGGAACCGCGAGAGATCGCCTCTTATGCCGCGTGGACGGCGTAGGGGGTTTTTCTTTTGCCACGGCCGTCCGCAGCACCCGAACTATGGGAGGTTGCCTGTCATGTTTCAAGCATTGAATGAGACGCTGGAGGCCTACCAGCGCCGGGACCCGGCCGCCCGCTCCAAGCTGGAGATATTCCTGCTGTACCAGGGCGTCCATGCCACCCTGTACCACCGGCTGGCCCACTGGCTGTACTGCCATAACCGGAAGTTTCTGGCCCGGTGCGTCTCCCAGTGGAGCCGCTTCTGGACAGGAATCGAGATCCACCCCGGGGCGAAGATCGGCCGCCGCCTGGTCATTGACCACGGCATGGGCATCGTCATCGGCGAGACCGCCGAGGTGGGGGACGACTGCCTGATCTATCACGGCGTCACCCTGGGAGGTACAGGAAAAGACCAGGGAAAGCGCCACCCCACTGTGGGGAACAATGTGCTTCTGAGCTGCGGAGCCAAAGTGCTGGGTCCCTTTCGGATTGGGGACAACGCCCGGATCGCCTCCAACGCGGTGGTGCTCAGCGAGGTCCCGCCGGACGCCACCGCCGTGGGCATTCCGGCGCAGATCGTCCGCATTGCGGGCCATGCCACCCACTACGCCGACGAGGTGGACCAGACCAGCGTGGAGGATCCCATGCTAGAGCGTGTGGCCGCCCTTTCTCAGCGGGTGGAGCTGCTGGAACGGCTGCTGGACGAGAAGTTTTTGGAGCAGAAAAAGACGCGGGAAAATGCAGCGTGCAGAATGCAGAATGAATGAGTCTGTTTCGGTCCTGCTTTGTCCCAGAATCGGTTTTATTTTGTAAAAACAAGTTCAAGTTTTAAATTCTGGAATTGCCGGGTACAGCTTGCAGCGCAGAGTTCATTCTGCATTCCTGTATTCTGCATTCCTCAAAGTACGGAGGAGATTTTGATGCTGTTATATAATTCTGCAACCCACAAAAAAGAGACCTTTACCACCCACACCCCGGGCCATGTGGAGATGTACACCTGCGGCCCGACAGTGTATCACTTTGCTCACATCGGGAACCTGCGCTCCTATATCATGGAGGATGTGTTGGAGAAGTTCCTGCGCTGGTCGGGCTACGATGTGAACCGGGTGATGAACATCACTGACGTGGGACACCTGAGCTCTGACGCAGATACCGGAGAGGACAAGATGCTCAAGGGCGCCCGCCGGGAGCACAAGACCGTCATGGAGATCGCCCAGTTCTACACGGACGCCTTTTTCTCCGACTGTGCCAAGCTGAACATCAAGACCCCCGATGTGGTCCAGCCCGCCACCGGCCTGATCGATGACTTTATCAAAATTGTCTCCGGCCTGCTGGACAAGGGCTACGCCTATCTGGCGGGAGGCAACGTGTACTTTGATACCTCCAAGCTGGAGCGGTACTATGTGTTCAACGACCACGACGAGGAGGATTTGGCCGTGGGCGTCCGGGAGGGTGTGGAGGAGGACACCAACAAGCGCAATAAGAACGACTTTGTCCTCTGGTTCACCAAGTCCAAATTTGAGGACCAGGCTCTGAAGTGGGATTCCCCCTGGGGCGTGGGCTACCCCGGCTGGCACATCGAGTGCTCCGGCATTTCTTTGAAATACAATGGGGAGTATCTGGACCTCCACTGCGGCGGCATTGACAACGCTTTCCCCCACCACACCAATGAGATCGCCCAGTCGGAGAGCTATCTGGGCCACCCCTGGTGCAAGCAGTGGTTCCATGTCCACCATCTGAACACCAACTCCGGTAAGATGTCCAAGTCCAAGGGGGAGTTTTTGACCGTCTCCCTTCTGGAGGAGAAGGGGTACGACCCTCTGGCCTACCGCTTCTTCTGCCTCCAGAGCCATTACCGCAAGGGGCTGGTGTTCTCCTGGGAGAATCTGGATAACGCCGCCGGCGCCTATCAGAAGCTGGTGGCGAAGATCGCCGCGGCTGATCCCAAGGACGGGGATGTGGATGAGGCTGTCCTGGCGGAGTACAAGGAGAAGTTTGCCAATCAGGTGGGCAACGATCTGAACACCTCCATGGCTGTGACTGCCCTGTACGACGCTCTGAAGGCCAAGACCAACGGAGCCACCAAGCTGGCCATCCTGGACAGCTTTGATCAGGTGCTGTCCCTGGACCTGCTGGCCAAGGCGGACAAGGTCCGGGAGGAGCAGTCCAGGGCCAAGGCCGCCCAGACCTCCGGCGGATACACCGTCACCGGAGAGGGCGATCCTGAGATCGACGCCCTGGTGCTGGCCCGGGGCGGTGCCAAGAAGGCCAAAAATTTTGCCGAGGCCGACCGGATCCGGGATGAGCTGAAGGCGAAGGGCATCGAGGTCACCGACGTACCCGGCGGCGCGGTTTGGAAAAGAATTTAAGTCTGTATAAAAGAGGAGGGAGCGCCCCGGCCAAAGCCGGAGCGCTCCCATTTCATCAGTTGCTCCTTTTGGATTATGCGAACACGCCCTGGACCAGGACCATATAGAGTCCGGTGGCTCCGAAGATGGAGATCAGGTCGTTGCCCTTCCAAAGGTGGAGGAGCACCGCCGCCGCCCCCGCCAGCAGAGTGGGGATCCACCCCGCTGGGGTGGAGAAGGTGACCCCCTTCATGCAGTAGACGATCAGCATGGCGATGATGGCGGGGGGCAGGACCTTGCCCAGGTACAGCACGATTTTTGGGGGATGCTCTCCACGGTCGAACAGCAGAAAGGGCAGGGCCCGGGTCAAAAAGGTCACAGCGGACATGACAGCGATGGAGGCCAGAGTTTCCGCGGCGGTCAATTGCATGGTACTTCCTCCTTTTTTGCCTCATAGCAGTCATCCAGCTTGGGACGCAGGGCGGTCAGCGCCAGAACGATCATCCCCAGAGCGGGGAGAAGCATTTCCTCCGCACCCACCAGCATCAGGCTGAAGAGAGTGGCCGCGCCTCCCAGCAGGGCGGGGAGGTGGCTCCCGGCCTTTTTCCACTGGCCTACGGCGATGACCAGGAACAGCGCCGTCATGGCGAAGTCCACCCCGGTGGTGTCCACCCCCAGAGCGGAGCCCAGCACAGAGCCCAGCACGGACCCCAGGATCCAGTAGCTGTGATCCAGCATGGATACGGCGAAGTAGTAGTCGTGCTCCTCTACCCCGGCCGGGGCCCGGGCGGAGCTGAGCAGGGCATAGGTCTCGTCGGTCAGGGAGAAGATCATATAAAACTTCCGGGCGCCCATTCCACGGAACTTCTCCAGCATGGACAAGCCGTACACAAGATGCCGGAAATTGATCATCAGCGTCAAAAACGCCACCTGGCTCAGTGAAGCCCCGGTGGCCAGCAGTGAGACGCCCAGGTACTGCCCCGAGCCCGCATAAATGGTCACGCTCATCAGCAGAGCCCAGCCCACGCCGTAGCCCGCTGTCTCCAGCATCAGACCAAAGGCCATGCCGATGGCCAGATACCCCATCAAAACCGGAACCGTCGCCGGAAAGGCGGCGGCTAAGGCTTTTCGATTCATGGATTCTACACCTCATTTACAACAGTTTCTCCTCATTGTACTCGTTTTTTTTCACCGTTGCAATCCCTATATCCGTAATTTTCCGGACGGAGTGAAAAATCAAGCCTGTTCAAAATCGTCACTATGAGGAGGGCTATGCCGGGCAGCGATTTTTCATTATGGAGGGGAGCCGTCAGGTTGGGGAGGGGACTATTATCTCAATCGATGCAGATTTTCCGCCGTATGAATTTTGATGATGGGGATAAGCAACCGTTTTCCTCTTTGTGGAAAGACACAGCAATCAGAACGCCCGGACAAGAGTTCAGGCGCCGCCAATGGCGGTAAGCTCTTGACCGGGCGTATCCTCTTCCGAAGCAGACGAGCAAAAGAAAAACGGTTAACTTTGGCATTGACCGTCATAAAGAAAGAAATTCATTTCCGCCTGCTGTCCCTTGACGGTAAATATATGCTTCTTTTCTGATCGTCTTTTCATTCCCTGATGTTCGTAAAAAGCATAATTACAGCTTGTGTCTGTAAATAAGTAAAATTCTTCTAATTTTTCTTGCCGCATATAGTCCAGCGCGGATCGAAAAAGCATTTTTCCGATCCCTTTTCCTCTGCACGAAGAACTGACAACAAACAAGGCCAGTTCTGCCGGATAGGTCTTCTTCTGTCTCTTATACACATCTGACGCTGCCGACGAAGAGGATAGTG
>OJOH01001546.1_pt1 | contig 10291 bp, 10 predicted proteins | sample 1598201 | NCBI WGS metagenome assembly OJOH01 (sample SAMN03922462, study PRJEB24848) | human gut metagenome | isolation source: stool sample | host: Homo sapiens | place: Germany | collected 2009-11 | reverse complement strand
ATTATAACATATTGTATTTTCTTTATTAACAATTTACTAAAATTTGTTTCCATCAAGCAGTTAATGTTTTTTCAAATGTTTTACACACTTAAATCTCCACCCGCTTCATATAATACCCGTAATCGCCCGGCGATGCGGATTCTTTTTCACCCTCAAAGGCTTCGAATCCGAACATTTCCGCCACCATTTTTTCCCGGTCATAGAAATTGCCGGGCACACCGATATAATACTGCCATGCATCCTTTTGCCGGATTCTGCCCAGAATCAGATGACGGTAATTATAGTAGCCGTGCAGCAGAAAACTATTATGTACCAACTTCTGATATTCCTTACACAGAACCACAAAATCCTTCGGCGCAATGGAAAGATATTCCCGACTGTCGCGGAACGGATGAATTTCCGGATACATCGTGCACAGCTGCTCCCATTTATCCGCGCTGCAGACCGGCTCACGCGATGGAGAGGACGGCGATTTCGGCGCAGCGGAAGGAAAAGGAATCGTCGGCTCGGTCGCTGACACAGATGGCGCTTCCGGAGTGGGCTGCCGCTTCGTTGCCGCTGGCTCCTTCGCCATAGTGGATTGCTCTGTTGCCGCGGGCTCCTTTGACATGGCGGACTGCTCTGTTTCAGCGGGCTTCTTCGCCATAGTGGACTGCTTTTCCATCTCGCTGCCGCGCCGCTCCGGATACGGAATAATTTCTCCAGCTCCGGGCTGCCGGGGTGAATTTGTCTGCGATGACCGCGCCTCCATCTGTTGGAACTGATCCCCTTGTACCTGCGATTGCTGCTGCAGCTGCAGCGTCTCTTTCTGTGCCGGAATTTCGACCGGTTCGTGCCAGTTTGCAATCAACATTCTTTTTCCGGACAGTAAAATCCGAAGCTGCGCAGTCTGCTGCCAGCTTTCCTCCCGGTTGTTATCCAATTCGCCCGGCTCCGGCATCCGCCACACCATGCAGCAGTTTCCGTTGCCGCCCTGCAAACTAATCCTTCCGACCGTTCTCTCATGTTCTTCCTGTAACCGAAACTCCCCGCAGTCCTTGCCCGGAAGGTTTTTAACTTTTACTTCCATCCGGTTGTGTCCGTTTTGTTCCTCTATTCTGACAAATCCGGCATTTTTGATTTTTACGCCGTCTTCCAGATAATCCAGATATGCGATTTGTTTTCGATATTCCGCCATGCCTGTCCTCCTTTTTCCATCCCATTCGTTTTTCAGAAAACCTGATAGTAACTTATGCCCCTACTCTGCATTTTATGATTCCGGTTCTGTATGGGTTGGCAAAATCATATATTCCGGTAACAGATATTCCTGCAGAATGGAGCTTTCCATGGCAAATGTTCTCGCACATCTTTCCTCCATCCTCATTCCTGCCGTGATCTTCTTCATCATCGGCTATGGGTGGATTCATAAATGCAATCTCTACGACGACTTTATAAACGGCGCAGCGGACGGTCTGAAAACGGTCGTCGGCATCGTCCCAACGCTCATCGGGCTGATGATGGCAGTCGGGATTCTGCGGGGCTCCGGGCTGCTGGATCTTCCGGGAAAGCTGCTGCAAAAATACGCCGCTGACAGTTCCATAAGCGGTATGTTCCCGGAGTTTTTCCCACTCATTTTCATCCGCCTGTTTTCTTCTTCCGCGGCGACTGGACTGGTGCTCGATATTTTCAAAACCTACGGGACAGATTCTCTGGCAGGACGTATCACGTCGATTCTGATGAGCTGCACAGAAACCTGTTTTTACACGATGTCTGTTTATTTTATGACGGCGCGCGTTTCCAAATCCAGATATACGCTGGCAGGCGCGCTGCTTTCTACCGCCGTCGGTGTCGTTATGAGCGTGCTGCTGGCATATCTGATGTAAATTTCCACAAAAACAGCGGACAGCTGCGCATCGAACGATGTATGACTGCCCGCCTGCAAACTATGCTTCTGTTCAGCATCCAAATGCTATATCAACAATCTATCTCCGATCCATCACCCTGCAAAAAATCACTGCCGCAAACGTACTGACAAGTGTCGCCAGCACCGCAGGACCGACCACTGCGGCGGGGCTTGCGCTTCCGTACTGGCTGCGATAGGCGATCATGTTGACCGGAATCAGCTGCAGGGACGAAATATTTAAAATCAGAAACGTACACATTTCATTGCTCGCCGTATCTTTTGGAACGTTTTTCGGGTACCCCGTCTGTCTCCGTTTTTCTTCCAGCTGTGCAAGATCCTCCATCGCCTTTAAGCCCGCCGGAGTTGCCGCCCAGCCAAGTCCGAGGACGTTTGCAACAATATTGGTGGAAATTGACTCCCGCGCCGGATGATTTTTCGGAATCCGGGGAAATAAAAACGACACAAAAGGGCTGATGCCGCGCGTCAATGCAGCAATCAGCCCCGCCTGCTGTGCGATTTTCATCAGACCTGTCCAAAGTCCCATGATCCCGCACATCGTAATACATAAATCCACAGCTTCCCCGGCACTTTCCAGGGCGGCATTGGACACCGCCTCCAGATTGCCGGTAAAAGCTCCGTATAAGATTCCAAGAACAATCATTCCTGCCCAGATTGCATTCAGCATCGCGTTACCCGCTTTTCTTTCAGCCTATGCAAAACAGGAAAGCGTTATGCCTCTCCCTCCTCGATCGCAGCTTTGCGGCTGTTGATCCTACGGATAATTTCCATATCGAACTTAGGCTTTCTGCCATAGGTATAAAGACCGTTCATTTCCTGCTCTACATCGTACAGCTGGGTGTAGCAGAAGCCGAACATCTTCGGATTGTCCAAAAGCACATCCGTCAGACCCTTATAACGTGCAAGGAACTCTTCCTCGGTTCTGGGTCCGTCGCCGTAGCCCCAGCTGTCCTTATTCACGCCCTCAACATCCCACTTGATGCCGCCATACTCGCTGATAAATACCGGAATACCGACAATCTGTTTCTGTCTCGGTGCATGGTTATCCCATGCCAGGATGCCGTCCTTTGCATAGCTCTCATAATGACTTGCGAACTCTTCCGGGTTCTGCTCGTAGTCGTGCAGATCGTAAATATCAGTAATAACATGGAAATTGCCGCTGGTATCGATGCAGGGTCTGGTCGTATCGTAGAGCTTCGTCATCCGATAGACAATTGCCAGAAGGTCGTCATCCTGCTTGCGCCCTTCATAATCCCATGTCTCGTTAAACGGGCACCAGCCGATGATCGCCGGATGATTGAAATCCCTTTCAACCGCTTCCATCCATTCAGGCAGGAAGTTTTTCAATCCATCCGGTGCGCTCGGATCCATCCCCCAGTTACCCTGCTCGCCCCATACAAGATAACCCAGACGATCGCAATGATACAGGAAACGGGGCTCGAACACTTTTTCATGCAGACGCGCGCCGTTGAAGCCTGCTGCCATCGACAGCTTCACATCGTTTTCCAGTGCTTCATCGGTAGATGCGGTATAAATGCCGTCCGGATAAAATCCCTGATCCAGAACGAGTCTCTGGAACACGGATTTTCCGTTAATCAACACCTTTTCCCCGGAAATTGTGACATTGCGCAGTCCGAAATAGCTGTGAACAGTATCTTTCCCAAAAGTAATTGTCAAATCATACAGTCTGCCTGCTCCAGCCTCCCACAGATGCACTTCGGAAAGAGGCAGCGTCACAACAACATTTCCGCCAGCAGTTGTGGTTTCCGCCTGACCACAGCGTCTTCCTTCATAAAACGCTTCTGCGCAGAACGATCCGTCGCCGATAGTCACCGCTTCGATCGTAATCGTGCCTGCTTCCACGTTCGGAAAGAAGCGTGCTTTCTTCACATAATTTTCCGGCACGAACTCAAGCCAAACCGTCTGCCAGATACCGGTGGTTCTGGTGTATTCACAGCCATGGGAATAGTAGAGCCCACTCTGTTTGCCATGGGGCTGTTTGCCGCTTCTCAAATCGTCCTCTGCGTATACGGCGATATCGTTTGCACCGGCCTGTACATAAGCCGTGATATCGAATGTAAAAGAGGTATAACCGCCTTTATGCCGTCCAACCTCTGTTCCGTTGATCCATACGCGCGCATCATAATCCACCGCGCCAAAATGCAGCAGAACGCGTCCTTTTACCTCCACCTCGGTCAGTTCTACGGTCTTATGATACCATACGGCATCCATGTAATCCTTATAGCCGATTCCGCTCAGATCGCTTTCCGGGCAAAACGGAACGATGATCTTTTTCTCCCAATCCTTCTTTTCATAAAAACAACGGTCTACGCCGCTTTTACCAAAGTCGAAAGAAAAATCCCATTCTCCGTTTAAGTTTTTCCATGTGCTTCTTTCCCACTGAGGAAGCGGATGCTCCGGTCTGGGCATTGTGTTCATAATGATAGTTCCTCCTTTTATAAATCCCTGCTCTGTTGTTGTACCTGAAAAAGGAATATTTTCAGGCATCTGTTCTTTTTCAGAATACACTCAGACAATCCCCCGAACAATCAAGAAAACACCATAAATCCCTGTAAAATTGCACAATCCTCTTTTTCCGTCAGATGCCCTCGCCATCAAATGCAGGAATAAAGCTTTCCTGCGCCGTTTCCTGATCCTGAATAAATCCGTTTTCGATTCCGTTTTCTATCGCGAAATCAATCAGAGCTTCGTATTCGTCCTCCGTCAGACGGCGCTGCAGACCTGTCAGGCAGGCTTGTGCAGATTCAGGCTGCGCTGCGCTTTTCTCCCGCAAGGGCTCTGGCGCCGCCAACTTCTTCTGCATAAGCTTTGGCAGCGTCTTCTCCAGCACAGACGAAATCGGCGTATACTGATTCATCAGACTGATATAAATCCGCTCCCCATAGGTTTTTAACAGATAGGAAAGCACTCTCTTCGAATCTGCCTCCTGTCCCGGCAGGGCGAGATGCCGCACAATAACGCCTTTTTTCATTAAAAATTCTGCGTCCTCGTCGGCTTCTTCACATGCGTCATTCATCTGCGCCGCGAAAAGCTGTGTCCCATCCGGTGCTGCAAAAACCGGCTCGCCGACCTGTCTGACCATCTCTGCAATCGCCGCTGTTGCTGTTTCAAAATAATCCGGCGCATTCGAAAGCAGCCCGGAAAGCGCTGCAGATTCATATTTCAGATCGGGCAGATAAATATCCACAAGCCCGTCCAGCAGCTGCAGCGTGCTGACTTTTTCATAAGAGGAGGTATTGTATACAATCGGGATCCGCAATCCTTCCCGCTTTGCCGCCCGCAGCGCCGGAACAATCAGCGGTACAAAATGCGTCGGCGTCACGAGGTTGATGTTGTTCGCGCCCTTTTCCTGCAGTTCCAGAAAAATTTCTTTCAGGCGTTCCAACGAAATTTCCCGTCCGGCTTCTCCTGCCGCAATATCATGGTTCTGGCAAAACACGCACCGCATCGAGCAGCCGCCAAAAAACACTGCACCCGAACCTGCTGTGCCCGAGATGCACGGTTCTTCCCAATAGTGCAGCGCTGCTCTTGCCGCCCGCAGCTTCCCCGTCTGCAGGCAGTAGCCGATCTGCCCCGCCATACGGTTGACGTGGCAGTTACGCGGACAGAGTGTGCAGTCTGTCAGCAGCTTTTCCAGATTTTCCGGCAGCGACAGAGTCCCGCTGTTATCCTTTTTGATCGTTTCCACGTTTTATTTCCTCTTTCTCTTCGTCTTGATACAATTCCATTCCCGGGAATAAAAAACGAGTGAACTGTAACTAAAAAACGCCCGGAGAAATCCTCTTCCTCCGGACGCCCATATTCTTCCGGGCTTCTCCCGAAAGACTGTTCTCTTTTTCAAAGACCGTGCGGCACGCTTCGAACCGAAACCCATATCCGTTACCTTTACAGTTAACTCCGCCAGGCACCCTTGCGGCACACGGGAAATTCTGTTTAGTGCTGCTTTGTTCCCAACCTGACACGGTTCACAGACACCCGTTGCGCAAGACCCAAACCTCATCGCCACTTGTAAAGGCCAGCAATATGAGCCAAAAGCCCTCGGCGTACCATCACCCCTGCTATAGCGGATTTCAGGTTCAGGGGGCCGCTGCTCCCCCGGCTGCACGGTGGTTACAGTATAATCATTTTCCTGAGATTTGTCAATCAGATTCCGTTCACTCATGGCTTCGTCTGCAAAAGAAGAGGCGATTCGCGACAATAGAATGTTTGCGGAGTGCGTATTCTATTGTACTACAAATGCTACAGGTGAACTGTACCCTCCATGCTGCATTGCACCGAACTTCTCTACTCTACGCGAGCAGTTCGATCAGTTCCTTCACTTCCAGCAAATCCTGCACACAGTAATCATAAATCTGACGAATTTCCTCGTCCGGCTGTACCATATCCGGCACCATAACCGCCGTCATTCCCGCAGCCGCAACCGCACGGATTCCGTTAAAAGAATCCTCGATTCCCATCGCATTTTCCGGCAAAACGCCGACTACCTCACAGGCTTTTAAATAAATATCCGGCTCCGGCTTACTTTTTTCCACCATATCACCGGAAACAATTTCCTGAAAATATCCGCTAAGGCCGGTGCGCTCCAGATGCTTTCTGACAAGCGGGCCTTTCGTAGACGATGCGATCGCCGTTTTGATCTGCTTTTCCTTCAGATATTCCAGCAGCTCCCTTACACCCTTTTTAATTGGAAGTTCCCGTTCCAGACTCTCCTGAAACAACGCCATAAACCGTTCCCGATATTTTTCATAGGGAAAGGTTCCATTCGGATACCAGGGCTCCTCCGTCTCCATAATATGTCTGCGAAGTGATGCTTCATTTCGTCCGCAGCCGCCATAGACTGCTTCCTCCGCCAGCGTGAGTCCCAGCTGCTTTGCCGCCTCAAAACAGCATTCGCAGCTCATTCGCTCCGTATCGAACAGAACGCCGTCCATATCAAAAATTACCGCTTCCAGCTTTTTCATTTTAATCCTCCATCACACCAGTCCCATTGTCCGGAAAATAAACAGCCATCCAGTCATCGTCAACGCAGAAAACAATGTTGTCAAAACAACGACGCTGGATGTCAGCGTGCCGTCGTGTCCCATATTTTTCGCCATAACAAAGCAGCTCACCGTGCTGGCAGAGCCGAGCATCACGATCAGAGCAATCAGATGCTCATGTGTATAGCCGAGCATCACGCCAATTGGAAGAAAAATTGCCGCCAGACCGATCAGCTTGATAAAGGTTGCAACAATCGCCGGTTTGATTTTTCCGGCAGCCTGCTTTAAATCGAACGAAGCACCCAGCGCCATCAAACCAAGCGGGGTCGCCAGAACGCCGACATTGGAAACCGTTTTGTCCAGAATTTTCGGCATCGGAAGGCGCAGTCCCGACCAGATCATACCGGCTAAAATACCGAGTATAATCGGGTTTGTTACAATTCCCTTTCCTGTCTTTAAAAGCAGCGCCTTGTCCACTTTTCCGCGCTCCGGCTTTAAAATCGACAGAATAACGACTGCCATCACATTGTAAAGCGGCACGGTTCCGATAATCATCAGCGGCGCCATTCCGGCGTTTCCATAAATGTTCTGAATGATCGCGATTCCCATCAGCGCCGCGCTGCTCCGGTAAGACGCCTGCACGAACTCGCCCTGAATGGATTTATCCTTTAATAAGAGGGAAATCAGGTAACAGATCCCGATTCCGAGAAATGTTGCAGCAAAACAGTACGCAACATAACCCATATCCCAGACTTCCGCAAGGTCAACTGTCGCCAGATCTTCAAACAGAAGCGCCGGCAAAGCCACCTGAAAGACAAATTTGTTAAGGCGTTTTGTAAAAAGCTCGTCTATCCAGCCGATTTTCTTAAACAGACACCCCAGCATCATCGTCAGAAAAATCGGTACCGTCGCATTCAGACAAAAAAGGAGATTTTCCATTCTTATAAAACCGCCTTTCCGGTCAGGTAAAAGTTCGACCATGCCCGGTTCCCTACAGCATCCTTTAATTCTACCCTTACAAACGTTTCATGCGGTTGGATCTCATAAACGGCTTCTTCCACGCATTCCCCGACTGTCGCGCGATCGTCCGACCATACCGCATCCGTGAAAAAGACGATTTCCTTCACCGGCGTGCTGTGCACGATCAGACTGTTATCCTTTTTCTCAATCCAAAAACGCGGCCCCTGGGATGCATAAAAACGCCCCTGAGCAATCGCTTCCAGGATTGCATCGCGGCTCAGCTCATCCGCCTGCACCATCAGGTAAGATTTTGTTTCGTCGCCTGTGTACTGATGCGCGTCGTCCGCTGCCATGCAGGGCAGCACATATCCCTGCGCTGCCAATTCATCCAGGATGATGCCCGAATAGGGTCTACAGTTCCACGGCACGCCCGACGTCGTATTATAAATCTCGCAGCCGTCCAGATCTTTTAACAGACGCACCTCGCTCGCCCGGTTCATCGACCACGCCGGATGTGCCAGAATTGCAATGCCTCCGGCTTCATGAATCCGATCGATCATCAGCTGCGCCTGCTTTTCTTGTAATTCCGGTCCTTTTTCCAGCTTCGGCTCCTTCTGCATACCGATTCCGACGACATGATAAATGCCGTCCCGGACATTGTTGCCAACGTCATATTCTGCCCCGCTCAAAAGCAGAAAATTTTCCTCCTGGCGCTCTTCTCCCATAAACCAGTGATCTGTCAGGGCAAGAAAGTCGTAGCCTTCCTCCCGATACAGTCCGATAACTTCTTCCGGCGACAGACGACCGTCAGAATTGGTGGAATGAGTATGGAGATTTCCTTTATACCATTTTTTTCCGAATTGATCTGTTATCATAGATTCTTTTGTTCCCCTTTTCTTTTTGCTTCGATCCGTGCTCCCACACCGGGAGCCTCGTCATGTGATTCCCGTTTGAACACTTTTCATGCTCTCATCGTAGTGTAGCATGACGATTTTTGATCTGCAAGTCCTGCTTTCCTGTTCCGTCGAATCTTCCTGAGACCTGCCTTGCATCTTTCTCCTGTTTTGCTTATAATAGGGATAAATACGTCCCTACTATTTGTTTTAGGAGGTACTATGGATTCGAAAGACCTTTACAAAGAACTGGAAAAAGATAACGCTGCCCAGATCATTCTCGCCCTCTCAAAGCTCTACAACCAACTGCGCCAGCAGCGGCTGGTCAAATGGGTCGAAGCCTATCCGGAATACTGGCACATGCTCTGTAATCCTGCTTCCCCGGAAACGGCCCGAAGCGTTACGCCCGAAATCGCCGAGCAGGTAATGAAAACACTGCAGGAATACGATCAGACCGAGCTGCAGATGGTCTGGCTCTTCCGCTATGGAACGCTGCTCGATGTTTTCGGAAATGCTACGGATGAAAAGATACAATAGAATGCACGCTCTGCGAGCATTCTATTGTCATGAATAAAAAACGGCGCATATTTTTCCAAAATTTTTCTATTCTATTTTCTTCCAAAATAAAATTGAAATTTTTTACGAAAAAGCTTGCCAAGCAGAAGAAACTGTGTTATTATAACTTTCGTCGCTGAGATACATCAGCGAGAGAGAAAATGCGACAGTAGTACAGTTGGTAGTACGCCACCTTGCCAAGGTGGAGGTCGCGGGTTCGAGCCCCGTCTGTCGCTCTTCTAAAAAGTCAGTATACAATAGAATGCACGCTCTGCGAGCATTCTATTGTCATGAGCAAGCGGTTTCCGAGGATTCGGAAGCCGCTTATTTTTCGCATTTTCCATCAGTAACAACGTTCCGAAAATCATATTCCATCTTTCCTCTCATTTCTGCGCACACTTTTTGCGCATACCGAGTTTGCGTCAAGTGCACGCAGACACAAATCTCGTTCTTCCCCCTACATTGACAACTAACTATAGGAATGCTAGAATAATTTGGCATAAGGCATAATTGAATAAATGCGTAAGGTGTCAGACCATATGCGTCTGGTGAAAAGGGAAGCGGGTGCAAATCCTGCGCGAACTCGTCACCGTGATTCGCAAGCGACGGCTTATTACCACTGGGAGACCGGGAAGGGAGTCGAAGCGTCAGAGCGTTCAGTCGGGAGACCTGCCTTTCGCAGTACAGGAACGGAAAGTTCATGCCACGAGTAACTGGCAGTACGAAAGATAGAAACTTCAGACTGATTTTGCGAGGGCAAAATGTCAGTTTCTTTTTTGTACGCCCTCGTTAAATTTAGATACGGGGGATTTTTTTGTTTACAAAAAATATGCTGTAAAGTGTAATGAATATCATTCTGATTCCTGAAAGTATGACAAAAAAGTCAGGGAGGATCAAGATGAAGAAACGAGTATTAGTAGCATTATTGGCAACAGCACTTACTGTCTCTTATACACATCTCCGAGCCCACGAGACAAGAGGCA
>OJOH01001539.1_pt1 | contig 10312 bp, 8 predicted proteins | sample 1598201 | NCBI WGS metagenome assembly OJOH01 (sample SAMN03922462, study PRJEB24848) | human gut metagenome | isolation source: stool sample | host: Homo sapiens | place: Germany | collected 2009-11 | reverse complement strand
GTCCGCAAGCTGCATGTCCAGCCGGTCATAACTGAAAATCCGGAGATTTTCGTTAACCCGGCGGCCGATTCGCTCTTCCGCTATCACGCCTTGCGAAACCATGGCTCCGTAAGCCGCGGAAGAAAACATCTTCGGCTCTATGTCGGCAATGCGCACCCACGCGTTGGCAACATCCTGCAAACCGAACGAAAATTCGGTTGCCACCCGCATCTGATAGAGCGGATAGGTCACGCAGATCAGGTTTACGTCTTCTCTGACGCCGTAATGTGCCAGAGTTTCCTTAACCAACTCGATGTTTTCCGCCGTCGAAGTATCTTTCGGCGTCATCAGCAGTTTGCCGAGCAGTCCTTTGGGAACGCCGAGCAGCAGCATCTGACGGAGATACATCCGATATTCGGAATTTTTGCGCAATTTGAACTGCGGGCAAAACTCCGTCATGTTCTGGTTGTCCTGCAAACCGAGGAACATAACCCCGTCGGGCAGAGCCTTATGCATACGGATATAGCAGTACAATGCCTCAGCCGCCTTCACCGCGCTTTCGGGAGCGCCGGAAAAAACGACCAAAACGTCCTTGCGCCCGCCTTCCCGTCGCGGAATGTGACGGTAATCGTAGGAAACGACGTTTTTGTTTCCGTACTTCAGAATTTCGCCGCCGTCACCGCGTCCGAACCTTTCGGCCGAAGCAATGATTTGCAGCTCTTCTTCGCGCAGACGATAACGGGGAACGGCATACAACCCGGCGGACGAAACGCTCTGACGACAGAATTCCTTCTTGGCGTTCAGACTTCCGTCATGGGTTTGCAGCACGTCAAGCACCCATTTGATGCATTTGACCCAGTCTCTGAACTCGCGTTCGCTGTGGCCGCGGCGGGCAAAACCGGGAAAACTTTCAAATTCGTACTCGAAATCTTCTCCATACTTGGCATTGTTTACAATTGCCTGAACCAGTCTCTGATAACATGTTATTTTGTTCATAAATAAAAAAATTAGTTAATAATTAAGTGAAACATTTTCATTGTATGCTTTCATTCGCGATCAGTCAACAAAAATTTGACAAAAAATCAGCCGTCCGGCAACCGCACGACAAACAGGGACCCCTTTCCCGGCGTGCTTTTGACTTCAATGCCGCCGCCGTGACGTTCCGCAATTTCCATGGCGATGGACAACCCGAGGCCGGTTCCCGCCGTCTGCCGGCTGCGGGTTTTGTCCGCCCGGTAAAAACGTTCGAAAATATGGGGAATGTCTTTTTCGTCAATCCCGATTCCCTGATCCTCAACTTCAATCCGGCAGCCTTTGTCTTCTTTTAAGACCCGCACCGTCACCTGCGAGTTTTCCGGACTGTACTTGACGGCGTTGTCCAAAAGAATAAGCAGCAGCCGGCGGATCATTTCCCTGTCGGCACTGACCGGCACCGCGCCGGCACTGCCGTTTATCACCCGCACGTTCCGGCGTCCCGTCATCCCGGCGGCCGCCCAGTCGGCCAGCATGCTCAAATCGAAAGTCTCCCGGCGGATAAGCGGCTGCCGGTTGTCCGTCCGCGCCAGTTCCAGCAGATTGCCGATCAGCGTCGACATACCGAGCACTTCCTCTTTCATTCCCGCCACCAGCGGCTGTTTCGGATACTGCAGTTCCAACAGTTCCAGCGAAGACAGCAGCACCGCCAGCGGCGTTCGCAGTTCGTGCGAAGCGTCCGCGGCAAACCTTTTCTGGTTTTCAAGCGTTCTGATCAGCGGCGCAATGGTGCGGTCGGCCAGAAAATTGCCGCCCGTCCACGCCACCGTCAGCATCAGCAGCAAAGCCCCCAGCAAAAGATAAATATAACGCAGCGACAACAGCTTAAAAGGCGTCACATTCACCAAAATCACCACCCGCCGGTCACCGTCACGGCCCGCCAGCATATAAAACTGCCAGCGCCTACCGCGGTTGTCGTCAAGCGAAAAATACTGCAGCTTGTTGTCCGCGAAAGGCTCGGCAATCTTCTGCCGGCAAACCGCGTCGACCGCCGGATCTTTCGGATGTTCGGCAAAAACCAGCCTGTCGCCGGCAAACCAATAGGCATAACTGTAAATTGACCCGATATCGGAAGCCGCCGACATCTCCTTCAGCGGCGTATTTTCGTTGACCCCGGCGTCTTCGGCTTCCCTGATTTCGGCGGCAACGGCGTCATACATGGTGTCGGCAATCACTTTTTGCACCGCGTATTTGCACATGGCAAACCCGCCGACGGCAAAAAACAGCAGCATCACGGCAATAATCGCCGTATATTTGTAAACCAGCCGCCGGCGAACCTTATCCGTCACTCCTCAATCTCCAAAACATAGCCGATTCCCTTAACCAGACGGATCCTGATCCGGCCGGAAAATTCGCGTATCTTGCGCCGCAGGATATAAATGTAGGCGTCAAGGCTGGCCGGGCTGATTTCCGGGTTGTCCGTCCATACCTTGTCCAGAATCGTCTCCCGCAGGATAATCTGTCCGCTGTTGACAAACAAAAGCCTGAACAGTTCAAACTCGCGCCGGCTCAGCTTCAGTTCCTTTCCGCCGGCTGTCAGCATCCCGGTACGGCTGTTCATCTCCACGCCGGACTTGGTGTAAATGTCGTCGACGAAAGGCCTGCCCTTGCGCCGGCCGAGCGCATTCACGCGGGCAATCAGTTCCTTGTTTTCAAACGGTTTGACCAGATAGTCGTCGGCGCCGCTTTCCAATCCTGTCACGCAGTCGTCGGTACCGTCCCGGGCAGTCAGAAAAATAATCCCGCCCTGATAATTGTATTTGCGCGGATTTCTCAACAGGCGGCAGATTTCGATGCCGCTGATCTCGGGCAGCATCCAGTCGAGAATAACCACGTCATAACTGCTGGCGGCCGCTTCCCTGATCCGTTCCAGCGCTTCTCTGCCGTCCCTGGCCCATTCCGTTTCAAACCCGGAAAACTCAAGCAGGCTTTTCACCAATGCCCCCAGTTTTATGTCGTCTTCCGCCAACAAAAGTTTCATGGCCGTCCCTTTTCCTCTCTTTGTTCAGATTAAAAACGCCGTCATTTTTTGCAAGCAAAATCTGCCTTTTATACGCGGATAAATAACTTTTTCGCAAATTTTCAGATTATTTTCAGATTAAAGGCTTATTCTTAAACATAAAGAATAAAACGGCGAAAGAAAAAACGGACAAAAGTTCATGAGACTCCTTACCCGATCCGGACGATGCCGCGGCTTTGCCGCCAAAAACGCCTTTCTTTCCGCAGGTTTTTATTTTTCATAATCTCCGCCCGGTTGACCGGTCGGCAATTTTTATGTAATGTCTCTTTTGGTTATGCACACCGGTTGTGCCTGTGTCCGGGCAGCTTCGTCTGCCCGGATCATTTGTCGAAATGCCGGCGGACATGGCTTTCAACAGAACAATTTGTCAATTTCGGATCGCTTCCATGTTCAAATCCGCTGCTTCAGTCAGTTCTCTTGCATACAACTTCCTGCTCTCCTTTCTGCTGCTTTTTGCCTACAACGGCATTTTTCTGCAAAAGCTTTATGCCGTCACCGGCTCCGGCTGGGACTTCGTCAGTGTCAACCTGATCGTTTTTCTGTTTCTTTTTGCCGCCTGCAATCTGCTTTTGTGGCCGAAAACGGCCAAACCGCTGGCCGTGTTTTTTCTTATGGCCAATGCCGTCTGCCTTTATTTCATGGCAGATTATCATATCGCCATCGACAAAATCATGCTGCTGAACGCGCTGGAAACCGATTCGGCGGAAGCCGCCGACCTGTTTAACAAAAAGTTTTTCGCCTTTCTTTTGATCGGCGGCATTCTTCCGGCCGTTTTTTTCTGTCGGCTGAAAATCCGTTTTGCACCTTTGCGGCGGGAATTTCTTCTCCGTCTCGGGCTGACCGCCGCCGGCCTTGCCGTTGCCGCCGCCGTCATTTTCCCCAACTACAAATATGCCGCCCAGTTTCTCCGCAACAACCGCAGCCTGAAATATCAGCTGCTGCCGGTCAACTATGTCGGCGCCGTCATTTCCGCCGTCAAAATCGTCAGCCGCACGCATCACGAACCGGTTGCCGTCGGCCGTGACGCCGTCTTCCGTCCCTACTGGCAAAACGGCAAACCCGTGCTGATGGTTTTGGTCGTCGGCGAAACCGCCCGTGCGCAAAACTTTTCACTCGGCGGCTATCCCCGCGACACCAACCGCGACCTGCTGCCCTATGCCGGTGACCTGTTTTACTTTGCCAACACCGTTTCCTGCGGCACCTCGACCGCCGTTTCGCTGCCCTGCATGTTTTCCGCCGCCGGCAGAAGAGATTTCAAACCCGGCAGCGAAGTCTACACCGAAAACCTGCTTGACATTTTTGCCCGCACCGGCTATCGCGTCCTCTGGCGGGAAAACAACTCCGGCTGCAAAAACAACTGCAACCGGGTGGAAACCGAAACTTTTTGCCGCAACTATGCCTGCAAAGACGAAATTCTGCTGAAGGACTTCGTCGCCAGGGCAAACGCCCTGGCCGGAAACGCGCTGATCGTCCTCCACCAGCAGGGCAGCCACGGTCCCGCCTATTATCACCGTTATCCTGCGGCCTTTGAACGCTATGCGCCGGCCTGTCAAACCGAAGACCTGAGCCTTTGTCCGCAGTCGGAAATCGTCAACGCCTATGACAATTCGATCGCCTATACTTCCCATATTCTGGCCGAAACCGTACGGCGTCTGAAAGAACTTTCCGACCGCTACAACGTCATTATGCTCTACGTTTCCGACCACGGGGAATCGCTCGGCGAAAACGGCATTTACCTGCACGCCGCCCCCTATATGATCGCGCCGGAAGAGCAAACCCGCATCCCCATGCTGGTATGGCTTGATCCGGACAACGCCGACGCCCTGCGGATCGACCGCGAATGCCTGCGCAAAAAAACAGCCGGCAGCTGGTCGCACGACAACGTCTTTCATACTTTGCTCGGCCTTGGCGGAATCAAAACTTCCGTATACAATCCTGCGCTCGACCTCATTTCCGGCTGCCGCAAAAAATAACCCCCCGGCTCTTTTCTTTGCCCGATGAGAACTTATATCACAAGGCAGGAAAGGAGAAACAAACATGAACCCGAGTTGCATTTATAACCGGCAGTCCAAAGCCGTGCGCGCCCTGTGGAACTTCCTCACCAGTCCGACCGGAGCGTTCCTTATCGCCGTTTCCGCCATTTTGATCGGCTATTACCAGTTTTACATCAGCCGGCCGATTCTGAAATATACGACCGAAACGACGGAAATATCTTCCGCGTCCGGCAGCGACGACTTCAAAATCCACATCAACGGCAAAGATTATCCCAAACTCTACAAAACCGCCGTAACGCTTTCCAACACCGGAGAAGACGCCCTTGCCGGCAGCGACGTTTCCTCCCTCGGACACGACCCGATTCGGATTCCGATTCCGCCGCGGGTAAAAATTCTTTATTACGGCATCAACAACGCGGAAACTTCAAGCGACGTTTCGGCCAAACTGATCAAAACCGACAACGCCATTGTCATTGAGTTCAACTACCTCAATCCGGACAACCAAATCACCGTCAACATGTACAGCGAAGACAATTACGACAAATTTGAAATTCTCGGTTCCGCCGTCAACGTCAACCGGATCACTCAGGCCTGGAGTCCCGAACAGACAAGAAAATTCATCATCGGCACCATCGCCGGCATCATTCTTTTCTACACTCTGTTCATTTACCTTTACGTCCGCCGGCACAAACCGCTGCCGCGGATTTAAACGCTTTTCCGCATTCTGCGGCACCCGCCCCGAAAGGAACTCCCCCGGCAGGGCCGGCAAAGGCTTCATACGCGCTTTGCCGCCCCGAACGCAACATTCAAAAATCTGCCGGGCGCGGTTTGTTTCCGATACAAAACGACAAAGGAATTTTTTATCCGCCGCAAACAAAATGCAAAAAAACGCAAACAGAAAAGAGGAAAAAAAGAAAAGGAAAGTGAAAAAAAGCCGCAAAACTATGAAACCGTATGTCAGAGGCGTTTTCCAAACACAAAAAAAGCCTCCTTTAAAGGGGGCTTTAATTTTTCAGGGAATGATCACAATTTCGATTTACGGTCAGGCCTTCGCTTTAATAAAGGCGCGTACCGTTCAAATCCATACCGACCACTTTGTTGGCGATGCCGCGCGGGTAACGAAGAGTTATTTCGTCGCCGGCATGAGGTTCGCCATACTCTTTGCTCAGTCCGAAGCGCATAATTCCGCCTGTTTCGTCTTTAGCGGTAATACACCATTTTTGATCGGACACACTTTTCACGTTTTGAACTAAAACTTTTACTTCCATGGTTATAATAATTAAAGATACGTTACAAACTATACAAAAAAGACAAAAAATTGTCAATATATTATACACCGATAAAAGCATTTTCTTTTAAAAATAGACATTTTTTCCGTAAAGCCTTATATTAAGCGGCATGAAAAAACAAGAACTGTCCGAATTGCTGCTGAAATGGTATAATGCGCACGGCCGCACGCTTCCCTGGCGGGTCAAAGGCGGCGCGCATCCGGATCCTTATGTCGTCCTCGTTTCCGAATTTATGCTGCAGCAAACAACGGTAAAAACCGTGCTTGACTATTTTCCCGGGTTTCTCAAACGTTTTCCGACGGCAGAAAGTCTGGCCGCCGCCGATCTGGAGGAAGTCTACCGTTACTGGCAGGGGCTCGGCTATTATACCCGCGCCCGTTCGTTGTATGCCACCGCGCAAACCGTTGTCAACGAGTTCGACGGCAAATTTCCCCAAAACCGGGAAGAAGTGCTGAAATTAAAAGGTATCGGTGCCTATACGGCGGCAAGCTTTCTCGCTCTCGCCTTCAATCTGCCGGAAACGGTCGTCGACGGCAACGTCATCCGCATCATCTGCCGGCTGCATCATTTGACCGCCCCGGTTGCCGAAATCGAAAACCTCATCCGCGAAAAAGCGGCCGCCCTCACCGATCGAAAGCATCCGGCAGACTACGCTTCGGCGATCATGGATCTGGGCGCCATGGTCTGCACGCCGAAAAATCCCCAATGCCTGCTCTGTCCCTGGCAGCACGAATGCTTGTCCCGCGGCCTGCCGGAACTCGAACGGATACCCAACCGCGCCAAACCGGCCAAAAAGGAAAAAAACGGCAGCGTCTGCCTGATATTCAATGCCAAAGGAGAAATTTTGATCCGCAAACGTTCGGAAAAAGGGCTGCTTTCCGGCCTTTACGAATTTCCCTGGACGGACGAAGGCTCCCTGCCCTTTGACGGCCTGAACGACACCGGACTGAACGTTTTTCATGTTTTCACCCACATTCGTCTGAATCTGGAAATATACGTTTTGCACATAAATTCGGACATTCCGCCCGTTGCCGACGGTTTCTTTACCGCGATCGAAAAATTATCGGATTACCCCTTTTCCACCCTGATGAAAAAGGTTTGCGCCAAAGCTCTGCCGGCTGCGGCAGCGGCGCCGGCCAAACCGGTCAAAAGTCAGAAAAAGGCTCATACAAAAACTCTGTCGGCCGCAGCCGACGACGAAAAAACACCGGCATAACCCCGCCTACCCGACGGTTACTTCTCCAAATTCGCGCAAACAACATTAATCACTTTAAAACTCAAATCCTGTCCCAAAAGCTTCGCAAATCCGTCGATTGAAACGGCATCTCAACATCTGCCTGCTTAGGCAGGTATTCAAATCACAGGCATCCCAAGCCAAACCAGGGGGCCGAAACAGTTGCAAGCCTTACGGTTTGACCATGGCCAAAGGCGCGGACCGCGATTCCGCACCAAAACACTCAATCTCGCGCAACCGCACGCTTTTTGCCAGGCAAATCATAAAAAAAGCGCTTTTCTCCGTTACCGGAGAAAAACGCTTTTTTATCTTTTTCGAGAATGCTACTTCTCGGCAGCTTTCAAAGCTCGACTGAGCAGCTGTGGATTTGCCGCTACCAAAGCCTGCGCCTCTTCGTTCAGAGCCTCTTTCGGTTCATACTTGAAGATACGTTCCCACATCATCGCTTCTCCCCGAGAGAAGAAGTAAACGATTGCTTCGGGAGAAAGATTAAAACCGGCATTATGATATATGTCATACTGCCAAATGTTCATCATCTTTTGCGCGGCCAGACAAAGTCCGTCGGTTTGGCTCAAAAACAGCCCCCACTCTCTTTGGCTGTTGCAGCCGGCGCTGTTACGCACCATCTGCCGCTGAGCAAAATAAGTCAGGGCTTCTTGTGTCAGTCCGGCAATATTGCGGCGAAACGCTTTGGAACGCTCGCTTTCCTTGTCCGAACCGGTTTCCTTTTCCATCGCAAACACCTTGCTTATCAGACGAGCCGACAGGCCGTAGCGTTCAACGCAGAAAAGGAAAAGATCACCGAATTGTGCTGACAACAGCATCTGCAGCATGGCTTCGGAAGGAGTCTTCTTTTCCAGATACTCCTTGATAAGCGCTGTTTCCCCGTTTACGGTCAGTAATTTAAACTGCTCGTCGTTCAGGGTAACGCCGGCCATGATAATCTCTTCTCTGATACTCCAGTCAACGATATTTTCTGCCCAAAGAAGATTTATCGCCTTCGCAGACATATGGTTTTTCACCAAGTCTACCCGTTCTTCTTTGCCGGCAAGTACCATTGATTTGAAATAACGGCACTGCAGCTTGTCGGAATAAAATTCCACGCCGCGTACGGCCATGAAATGTCTTTTCCAACGGAACGGCAAAAGGGCGACAAACGGCCCGTAAACAGCCTGCATAAAGTCCATATAAACGGGAAGATCCCAGTCATACAGACTGTCCGCGGCCTTTTTCGGCGCCAGCAGGCAGTAAGGAATGAAAATCAGCGGATTGAAGAAAATGAACGTTATCGCCAGCAAGGCAATAATCACCATTAATCCTTTCGCCGTGTTTTCACACACATTGCCCAGCCAGACCAAAACAGCCCATGCTTTGTTTGCCACTACGGATTTAACACTCTCGTTGTTTTTTGAAATTGTTGCCATAAGTTAAAATTTTAAATGGCGCCCAAGTCTCCGATCGGGATAAAATCATTAAGCTTTCCGGGAGACGATGCAAAAAGCATCCGGAAAACTGCCTATTTTCAGAGTTACTTCAAATTCGGCCGTAATTTTATCAATCGTCGCTTTGAGCAGAACTCAAAAAACAACAATCAAAAATAAACCTAATAATGAACATACGCTTAAATAAACATTTAAATGGTACCACTTTGTATAATTTTTGTCAAACAAATTTGCCGGAGCCAAAAGAAGGCCCCGCCTTGTCAAAAGCGGGGCGGGCATGTCTTGCCGTCGCCGGTTTACGGCTTTCTGCAAAAAACATAAAAAAAGATACCGCCCGGCCTGGCCGAGACGGTATACAAAAAAGCCGGAAAAACGCATCCGCCTTCCGGTCACAGACTTACAACCCGACTAGGTTACGCGCGTAATCCGCCGCCCGGAACTCGTCCAAATCGTCGATTCCTTCGCCGACGCCCACATAATAAATCGGAGTCGGATTTTCACCGGCAATCGCCGCCACCACGCCGCCCTTCGCCGTTCCGTCCAGCTTGGTGACCACCAGCCCGGAAACCGGCACGCATTGTTTGAAAACCTCAACCTGCGAAAGCGCATTCTGCCCGGTAGTCGCGTCCAGCGTCAAAAGCGTTTCGTGCGGCGCGTCGGGCACCACTTTTTGCATCACCCGCACGATCTTTCTCAACTCGTCCATCAAACCGCTTTTGTTTTGCAGCCGGCCGGCCGTATCGACAAACACCACGTCGTCGCCTTTTGCAACCGCTTCCTTCAGGCCGTCGAAACAAAGACCGGCGCTGTCACAGCCGTTTTCACCGGCAAAAACCCGCACTCCGGAACGTGTACCCCACACCTTCAGCTGCTCGACCGCCGCCGCGCGAAAGGTATCGGCGGCAATCAAAGACACCTGCAGCCCCTGCGCTTTCAGTTTGGTCGCAAGCTTGCCGATGGTGGTGGTTTTTCCGGCGCCGGTTTCACCCACCAGTCCCAAAGACTCTCCCTTTTCCAGACCGAAGCTAATACCGTTGACGGCCTTGACCGTATCCTTACCGGAGGCATAATGAACGGCCAGATCTTTAATATCTAACAGTTTTTCACTCATCATGCTCACCTCAAGTCTTCAGTCTGGGGTCTAAAGCGTCCCGTAGGCCATCTCCGAACAGGTTAAAGGCAAACACAGCTAGCATAATGGCCAAGCCTGGGAATGTTTCCACAAACCAGTGGTCTCGGAAGAAGCTGCGGCCTGCGGACAGCATTGCACCCCACTCGGGGTTGGGAGGCGCGATACCCAGTCCGATAAAGCTCATACCGGC
>OJOH01001538.1_pt1 | contig 10312 bp, 7 predicted proteins | sample 1598201 | NCBI WGS metagenome assembly OJOH01 (sample SAMN03922462, study PRJEB24848) | human gut metagenome | isolation source: stool sample | host: Homo sapiens | place: Germany | collected 2009-11 | reverse complement strand
GTTCAAGTCCGGCCGGGGTCGCTCGAACAGATTCCTGTTCATGGCTCTGTAGCTCAGTTGGTAGAGCGAACGACTGAAAATCGTTAGGTCAGCGGATCGATGCCGCTCGGAGCCACCAGATACACCCCGGAGCAATCTGGGGTTTTGTTTTTCTCGCATATCTTTTCCGATTTACCTGCGCGATTTCCGCTCGTTTTCCAGCACAAGCGCCATCCGAACCATATCGGCGAAAGACATACGCCCATTACCCCCAACGAAGAGGGATGTTCTGTCCCCTCTGTCGCTAAACTATGGTGCAGGTAGACAAGGGGTTGACGGCTGTACTGTTCCATGATGTTGACCTCTAAACGGGTGTATCCCTGGGGTGAGGCGAGTGGAGATACTGTTAATCGGCAACACCGACTTCGTGACGAAGCAGTGGATCGAGCACGCGTTCCCCCACGACAAGGTGGTGGTGGCCCTCCGCAAAGGGACCGAATCCAGCGGCGAGGATCTCAAAATCATCGACATGCCCGACCGTGACGCCGTGTCGGAAGTGTTCTCCAACTACGAATTCGATCGAATCGTCTACTTCTCCGAAGATCTGACGCCCCGCAGCGAACGTGACGGCGACCTGGGCTACCTGCGCCGACTGCTGCACACCGTCCGCAATCGCAAGGTCCAGATGCTGATGGTGAGCGGGCCGGAATCGGAATTCACCTATCCGCAGGAAACGGACGTGCACGAGACCAGCAAAAGCCTGATGTCGCGTGCCGGCGAAGAGCTCGGCCTGTACTATGCGCGCACCTACGATCTGGAAGTGAAGATCGTGCGCTGCCCCTATCTGTACGCGCCGCAACGCAATGGCGTCACCGCATATTTCAACGGCTTGTTCGAACAGGCGCAAGCGGGAGAACTGCGCTTCCATGAACGCGCCGAACAACGCGCCTGCTTCCTATGCGCCGACGATCTGGCCGAACTTATCTACCGCATATTCGACGACTGGACCGCCGACAGCGAGCTGTTCCACGTTCCGAACGTGTTCGACTTCACTTACGGCGATTTGGGAACGCTGATCGCGGGATATTTTCCGGGAACGAAGGTCGTATACGGCGAGGACCGTCCGCAGGCATACCCCGCCGACGACCACGAATTGCGATTGCGGTACGGCTTTTCGCCACGATACTCGCTTCGCGAGGATTTTCCGCACGTCATCGAAGGCTGGTTGAAGCTCCGCGAGAACAAAACCGACAAGCATCCGGTATGGGATTTCCTACGCAGCCACAACAAATGGTGGACCGTGCTGGAAATCATCGGCGCGTTCCTGCTGACGGAATGGCTCCGCACTTTTACACAAGGCAACAGCCAGCTGGAAACCGTGGACCTGCGATTGCTGTTCGTGGTGATCGTCGGCACCATCTACGGGCTGCATGCCGGCGTGTTCGCAGCCGTACTGGCCTGCGCCGGCGTGGCCATGTCCTACGCGTCGCAGGGCGCGTCCTTCGCCCCGTTGTTCTACGACACATCGAACTGGCCTGCCTTCGTCATTTATTTCGTGGCCGGATCGGTATGCGGCTATGTGCAGTCGCGCAACCAGGAGAGCGTGAGGTTCGTGCGCGACGAGAACGGGTTGTTGCGCAATCGTCTGGACTTCCTGCGCGGGCTGTATCAGGATGTGCTCGACGACCGCAGACAGTTGCGCGACCAGATCATCGGCAGACGCGACAGTTTCGGCAAACTGTACGCCGTGACCCGAGAATTGGACGAAGTGCAACCGCAGAAGCTGTACCATACGGCGATCCGCATCATGCAGGAAAGCCTCGATAGCGACAGCCTCGCCATCTTCCGAGTGGACAACGGCGGACAGTTCGCCCGTCTTGTGGCGGCGAGCCCACGGTTCGACGTCGGCAGCTTCCGCTCCGTACGCGTCTCGGATTACGGTGAAATCATCACCGCGCTGGAACACAACGGCATATGGGTGAACCGAACGTTAAAGGACGAATTCCCGATGTACGCCGTCGGCGTGCGTGACCATGGCGAACTGGCCGTGATCATCACCATGGGAGAGGCCAAACCGGACCAGATGAACCTGTACTTCCAGAATCTGTTCAGCATCATGTGCGGTCTGGTCGAATCGGCCATGATCAGGGCCTTCGAATACGAGGACGTGGCGCGCCGGTCCATGCTGGTGCCGGGAACGAACCTGCTGAAGCCAGAAGCGTTCCTGCCGAAGGTGCTGGCTGCCAACGACCTCAAACACGACCATATGGGCGACCATCTGCTGCTCAAAGTCGAATGCGAGGGAAACCTTGAGGACGTGGACTCCCTGCTGATGCAAAGCATCCGCCAGACCGATGAGGCCGGCATGCTGACGGATGACGGCGTGTATCTGCTGATGAACCAGGCGGGGGAGAAGGAACTGCCGATCATCCTCAAACGTCTGACCCGTTCCGGCTTGCACTGCTCCTACGTTCCGCAGACCCAAGAGGATGCCCTGCTTTCCGAAGCCCAATCGCATATCGCGCAAGCCGACGATGGGGGTGAAAGCTGATGGGGTCGACGACTATCGCCGCGTTGATCATCATCGCCGTGCATCTGCTGGTCTGCATGACGCTGTGTCTGCTGCACCACGTCGGAGTGCTGAAAGTCGATGGACTGCTGCTCCCGTTCATGGCGTTGATTCCCCTATGGGGGCCGTTGAGCGTGGCGCTCATGCATTCGCGTGCCGTGCTTCGTGGGGGACGACGGATTCCCGCCGGTCTGCAGGAACTGAAGGTCGAGGATCAGGAACAACGCAACATTCTTGTGGACGACCGTACGGATTACGCCAACACCGTGCCGTTGGAAGAGGCGCTGATCGTGGACAATCCACGGCAGCGTCGTAATCTGATGCTGTCCATTCTTAACGAGAATCCCGGCCAATACGCCAATCTGCTCTCCCAAGCCCGTCTGAACGAGGACGTGGAAGTCGTGCATTACGCGGCCACGGCCATGGCGCAGATCAGCGCGAAGGAAGACATCGCGTTGCAGCAACGCATGGAGGAATACGAGCGGAACCGCGATTCGGACGAGGCGCTCGACCGGTACCGTGAGGCGCTCGAACACTACTTGGAATCCTCCATGGAACAGGGGTATGCCAGAACGTTGCAGATGCGCCGATACGCCGACCTGCTCGCCGAACGGCTCAAACGGCATAACGACTACCGCACCGTATGCTCGTTGGCGAAGACGCAGATGGATCTCGGTTCGTTCGATGCCGCGTCTCGCACCATCGAAGCGGCGCTGTCCGCATGGCCGCGTCAAGGTGACGTCTGGCTGATGAAACTGCGATTGGGAGCCGCGCGTCACGATGGCGAGGCGGTGCAACGCACCGTCCGGCACATCAAGGACGACCACATCTACCTTGGCGGCCGAGGCCACGACATCCTGCGATTCTGGCTCGGCGACAAGGAGGCTGGGCGCGCATGATACGTTCCATATGGCGCATATGGAAGCGCTTCCGTTGGAAAAACCTGGTCCGCGTGTGGGCCGTATTCATGGCCATCGCCTTGGTGCTGTTGGCGCAAACCTTGGGAATCCACTACGGCGCGACGAAATTCACTTTGAAATACATGGCTCGTAACGAGGCCATTCCGGCCCAGAACGCCATCATGGGGCAGCGCGCCACGAACCTGATGCTCGTGGATAGTTCCCAGGATGGTGTGGACGAGGCCGAAACCATGATGAAACAGGTGCTGCTCGACATGAAAGTGCCGACCGCCACCGTGGATCTGGCCAAAACCGATCCCGACGACATCCCCCCATTGAATCGGTACCGTACCGTGCTGATCGTCATGCCGGAACTTGATTCGCTGGGGGATGAGCTGGTGTCCATCATGAGATGGGTTGAAGGCGGCGGCAACATGATGCTTGCCATGACGCCTGAAAAAACAGGCTATCTGGACGCGATCGGGCCTCAAATCGGCATCGAATCCTCCGCATACGACTACGTGATGACCAAAGGCATCAAGCCTGCCAGGGACTTTATGCTGGGTGGCGGGCGCACCTACATGTTCAGTGGCCCGTTCAAATCGTCGTTGAGTCTGAACCTCAATGAGAAGGCCGCCGTCGAAGCGGTCAGTGCCAACGGCCATACGCCACTGATCTGGAGTGCCGATGTGCGTTCCGGACGAACCGTGACCTGCAATATCGGCATCTATGGCAAGGTGGTGCGCGGCTTCTATGCCTCCGCGTTCAGCCTGCTGGGTTCCGCCACGGCATACCCGGTCATCAACAGCGCCGCGTTCTATCTGGACGATTTTCCATCCCCGGTCCCCAGCGGAGACGCCACCTACATCAAACGCGACTACGGCATGAGCATCGCCGACTTCTATTCGAAGGTCTGGTGGCCGGACCTGACCAAACTTGCGGAACGCTACGGTATTCGGTTCACCGGCGTGATGATCGAGAATTACGGGGACGATACGAAAGACGCTCCCGTACGGCAGAAGGACGAATCGCATTTCAGCTATTTCGGCGGACTGCTGCTCAAACAGAACGGCGAAATCGGCTACCATGGCTACAACCATCAGCCGCTCGTACTGCCGAACACCGATTATGGCGACGAATACGCGTACCATCAGTGGCCGAATCGCAAAGCTGTCGTCGCCTCGCTGCGCGAGCTGATCGCATTCCAAAAGTCCGTGCTGCCGGCGGCCACAGCGTCGGTATATGTGCCGCCGTCCAACATCCTGTCCAAGGAAGGACGGCAGACAATCGGACGAGACGTGCCCGAAATCCGCACCATCGCCAGCACCTACCTGCCAAGCGACAGCAAACTGCCTTACGTGCAGGAATTCGGTGTGGCCGATGACGGCATCGTCGAGGCGCCGCGCATCGTCTCCGGCGGCATGGTGGGAGACGATTACATGCGGCTCGCCGCAGAATCCGAACTGAACATGCATTTCGTCAGCACCCACTTCATGCATCCGGACGACATGCTCGACCCTGACCGTGGCGCGAAAGAAGGCTGGGCGGTCTACAGAAAAGGCCTTGAGAACTATCTCGACTGGCTTGAAGCGTCCGCACCGTCCATCCGCATGCAGACAGGCACGGAATGCGCGTCCGCGGTGCAACGCTTTTCTGGACTGACTGTCAAGATGAGGGAATCCGCCAATGAGTGGGAATTCGACTTGGGCAATTTCAAGGACCAGGCTTGGCTGCTGCTCCGCGCGAACCATGGCACGCCCGGCAGAATCCAAGGCGGAAGCATGATCCGGATGACGGGGAATCTGTACCTCATCAAGGCCACGGACTCCACAGTGCACGTCGAACGCAAGGCTGGAGGCGCGGCATGAGAATCTGCCTGGTATTGGAAGGTTGCTACCCGTACGTGCATGGAGGCGTGTCCACATGGATGCACAGCTACATCACCGCCATGAAGGAACACGAGTTCGTGCTGTGGGTGATCGGCGCGAAAGCCAAGGACCGTGGCCAATTCGTGTACGACCTTCCATCCAACGTGGTGGAAGTGCATGAGGTGTTCCTCGACGACGCGTTGCGTCTGAGCGGTGAACATGCGAAAGTGATCTTCACCGACGAGGAAGTCAAGGCACTGCGTGAGCTGGTGAATCTGAGCGATCCCGACTGGGACGTACTGTTCAACCTGTTCCACGACAAAGGCGTGCATCCGCTGTCGTTCCTGCAGAGCAACGAATTCATCGACCTGTTTACGAAGATCTGCATGGAGGAATACCCGTACGTCGCCTACGCGGATGCGTTCCACACCGTGCGATCCATGCTGCTGCCGGTGCTGTACCTGATGACGGGAGAAGTGCCGAAAGCGCAGATCTACCATGCCATCTCCACCGGTTACGGCGGCCTGCTGGCATGCTTGGGCGGCAGTATCAATCACGCACCCGTATTACTAACCGAACATGGCATCTACACGCGCGAACGCGAGGAGGAGATTCTTTCCGCCGAATGGGTTGCGCCCGCGTTCCGGCAACGGTGGATCCGTTTCTTCGCCATGCTGTCACAGGAGATCTACCGTAGGGCATGGCGTGTGACCAGCCTGTTCGGCCGCGCTCGCCAGACCCAGATCGACATGGGCGCTCCGGCAAGCAAATGCCTGGTCATCCCCAACGGCATCCAATACGAACGATTCTGCGACATTCCACTCAAGCCTGAGGACGGTTGGGTGGATATCGGCGCCGTGGTACGTCTGGCTCCCATCAAGGACGTGAAAACCCTCATCCACGCGTTCAGCGAACTGTCGAACCGCGTGGACAATGTCAGGCTGCACATCCTCGGTGGTGTGGACGACCAGGACTATGCCGACGAATGCTATGAGCTGGTGAAACAGCTTGAAGTGAAGAACCTTGAATTCACCGGACGCGTGAATGTGGTCGAATACATGCGCAAACTGGATTTCACGGTGCTGACCAGCATCTCCGAAGGCCAGCCTCTGTCGGTGTTGGAATCGTTCGCGGCGGCCCGCCCTTGCGTGACCACCGACGTGGGCTGCTGCCGTGAACTGCTGGAAGGCGAGGAAGGCGACGACCTCGGCGTGGCCGGCTTCTATGTGCCTCCGATGTCCCGCGAGGGCCTTGCCCGCGCCATGGAACGCATGTGCGCGAGCCGCAAGCTGCGCGAAGCCATGGGCCAAGTGGGACGCGAACGCGTGAAAACCTACTATCGGCATGAGCGCATGCTTGACGAATACCGTGCGCTGTATCTCGATGCCGCCGACCATTACGGGTTGGAGCACTGATATGGCGGGAATCGGATTCGAACTCAAGAAACTGTTCCACCGCAAGGGCCTGGTCGCCATGGTGCGCGCCTACGGTTATGCCGGTGTGATCTGCACCGGACCGATGCTGCTGGGCATCCTGCTGCAGTTCGGCGTGCTGGCGGTCAGCGGTTGGTGGCACGTGCCCCGCGCGGACCAGAATCTGCTGGTCTGCATGATCACGTACACGCTGCTCGCCTCATTGGTGTTGACCAGCTTCCTGTCCATGCCGGTGACGCGTTTCCTTGCGGACATGCTGTTCGAACATCATGAGGAGACCATTCTTCCATCGTTCTGGGGATCCACGACCCTCATGCTGGCGGTGGGTGCGGTGCTGTACGCGGTGTTCCTGCTGTTTTCCGGCGCGACCCTCATGCAGGGGTTACTCTGCCTATGGCTGTTCCTGGAAATGATCGTCAATTGGAATGCGATGAGCTATCTGACGGCCATCAAGGATTACCAAGGCATCATGTGGTCGTTCGTCGCGGCGGTGGTCGTGGCGTTCCTGTCCGCATGCGCGATGATGGCGCTGGGCCTGCCGCAGGTGGAAAGCCTGCTGGCCGCAGTGGCGTTCGGCTACGGCGTGATGATGGTCTGGGACGTGGTGCTGCTGCACCGGTATTTCCCGCAAAGCTCGGAAAGCCCGTGGACGTTCCTCGCATGGCTGGACCGGTTCCTGCCGCTCGCCCTGACGGGACTGCTGACCACCCTCGGCTTGTTCTCCCACTTGGTGATCACCTGGTGCGGTCCGCTTGGCGTGCATGTGAAGGGACTGTTCTACGGTGCCCCCTACTGTGATGTGCCCGCGTTACTGGCGTTCCTGACGATTCTGATCACCACCGTGAATTTCGTGGTGTCGGTGGAAGTCAATTTCTATCCGAAATACCGTGCCTACTACGCGCTGCTCAACGACGGCGGCACCGTGAAGGACATCGTGGTGGCCGAACGCGAGATGCTCGCCGTGCTCAACCGTGAGCTGTACTACACCGCGTTGAAGCAGCTGTTCGTCACCGCGGCGGTCATCTCGTTGGAAAAGATGGTGTTGGGCGTGCTGCCGCTCGGTTTCAACGATGGCATGCATGGTTATTTCCGTGTGCTGTGCGTCGGATACGCCCTGTACGCGGTCGGCAACACCGTGCTGATGATTCTGCTGTATTTCACTGATTACTTCGGCGCGGTGTGCTGCGCCGCGATATTCGCCGGGTCGGCCACGGTCTTGACTGTCATTTCGCAGTTCGTTCCGGTCACGCTGATGGGATTCGGCTTCCTGCTGGGCGCGTCGGCGTTCCCGCTGGCCGCGGTCGTGCGATTGGCGGTGTTCACAGACAATCTGCCGTATCGTGTGCTCGGCGCGCAGCCGATTGTGGCGACCGAAAAGCGCGGATGGTTTACGAAACTGGGCGAAGCGTTGGACGAATTCGGCGAACGGCTGCATGGAACTTTCGGACGGAAGGAATCATGAGGGAAAGCGTGGAAAGCATGGAAAGGAACGGACGAATGACGATGGGTAATCGGCCGTGCGGCCGCAATGCCATATTCAAATGCGTGGCGATCATCGCCACGGTCGTGACGACGTTCTCCTGCGTCGCCTGCGGAAACGCTGCGGACAGTGGTTCCACGGCAGACAAATCGGCGGCGCAATCGCAAGGAAAGCATGAGAAAGTCAAGAAAAGCGCCACGCAGGGGCTTGACGGCGCGCATCTGCGTGACAACGACTCGCTGTACAAGGTGTATGACGACAGCGGTGTGGAAACCATGTATCTGACGGTCTCGCGCGGCAACAAGTCGGAAGGCACCGACCACAGTTGGAGCGAAATCAACCAGTATTCCGTGGATGATTACGCGGCCATGCGCACCAACCGGTACCAAGTCAACGGTCTGCTGCAGGTCGGCGACGAACAGGGGCCTGTATCCGGCGAACTCGGCTACGGTGAAAAGCGCCGAACGCCACCGTGCAGGTGCGCGGCCAGTCGTCCAGTCTCAATAAGCAGAAGAACTACAAAATCGAGCTGAAAAGCGGCAAAGGCAAATGGCGCGGGCAGCGCACCATCGCATTGAACAAGCATATGGGCGAAGGGCTGCGATTCCGCAACAAGATGGCATACGACCTGATCCGCGGCATCGACCAGATGATGGGACTGCGCACGCAATTCGTGCACCTGTACGTCAAGGACGAAACCTCCGGTTCCAACTCCTTCGACGACTATGGCCTGTACACGCAGGTGGAGCAGCTCAACAAAAGCGCGCTCCAAGCGCACGGCCTCGACAAGAACGGCCAGCTGTACAAGGTCAACTACTTCGAATTCCAACGCGACGCGGACGTGATCAGACTCGCCGACGATCCCAAATACAATCTGTCGAAATTCGAGGAGAAGCTGGAGGTCAAAGGCAACAGCGACCATACCAAACTCATCGCCATGCTCAACCAGCTCAACGATTATTCGGTGCCGATGAGCAGCATCCTCGGCAAATATTTCGATACGGAAAATCTCGCATACTGGATGGCGTTCCAGCTGCTGACCGGCAACACCGACACGCAGAGCCGCAACATGTACCTGTACAGCCCTACGAATTCCGACACCTTCTATGTGCTGGACTGGGACAATGACGGCATGCTCATGCGCAAGGAGAACCAGCTGCGTAACACGTCCGAAGGTTCCAGCTGGGAACAGGGCGTCAGCAACTACTGGGGCAACGTGCTGTTCCGCCGCTGCCTGCAAACCAAGTCGTTCCGCGACGAACTCGACACGGCGGTGAAACGGGAATACAACTACATGAACGCCAATCGAATCAACGGCATGGTGAGCCACTACGAATCCATCACCAACCAGTACCTGTGGAAAACGCCGGATTCCACATACGAGCCGTTGACCCGCGCGCAGTATGACGTGGTGGCCGGGCAACTGCACGATGAGATCGAGCAGAACTACAAAACCTACCGGGAAAGCTACGACAAGCCCATGCCGTTCTTCATCGGCGCGCCGCAAGCCGACAATGGCAAGCTCAAAATCAACTGGGACACCTCGTTCGACTTCCGAGGCGAGGATCTGAGCTACGACATCACCGTGGCCAAGGACTATCTATGCAAGGACGTCGTCTTTAGCAAGACCAATCTGGCATTGCCCCAAATCGTGATGGACCTGCCGTCCGATGGACAGTATTTCGTTCGGGTGCGTGCGCGCAACACCTCCGGCAAGATGCAGGACGCCTTCGACTATTACGTCACGGAACATGGCAAGACGTACGGCATGAGATGCTTCTACATCAAGTCCGGCCAGGTCGTGGAGGACGACAATGGGCAGTGATGAGACCTCGACGTCGCTGCTGCGGCGAATCGGGCGGCGTGTCGGGCGGCGTATCGGCGAGGAGCTTGCCATGCCGCCACGCCGCTGCGAGGAACGTTACCGTCACGAGCTCAAATATCTGATTTCGTACGGTCAGAAGGCCGACCTGAACGTGCACATGGCACCATTGCTCGACCATGACAGCCATGCCCGTGACGGCAGCTATACAATCCGCAGCCTGTATTTCGACGATTACTGGAACACCGCCTACCAAGAAAAA
>OJOH01001534.1_pt1 | contig 10338 bp, 5 predicted proteins | sample 1598201 | NCBI WGS metagenome assembly OJOH01 (sample SAMN03922462, study PRJEB24848) | human gut metagenome | isolation source: stool sample | host: Homo sapiens | place: Germany | collected 2009-11 | reverse complement strand
GTATAAGAGACAGGTATTTGTATGTTCCGACGTATGGCGGCATATTGTTATGGGGCTGTCCGCCGCCAGCGTCTTGTAAATAGTTAATGCCAATAGGGGATGTATTGGCTGTATCATATACCCAATAGCTTCCATTTCGGTCAAAATTGACCGTTAAACCTACACCGCCCCAGCTCATATTATGGATTTGATGCGAATGTTTCGCCATTTCATCCTCGGTCAACGTATGTTCTTTCTCACCGCCAACACTGCCAGCCGCGTAGTCTCCGCCAGCGCCTACCGTTACTCGGTCAGTGCCGTACCGTTCCCACGTGCCGTATCCGTAGACCGCTGCAACCTTCTCCGGCGTGCTCAAATCCGGCGCACCGGTCAGCCCTGTTCCGTCCCACGCGATGATGCCGCCAACGGGAACATAAGGATATTTATAAGGGTTATCTACCATTACTGGCTCACCTCCACCATAAAGACCGCCGCGCTCGTCGGCGCTGCGTTTGCATAAAACCTAACAACTCCCGCCCCGGGTTCAAGCGCGGCTACCATCCGCACTGCATCCGTCACCCTAGTTCGGTCACTTACGGCAATCCGGCTGTCTGCCGTAACACCGGCAACCGTGACAGTGGCGCAGGTGTTGTAGTTGCTCGTGCTGCCGTCGTCCCAGGTCACGCTATAACTTCCGGTTGTCCAGGCCGATGCCGCCACAGTCACAACCATGTAATCCGGCGTATCATAGCCGCCATCCATCAAGCGGAGGCCCATGCCATTTTTTAGTTCTCTCATTGCTTACTTTTCCTCATACGCATTGCCGGTGATATCCTGGTACGTCTCCTCCGTGATCACGCCCTTCACCACGGCTTTCCGCACCATCTTTTCTGTCCACAGCCCATGTGCATACCATCCCTTGATGCGTTCCGCCAGCACATTTTCCATTATGTTTCCTCCTCCAACAGCGTATCCGTCATCATGGCCGTGTAGGTTGCCTGGGCGTCCAGGGCATCTATGCGGGCAATTCTCCGCTCACGCTCGGTATCCTTCCGGGCTTGCTCGGCAGCGGCAGCCTCTGCCTCTTTGCGTTCCTGCTCCTCTGCGGCCTGCTTTTCTTCGGCAGCAGCCTTTTCCGCAGCCATCTTTGCAAGCTCTTCCGCGCTGTACGGCACGTAGATTTGTACGTCCTCGTACTCATCCCACGCTCTCTGGGCGGGGCTGTCCTCCACCTCACAGCGCAGCCCTTCGGGGCGGGTCTCCGTTACAGTTTCCGCCATGATCTCATAGTGGTATGCTCTCGCAACAGCCGCGTGGTGTGCCACAAACCGTTTGCCGGGTACCAGGTGTCCGGCATCCGGGTCGGGCGCACTCAACTCATGCGTAAGGCTCTCATCGTAGATTTTCAAATTTCTCACCTCATTCGGAAATATAGCGGCAAATCACAGTTCGGCTTGTACTTTGTCACGATTTGAATGTACATTTCACGGCGTACACCATCACTGGTATAGCTGTAATAGTCCATCAACCAACCGCCGCGCTTTATGCACCGCAGCCCGGCCTGCAGTTTTCGATTGGTGTCAAAATTCAAGGTTTGCGCAACCATCGGGGCTTCTATCTTCTGTACGATAGGATAATCGGTGGCGACAACAGTAGAACCAATTCCCAATGACGTCGAATCATTGTTCGGGTAAAAATCAAGTATAGCCACACGCTTTCGCTGCTTGTACATAGTGGGGTCGTTTTCATACGTTTCCCACTCGTCGGCCTTAAAAGTAGCCATACAGTAGCGTTCGGTGGCCAGATACACGGCCAACCCGCTTACAGGGTTTGTACCGGCAAATTTCACCCTGCCGTCCACCACCGTCTTGTTTGCCTCGGCCTCCACGCCTTTCAGCTTGGTATAGTCTGCAGCTGTCATCAGGCCGTGGCTTTTCTCGGTGGCGTCATCGTACTCTGTCCCGGGCGGCGTGCTCCATGTGCCGTCCCCTTTCAGGTATTGCCCGGCATTCTTGCTGCCGGGGGCCGGGACCAGGCCGCTGCTTCCGGCAGCCGCAGCAGTAGCACCGCCAAACACACCATAGGTCGTGTCCTGCCCTGGCACACCAAGCGCTGTGATATCCTCCTTCTTCGCAGTTACGGCATCTGTAACGTGCCCTAGTTCATCCACGGTGACTTTGTACAGCCCGCTTGCATGGGGCGTGTGGGTCGGGTGTGTATAGGTGGTTCCCTGCCTGTCCGGCAACACCAGGTTCAGCTTCAAATCCTCAACTTCCCCGGTAATGCTGGCACTGGGCGTCGTACCGGTGGTTACAGTGCCGATTGTCAGCCTCGGTGTCTTGCCGTCAGCACCTGGGGTGCCATCCGCACCGGGTTTCCCGTCTGTACCAGGTGCACCGTCAGCGCCATCCGCACCATCCCTGCCGTCTTTTCCTCTCAAACTCGCCAGCCATTCAGCCCGCGTGCCTTTAAAGCCGTCCTCCACTGCAATCGCATACGCTGTCACCGCGCCCAGGTCTTTACTCACTTTGTTCAACTTGAACATCCTCCTCGCTCGTCGCCCACAGGTGCCCATCCTCCCGCACTTCAAACGTATACTTTCCCAGCGCGGTATCCGCGGCCTGCTCTGCACGTTTGGCTGCATCCTCGGCCCGCTCGGCATAGCCCTTAGCCTTTTCGGCTTCGCCGCTATACGGCAGGTCACCTTCAAGCACCCGGCCTACCAGCGCGTCACGGTCGCTCTCCCCAGTATCCGGGGCGGCGGGCAGCTGGGCCAGCACACTGTTCATCAGGGCATCATCCATCCCCCTCACCTCCTTCTTCCATTATAAAAGGGCGAATGCAGGTTTTCCCCCCACACTCGCCCTTTATAGGTTATTTATCGCTCTGTTTCTTTTTCTCGTCCTCTACCCATTTGCTCAGATCCTTCTGTGTGTACAGCGCTTCGCCGTTCACGCGCAGCGCCAGCAGCTTCGATGCGATCTCTGCTCGCTGGGCGTCCTCCGCCGCCAGGTACAGCGGCTTCCACTTGCTTGTCAGGCTGCTCCGTATCGAGGAACGCGCCTCCTTCGCGGTCTTGCCGCCGTCGATCTTGTTCTGCACCAGCTTGTCCAGCACATCCTGCGCCTCGTCCATCTGGCCGCGCATCAGGCGGCTGTTCAGCTTGGCGTTGGTATCAGTAAAGGTTTCATCCACATGCAGCGGGTCCTGCAAGGCCGTCACCATGTCGTATGCACTCTTCACCCCCCGCACCGTGGTGCCCACCGGAATGCCGGTTGCATCCGCAATCGCGTTCGCCGTCTTGTAGATCAGCTTGTAGGGCGTCACATTGCTGTTGGGATCCTGCGTCAGGAACTTCTGCCATGCCACCACCGCATTGTACATATCCGTGGCGGCCTCCATATCCGTCCGGGTCGCATCGTACCCGTCAAAGATGGAAATCACGTCCTTCACCATCGGGATATTGTTCAGCAGGTTTACGTTGTCTACAAAACCGTCCCACAGCGCGTCCAGATAGCGTTCCCCAAACTCCTTGTCCTTGTCGTCGCTCCCCACGCGCAGCGCGTCAATAAAACCCGCCGCTGCCGCCGTGCCGAAGGCCGTCACAAAGTAGGTTGCCATCACGCGGCCCATGTTGGCCCTGGCTCCTTCCTCCCTGTGTGCCACCTTCACCGCCGCCTCGGCGATCATACTGTAGGTCTTGGTCGGCTCCGCAAAGAAGTTCGTCGCCATCTGCGTCAGCATATCCTTGCTGCGCATGATCTGGCTGCGGTGCAGCACGCTGTCCACGACCTGCGTTTTGTCCACGATCTCGCTCAGACGTGCGGCGCAGTAATCCAGGCTCTCCTGGCTGCCGGGCTTCATGCCCTTGTCCCTGGCTTCCAGCTCGCAGGCGTTCCAAAGCGTGCCCCAGGTGAGTTTGTCGCCGTACTCTGCCGCAATCGTACTGATTTCCCGCACCTTATCCAGCGTGTCACGCTCGCCGGTCAGCACGCTCTTCATCGTCTGCCCGATGTTTGTCTCAAAGTAGCCCCAGCTTTTCCACTTGGCAATGGCGCAGTTGTTTTTGGCCCGCTCCATGCCCTGTTTCAGCCTGCCCACGTCGTAGGCCAGCGCTGCCGTCAGGTATTTCGGGCTTATCACCGCTGCCGCTCGGGTGTATGCCGTCGGCTGCTGGATCGCAACGCGCAGGTTCGCGCCCACCTTGGCAACCTTCCAGTTGCGCACCATGGTCTTTGTCAGCCGTCCGTAGCCGGTCTGGCTCGGGGCTGCGCTCACCCCGTTTATATCCTGCATCAGCGTCTGGAAGAATTTCTTGCCCTTCGCGCCGTAAACTCCGTCGATTGCCTCCTTCGTGCTGATCTCGTTCTCGCCGTGATAGTTGTACCACTTCATAGCGTCGCTCAGCGGGATAGCCCAGGCGTTGTAGGTCGCCATGTTGGCAACATGGTCACACCAGGTATCAAACGCGTCGTTGATGATCAGCGGGTTGTTCGCCTTGCGCTGCAGGGCCTTGGTAAAGCCCTGATTCTTGATGGCATACAGACCCGGCGTGTCTCCCGCCGTGGCGTCGCTCGTCCGTGTGTAGTTGCTGTCCGTCTTGATGGGCCAGTAGTAGCTTTCGGTAAACTTATTCAGCCCGTACAGCTTCTGCGTCACCTCATTGCCCCAGCCCGCCGGGCCGTCATCGTCAGAAAGATACTCCGCCATCCGCCGGGCCATCCGCACCTGCTCGGTCGTCAGGCTGCTGGTAATGTTCGCCAGGTCAGCCGGGGTCAGGCGCACGCGCGTTTCTTTGCGGCCGTTCTCCATCACGCTGATACCGCCGCGCACAAGGTGCTCATGGGCCTGCTGGCGCTGCGTCAGGTTGTAGATTTCCATGCACTGCCCTACCGTCAACGCAATCTCGCTGCCGTCGGTCAGCTTGAACGTGGTTTTCTTCGCTTTGTTGCCTGTCCACTTGCTGATGTCGGAATCGCCCTTGATTTCAGCAAACTTCTCCTGCGCGGCGTCCAGCTTCCACACGCGTTTGTCAAACCCATCTCGGATAGGCTTGTACACGTCGTTCTCGGTCGTCTCGCCCAGGCTGCTGAAATACCGCCGGGCATCCATCATGTCCAGCCCCAGCAGCTGTGCGGTCATATCGCCAAGCCGGCTGTCCGCTGCCTTGCCCACCAGCGCATTGCGGGTTTTCAGCTGGCTGGCCTTCACGCCCTGCATTTGGTGGATGCTGCTCTCGGCCACGGCCTGCACAGCCTTTCCGCGCCCGTCTGCCATCATCTTGTTGGCGTTCAGGATACTGGTTTTCATGCTGGTCAGAATGTCCGCCAGCTGCTGCGTCTGCCGTCCGTTTAATTTGTGCAGGTCGATGTCACCGACGTCATCGATCAGCTCGCTGATCATATTCGGCAGGTCGGGGTCAAAGTCTGCATAGTCGTCCGCGTCGGTCAGTCCTTTGTCCGCGTCCAGGCTCTGCTGCGCCATCTGCCGGATGTCCTTCATCGTCTCTTGCCAGCGGATGTCGCTCTTGGTGCCCCTCGCGCTCGTGCTCGGGTCGATCTTACCCAGCAGGTCATACACAGCCTTTTCCATCCTCGTCTGCACGTGCCCGGCCTCATTCGGCTTTGCCAGCCACTTGTACAGCTGCTTCACATTCTTCTGCACACTGTCCCGCGCCCGATCCAGCAGGATCGTATCCTTTCTCCGCTCGTTCAACGTCTCAAACGCCGCACGCTGGTTCAGCAGCTGCTTCTGCATCTTCTTGTAGTCCGGCGTGTCCATCCGCATCAGCTGTGTCTTGTACCCCTCGGCCTGCCTGTTCAGCCGCTCGGCCACCTTGGTGTTGTTGGCCTGCGCTGCCTTCCGGGTCGTCTCGATCCACTTGGCCCGCAGCTTTGCCTTCTGGGCGCTCTGGTCGCTCTCCAATGCCTTTACGCGCACCTCATAGGCAGCCTTCTGGGCCGCCAGCGCCGCCTTCTGCTCTGCGCGCAGCGCCGTCCGGGTCTGGTTCAGCTGCGCAGCCGCCTTGTCCGCACGGGTCTCCCTTACCGGTGTATCCAGGTACGCATCCATCAATTCCTGCCCGGCCAGGGCTGCCGCAGTGTTCAGGTCGTTGCCATAGGTGTCGTGGTACTGTACTTGGCTGGCCTCGTACACGCCCAGCGCGTTGCGGATGTTATCCACAGGGGCCGCCGTCTCGTCAAAGATACCGGGCCAGTTCCCGGCCATCTCCATCATGGCGGTGTCCAGGTTGCCGGCCACCTTCTCTCCCACCAGCTTCAGATTCACGCGGCCGAAGGTATTCTTCCGCACGTTTCCCCAACTGCGCTTGCCGTCGGCACCGTCGCCGTACTCATTCATCAGGTCCTGGTACTCGGGGCTGTTCTTCCGGATCTCAAACGTGGTGTTTTTCAGCCACTCCAGCACCGGGGCATAGTAGTCCCGCGCCGTAGTGTCCTTAACAGTAGATTCTTTCAGCACGCCCCGCGCAATATTTGTCAGGGTCTCCAGCGCTTCCTCCGCGCTGGCCCCGTCCCGGCTGATCTTGCTGAATGCCCGCTCCAGCTCACCGGCCAGCTGGCTCTTGCCGTACCGGCTGCCATACTTATCAATGAACTCGCTGGCCGTTTTCTGCACAGCCTTCTTGTCCATCAGGTGGCCGCCGCTCAGCTGCGTCTCCTGCCGCCAATAGTCGGCGCTCTCCCTGGCCTTGGTAAACTTCCGCGCCAGCTCCCGGTTTTCGGCTTCTTTCTCCGTCAGCTGCTTTTTCAAGGATTCCTTCTCCATCGCCTCGCTCACGACCTGCTCCGCAGCAGATTTCTTGCTGAACTTCACGTTCTCCACGTTGTTCAACGCTTTCAGGCGTGCATCCTCGTCGTTGGCAGTGTACTCAATCACGGGCACACCCAGCTTTTCCAGCTGGCTGCGCACGGTGTCGCTCACGTTGTCAGGCAGAATAGCCGCCTTCACCTCGTCAAAGCCGACGGCCCGCCGGGGCTTTGCCTCAAAATATTCGGTAGGCAGCTGCGCAGCGTCCCTGTACAGCGTCTGCAGCCGCTTTGCGGTTTCCGGGCTGATGTCATAACCTTCCCCCGCAAATGTCCTGCGTATCGCCGCTGCTGTTTTCTTACCGGCGGCCTGCAGCATTACGTTTGAAATAATGTCGCATTCTTCAAACTCGTTGTCGGCGTGCGCCTTCGTTTCCTTCCTGATCCGGCTGATTGCATCGCTGATCTGACCGTCCACAGCCTCCACCTTGGCCTTGTAGCTCTCACTCTCCTCACTGCCCAGCCGTCCGCTGTCCTGCTTCAGCTCAGCAATGCTGCTGTACTCCGGCGTGCTCACGCTCTGCAGCCCCGCCGGGGTCACGCCCCACATATCTCCGCCGCGCTCCGGGCTTTCCTTCATCACGCGGACGATGTTTTTCAGCGTTACCGGGTAGTGCAGGCTTTCAAAGCTCTTGCGGTCACCATTGGCCTTGTAGCGCTCCTTGCCGTTGTAGATGCCTTTTTCTCCCAACACGCCGTCCAGCTGGCCTTCCAGCCACTTCTCCACGTCGGCATCATTCACCGATTCCCGCAGCTTGTCGCTCGTGGCCATGCGGTCAACCTCGCCTTGGGTTCTTCCTCCGTCCTGGTACATATTCCAGGCGCTGTCAATCAGGTCGTGGATCGTAAACCACGTCACGTTATTTTCCATGCTGCGGTTTATTCTCTCTTCCCGCTTCTGCGCAATCGTGTCCGCGTCCCATCCTTTTCGCGCCGCCTGTCTTTGCAGCATACCATCCGTGGTTTCTCGGTAGTGGTCACGCAAAACACTGCGTACAGTGTCCACAACGCCGTCGGGCACAATGCCTGTCGTTTGAAACGCCACCTCCGTTTCTGCCAGTTTTTGCACCCCCACCTTATCAATGACTTTTTGAACGGTCTCGTTTCCGTACCGGCTCCACACCTTTTCCTTCTTCACCGGCTCCAACGTCTTGCCCTGGTCGGCCAGGTAGGCCGCCCGCGCCGTGTCGTCGTTGGAGAGCAGCGCCGCCAGCGTGCGGGTGTCCATGTCGGTTGTCTCCTCGACATTGTGCCCGCGCAGCAGCGACCCGCTGCCAAAGATTCCACCGGCCACCTTGTCAGAGAGCAGCTGTATTCTCCGCTCCACCTGCCGGGCTTTTTCGGTGTCGATCTTATAGTCGATCTGCGGTGCCGTCGGCGTATAGCCGTCGCCGCCGTACACCTTGTTCTCACTGTTCCGCTGCGGGTCAATCGTATCCTTTCCAAACACCAGGCTGATTGGCCCGTACTTGCTGTGCCCCTGCTCTGCCTTGATAACCGCAATACTCGGCATCGGCAGTCCGCCCAGCTCCAGGCTCCGCTCCAGCGCCCGCTCATCCACATTATGCACGGCAACCAGGTCCTTCGTCTCCTCCACTGGCACATCCATACTGAACTTGACTTTGCCGTCCTGCCGTGCTATATTGGTATTGACAGTAGTGAACTCACCGTCGGTTTTGGCCGTTGCCTTGGGGCGATTCGTCGTATCAGGCTGGTGATAAGCTGCTGTCTTTTTATTTGTCATGTAAGCTGTCACAATCTGCATTTTTCGTGCTTTGCTGTCTGGCACTGCCTCCACGACGTACATCGTTCCATCAACAGCTTTTTTATACACAACGGTAGCTGCACGGCTGCCGTCTTTGTTTTTATACTGCTTGCTCGGTGTACCTTTATCAAGGCTATCATAGTTTTCCAGCACCCATCCAACTCGGGCAATGTCAGCATCTACCGCCATGCTGTGGTCGGCAGCACCGTCAGCACCATGGCGTTTGTCAATGTGCTGCACGGTACTGTTTTGCATATTGTGGGTGTATCCATGCACATCAACGCCGGTCAATTCCTGTACCTGGTCGGCTGTCTGACTGCTTACCTTTCCCAACTGATAATTCATCCACCGTGCATCCGGGTGTTGCCGTGCCTCCTGTATAAACTCCACCAGGTCAGGGTCAACAGCATTTTTGTAGGCTTCAATTCGCTGCTGTTCGGCAGCAGTATGTCCTTCTGCGGCATCGTTGACTTTCGTTTTATTCAGGCTGTAAGAATCTCCGTTTACCGCAAACACCGTGTCTCCGTTCCCGGTGTCCGGACTGATACTGTAAAGTTTCCCGTCCGGTCCTTCGGCCTGGGCGGTTTCCTTTTGTTCAACTTGAACATTTTTCTGTTTCCCGATCTCCCGGGCGTTATTTTTCGCCGCGTCCAGCGCATCCAAATACTCATCAACGATTCCGGCGGCCTCTTGCAGGTTTTCCGCCCGCTCAGCCAGCTTGCGGCCCTCGGCAGCGCCCAGCGTGGCGTCCCCGCCGCGCAGCACGTTCTTGATGCTCTCGATCAACTGCCCGATGGCATCACGCAGCGTTTGCAGGATCGTCCGCTTCTGCGGTGTCGTGTACTGGTCCGCGGTCAGGATGTAGTCGCAGTACTGCTCCACGCCGTCATCCGTGCTCATGATGCCGCTCAGAAGATCCGCAGCCACCTCATCATACAGCCCCGTGTCGGTTCCGTAGGCGTTTTCGTAAGCCTTAAAGACCTTGTCCTGCGCCTCGGTCATGCCCACCTTTTCCGTGTAGAATGCCAGTGCCGTCCGCTTCACCTCGGCCCAGCCATCGGGGTTGTTCTGCTGGATGTAGTGGGCCGTCTCGTGCAGCGCCGTCTGGTAGCTGTTCACGCTCTTTTCGCTCAGGCTGATCTCATTGTTCGCGGCATTGTAGCTGCCGTTCACAGCGTTGCCGTTCCCGTCGTCCAGCTCTCCGGCAATCGTCACATTGGTTCCCAGCTTCATGGCCGCCAGCTGCAAAGCCTGCAGCGGCGTGGTGGTGCTCTCAGGCGTCGTGCCGCGCATCGTGATGGCCGGGTTCCCGCTCACGCCAGGCGCTGCCATCGGTTCAGCAGCGGTCACTGTGCTGCGCCCGGCCTCATACGCCGCCCGCAGCGCCGTTTCGTTGTTCACCACGGCAGCCGCCGGGGCCACGGCACGCATACCCTGCTCAAACGTCAGGCTGCCTGTGCGTCCGGCATTGTACAGCCCGCTCATAGCCTGCATATAGGTGTCAACGCTGCCGCCCCGGTAGTTCTCCACCAGCGCCGCATTCATAGCATCGTTGTAGATGCCGCTCCCGGCGATCTTCTGCACCTCGCCCACGTTCTTCTGCGCCGCCTGCCGCGCATTGTATGCCTGCTCCGCCTCGTCCACCGTCATGCCGCCAGCAACCATATTTCTCTGCGCCGCGATCCTCCGCAAAACCCCAGAGCCTTCCCCCTCGGGGGAAGGTGCCGCCGCAGCGGCGGATGAGGGGCGGGCTTCCCGCTGTTGCCC
>OJOH01001531.1_pt1 | contig 10390 bp, 4 predicted proteins | sample 1598201 | NCBI WGS metagenome assembly OJOH01 (sample SAMN03922462, study PRJEB24848) | human gut metagenome | isolation source: stool sample | host: Homo sapiens | place: Germany | collected 2009-11 | reverse complement strand
GATCTACACTATCCTCTTCGTCGGCAGCGTCAGATGTGTATAAGAGACAGACACTCATCGGCCTGTTCGCAATCGTCCTGTGGGGCTTCATGGCCGGCCTCGTGCGACTGGTCTCCGAATCGTTCGGCGCCACGCTCGGTTCGGCGCTCATCTACACCGTCGGTGGTGTCATGCTGTTCATTGTGCGCCGTCCGAAACCAATCCGCGAAGCGCCATGCAAGTACCTCATCGCAGGCGGACTCATGTTCATCGCATACGAGGCGTCAATCTCGCTGTCGATCGGCCTGGCCACAACGAACGCGCAATCCGTGGAAGTCAGCCTTGTCAACTACTTGTGGCCGACGCTGCTGGTGCTGATGACCGCAGCGGTATCGCACAAACGTGGTGCGGTCGCCAAAGCGATTCCTGGCGCGGTGATCGCAACCATCGGTGTGGCGATGGCGGTTGGCGGAGAAAGCCTTGATATGCAGGAAGCGGTCCACAATATCGCCAGTAACCCCCTACCGTACGCGCTCGCGTTCGCAGGCGCCTTTATTTGGGCGATTTATGCGACTTTTACGCCGTCGTTGTCCGGCGGTTACGACGGCACGACGATTTTCTTCTGCTGTGTGGCCGTTGTACTGTGGACCATCCATTTCGTTTCGGGAGACGGTTTGCCGGACACGGCGCCCGGCATCGGTGGATATGCTGCGCTGATTGCGTGCGCCGCTTCGATTTCGGGCGGCTACGCGTGCTGGGGATACGGCATGTTGCACGGCAGTATGGAAACGCTTGCGATTGGTTCGTACGCGACTCCGCTGTTTTCCACGGCTTCTAGCACGCTTCTGTTGGGCGTGGCGCTGGGCATGCCGTTCTGGATCGGTGTTGTGCTGGTGGTTGCCGGTTCTCTGATCAACGTGTGGTTTGCACGGTGCCCCTGAGTGTCCGTTTCTCCCGAATCGGACAACCTGGGGTGACCGGATGACGCGTGGGTGGCTGATTCGGGGGAATCGGACACTTGTTGGTGCGTGAGGAGGCGACATGTGGGGTAGTGGCGGCGCAGAGGAGCGCCGGGATGGCGCAGCGGTACGTAAGGGAAGTGACTGGGCAGGACAATGCCCTACGCCTCCACGCTAGCTTAGGTTTTTGCCGGCTGGTCGATGGTGACGAATTCGTGGCTTTGGGTTTTCAGGTCGTCGATGATGGCGGGCAGCGCGTTCACGTGTACCAGCCGAAACCGATCTAAACCGGCTCAAACCAGCCCGTTCAAATCCGCCTCGTCACATCACCTTGGTGGACTCCAGATTGCGGCTCACCCAGTTGTTCAACCGGATCACCGGCTTGCGCAACACCAATCCCAGCAGCAGCGAAGGAATCAGGAACAAGGCGAGATACACCATATCAAGCAGGTACTCATTGCCGTACGATCCGGCCATCGCGGCGTGCATGGCATCGATGGCGTGCGGGAATGGTAGGAACGGGTAGAGCATTTGGAAGAACTTCGGCAGCGTCTCGATAGGGAACGTACCGCCCGAACCGGCGACCTGCATCACCAGCAGCACCACGGCCACGGCCTTGCCGATATCGCCGAACGACACGGTCAGCGTATACACGATATTCGAGAACACGAGCGCGGCAAGCCACCCCACGGCAAGGAACTGCAGCGCATGATTCGCCTGCACGCCAAGGAAATACATGTCACCCAGGCAAACCAGTGTGCCCTGCAGCAACGCGAGCAGTGCGAAGATCGCGTACCGTCCGAAATACTCGTGGTCGAGACGCAGTCCCCAACGTGAGGCGTTCCCCGGGCCGGACGGGCCGGCGATGCGCGGCAGCGTGTCGCCCAAGCCCAGCACATGCGCCTTCTCGCGGTCCGAAATCGTCACTTTCAGCATGGCGCACAGGATGATCGCACCCACCCAGATTGACAGGATCGTATAGAACGGCGCCATGGCCGAACCGTAGTTCGCAATCGGGTACACCGAGACGCGATGCAGTGCGACGGGCGCGGAAATCAGCGTGGACAGTGTGGACGCGTTGGCGGTGGCCAGTGCACGTAGTTCGTCCGATTCGCCCGAATCGGCGTCGTTGTCACCGTCGCCACCATCGCTGTTGCCGTCACCGGCGTTTCCGCCCGTCTCCAGCTTCGTGATCAGCTCCTTCACCGTCGCTGCCGACGAGTCGAGTTTCTTCGCGATCGCGCCGAGCGTGGAACGGATGGACGTCACATTCGTCCCCACATCGCCCGTCACATCGTCCAGATCGTCGGCGGTGCCGCTCAGCTGGGTGATTATGCTGTCGGTTTGGGAGATCAGCGTGCTGACTGTGGAGGCGAGCGCGTCGATTTTCGGCTTGACGTTCGTGGCGTAATCGTCGCGCACATTGCTGATCGACTGCTTCGCGGAGGTGATGCGGTTCAGGATCTCCTTGCGGGAGCGTTCCGCGGCTGCGGTATCCTGCGTGACCTGCGTGGAAGCGTCTTTCAGCTGCTGCGCGAGCTTCTGCGAATCGCCTTTGGCGGCTTCCAGCAGCGTGATCTCCCGGTCGATGGCTTCCAGCAGCGCCTGTTTCGCGGAATCACTGTCCGGTAGTTGTTCCACCGATTCGCGCATGTGGTTGAGGCTTGTGATGTACGTGTCGTACAGCGATTCGCCGCTGGAGATTTGTTCGCTCAACGTTGCCAACTGGCTGGCTGCGGTGTCTGAGTCCTTGCCGATCGCGTCGAACGCCTTGTTCACCTTGGCAGCTACTTGGTCGAACGCGCCTGACACCTGGTCGAGCGCGGTGTTCACCGAGGAGGTGACGTTCGCACCTGCAGAAGTGAGTGACGTGGCACCTGATTTGCCTTGCTTCAACGCGTTCTGGGCCTGTTTGCCCGCCTTGGTCGCCGAGGCGAGCAGTTTGCCCGTGGAATCCACGATGTCGTTCGCCGAGCCGAGCAGCTGCGAATACGACGTCACCTGCTGCGATGCGCCGCTCAGCGTATCCGCCGTGGTGGTGAGATTGCCGTTGAGGTTGCGCATGTATTCGGCCATTTGCGGGCTTTGCGAATAGTGTAGGATGCTTGAGGCCAGGTCGAGTCCGACTTGCGCAATCGTTTTGGCGAAGGTTTTGTCGATCGTGTTGACCACGGTTGTCGCGCCCTGATCGGTGATATGCGGGGCGATCGGGTTGATTTTCTCGTTCAGATAGTACTTGAGCTGCGCGTGTTTGATGTCGGGGGAGAACAGCGTCATCATGTCGGCGCTGAAACCTTTCGGAATTACGATTGCCGCATAGTATTCGCCGGATTTCACCCCGTCGATTGCCTTGTCGCTTTTCACGAACTGCCAGTCCAGCTGGTCGTTGGCGTGCAGTGTGCTGATGATGGTTTCGCCCACGTTGACGCGCACCGGTATGAGATCCGACTTGTAACCCTTGTCGTTATTGGCCACGGCGACCTTCAATGCCTTGGTGTTGCCGTAGGGGTCCCAGCTGGCCGCGATGTTGAACCAGGCGTACAGCGCCGGCACCACCACCAGGCCCATCGAGACGATCACGGCGATCACGTTGCGGGTGGCATGGCACATGTCCCGCTTGAAGATGCCCCAGATCATTTTCACTGTTCGTTCCCCTCCTCACGCAGACTCCTGCCAGCATTTCCGTCCGTGTTTCCAGCCGCATACTCAGCCGCATGTTCAGGCGCATGTCCGGCCGAACCACCATGCGCAGCCTCATACAGCCTCGTACGTACGGCATGCATCGGCTTGTAATGCATGCCCGGCCGGAACAGCAGGTTCTCGTGCAGGATCGCGCTGCGGAACTCTTCCGCACTCATCGCTTCCTCGCCCAGATAATTCGCATACCGTTCGCGCAGATACTCCACCACGATGAGATACGTGTCGATGGCGATGATCGAAATGATCCAACCGAGCAGCATGGCGAGCTTCATGCGCGTGATGAATAGCAATAGCAGGAACACGAACGGCAGTACCGCCAGCGCGAGGAATCCCCAACGCACCAGGCGCGGGTACAGGCGGAAGAAATGAATCGCCCGTCTGCGGGCGAGTTCGGGGAACTCCTCGGCGATCTGCTGCGCGGTCTCGGTGAGCCGCAACGGTTCCACCGTGCCTTCGTTATGTTCGGTGATCATCAGATCAGTGTCCGCCAGACGGTTGTCGAACAGGCGGTTGAGGTTCAACGCCAGCTTGCGGACCACCAAGCCGATGAACAGCGCCACAGGCAGATACCAGAACAGCGAGAGCATGTCGATCCAATAATGGTTGGCATACATGCCGCCGATCGGCCCGCGCATCGCGTTGATGCCGTAGGTGAACGGTAGGAACGGTTTCAGACGGCGGAAGAATTCCGGCATCATCTCGATGGGGTAGAGGCCTGCCGCGCCCGGAATCTGGATGATCACCAGAATCACGGCGACGGCCTTGCCGATATGCCGGAACGCCACGGCGAGCGCGTAAATGATGTTCACGTAGACGAACGAGGCGAAAATGCCGGCGAGGATGAACAGGAACGGATGCTCGCATTGGATGCCCAGCGCGAGATCGCCGATCGTGGCGATGATCGCCTGCAGGAATCCGACCGTGACGAACAGCAGCCAACGGCCCATATAGCCTTGGCGTGGCGTGTACATGCGGATCTTCTCATCGCGGTCCACTTCAAGCTTGTAGATCGCGACGAGCACGAATCCGCCGACCCACAGCGCAAGATTCGTGTAGAACGGCGTGACCGCGGAACCATAGTTTTTGACCGGGTAGAGGACCTGTTCGTCCAAATGCACCGGCTCGCCCACGAACGAGCCGACCTCGCTCGCGTCAAGTCCGAGCGCTTGGGAAAGCTGCTGGAACATCGCCGAACTGCTCAACGCGGCCACATCGGTGCGCGTGGTGTTGAGCTGTTTGGCGAGATTGGCGAGCTGTGTCTGCGTGCCAGCAATGGTGGTGTTCGTTTGGGTCACGGTGCGCGACAACTGGTCGAGCAGCCCGTTGCCCTGTTCCAGCGTGCTTTGCAGCGTGGTAAGCGTGCCGGACAGCGACCCATTGGCCAGGCTGAGTGTATCGAGCCCGGTGTTGAGATTCGGCATGACCGTGCCGGTGATGGTCGTGTGTGCGCTCGCCATCGACGCCGTGCCGTTCTTCGCCAGCGTGGTGACATCGTCGTTGAACCCGTTCGCGGTGTTCTTCCCCGCGTTGATCGCAGCCGTGGTGTCCTGATCGAAGGCGTCGATGCGCTGCTGCTGGAACGTCAGCTGTTTGCGGGCTTCGGCGAGCTGCGCGGAAAGATCCTTATACGTTTGGCTGTTCGGATCCAGCTGGCTGGCCTGCAACGCCTTCTCCACGCCGTCGAGCACATTGCCGGTGGTGGCGTTGACGTGATGCATGGTGCTGGACACTTGGTCGAGCGCGTCCTGCGTGGTGTTCAGTCCGCTGAGCACGGTGCCGGTGGCATTGCTCACGTTGACCTGCAGGCCGGACAGTTGCGTGCTGCCGTTGTCGAGCGCTCCGACCAGCGTGTTCGAGAATCGTTCGGTTTGTGTGCGCGTCTCGCTCAGCAAGTCGGACGCCTTGCCGACGGTGTCAAGCGAGTTGGTGATTTCCGAGGCGAGCGCGATGTTGGAGTGTTTGGCCGAATCGATGGTGGTGAGGGCCTTGTCGAGCGTGGAGCGGGTGTCGCGCAGCTGCTGTTGGACGGTTTCGAGCTGGTTGATGGTGTCGGTCAGATCGTTGACGACGTCGCTTTGCGCGCTTTTCACGCTGCCGGTGGTTTCTCCCGCTGCCTCCTTCACTTCCTTTGCCACGGCGTCGGCCACGCTGGAAACGAAAGTGGTGTTGATCTGCTCGTCGATCGTGGTCGCGCCCGTATCGGTGATTTTCGGCGCGATCGCGTTCAGCTTTTCGTTGATGTAGTACGTGATCGACGGTCGGTCGCCTTTACCGGTGACGGTGCCGATTAGTCTGGAGCTGAAGTCTTCCGGCAGTACGATCGCCGCATAGTATTTGCCGGATTCCACGCCTTCGATGGCTTGCTGCTTGGGAACGAAACGCCAGCCGAGCTGATGGTTCTTCTTAAGCTGGTTGACGGTCTGCTGGCCAGCGTCGAGATGGCCGACCAGCGTGGAGGTTGTGCCCTTGTCCTCGTTCGCCACAGCGACTTGGATGTTGCCCGTGTTCGCGTACGGGTCCCAGTTGGCGAGGATATTGCACCATGCGTACAGTGATGGGATGATGGCCACACCCAGCGTGACGACGAGCGCCACGGGGTTCTTCAGAATGCGTTTCACGTCTCGAAGGAAGATGGCGAAAACCTGGTGCATCAAGCCTCCTCGCGGGTATTGGTCGCAACATCTACGTGCGGCGGCATGCCCGTGCGGGAACACCCGGTTGGGCTCTTCGTCGCGCGATCCGGTGGACATTCTATGACTTCCGATGGAACGATCGCAATGGTTTCGCCATGTTTATTGGTCGGTCCCGCAAGTGTCGGGATATGAGACGAAAACGCTCGGCATATGGCTCTAGTGGGGCGGGCGACCTGGATATGGAGCGGACGGTCGGGAAAACGGAAAGGAAAGATGGCGAATGTTGTCACATGACAAGTGGGATAGGGTTGGGCGATAATGGAGGCATGACTATTGCAACGCCGGAACGTTATGCGCAAATGCTGGACGCCGCACGCCGCGGCGGTTACGCCTATCCCGCGATCAATGTGACCAGCACGCAGACCCTGAACGCCGCACTCCAGGGTTTCGCCGAGGCGGAATCCGATGGCATCATCCAAGTCTCCGTAGGCGGCGCCGCCTACTTCTCCGGGCAACGCGTCAACGACCGCGTCACCGGCTCGCTTGCCTTCGCAGCCTTCGCGCACGAAGTCGCGGCGAAATACCCCAACATCACCATCGCCCTGCACACCGACCACTGCGCCAAACAGTATTTGGACGAATGGGTGCGCCTCTTGCTCGACCATGAAGTCGAACAGGTGAAGCACGGTCAGGAACCGACCTTCCAGTCACACATGTGGGACGGTTCCACAGTGCCGCTGGATGAAAACCTCGACATCGCAGAAGAACTGCTCGACAAATCCCAAGCCGCGCACACCGTGCTGGAAATCGAAATCGGCGCGGTCGGTGGCGAAGAAGACGGGCACAGCGCCGAAATCAATGACAAACTGTATTCCACGCCCGCGCAAGGCATCACCGTCGCGCAACGACTCGGCCTCGGCGAGCGCGGACGCTACATGGCCGCCTTCACCTTCGGCAACGTGCACGGCGCATACAAACCGGGCGTGGTGAAACTGCGCCCCGAACTGCTCGACGAAATCCAGACCACGGTCGCGCTCGCGATCAAGGCCGGCGAAATGCCCGACCCCGCGCACTCGCTGGATGTCGCTCCCGGTAAGCCGTTCGCCCTGGTGTTCCACGGCGGTTCCGGCTCCGCGCCGGAGGAGATCGCGCAGGCCGTGAGCTACGGCGTGGTGAAGATGAACATCGACACCGATACGCAGTACGCATTCAGCCGTGCGGTGGCCGGTCACATGTTCTCCAACTATGATTCGGTGCTCAAAATCGACGGTGAGGTGGGCAACAAGAAGCTGTACGATCCGCGATCCTGGGGTCGTGAAGCTGAATCCGCGATGGCCGCGCGTGTGGTCGAAGCATGCAAGCAGCTCGGCAGTGCCGGGCGCGCGCTGAACTAGCCAACGGTCTTTCGAACTGTTTTCGGGCGTTTTCTGGTCTGTTTTTCGGACCGGTTGCAATCCGATTACGGTCGGTCCAGAGCCGTGAGCATCCCTCAGACCCGGTAGAGGGTGAAGAGTAACCTTTGTAAGGCTTTAGGCGCAAGGCTTAAGGCAGAATCGCGTACGCACGGAGGTGCAACAACATGCCTGGAATTGTTTTGATCGGTGCCCAGTGGGGAGACGAGGGCAAAGGCAAGGCAACGGATCTGATCGGCACGAAGGTCGACTACGTCGCCCGTTTCAACGGCGGCAATAACGCTGGCCATACTGTGGTGGTCGGCGACGAATCGTATGCGCTGCATCTGCTGCCGTCCGGCATCATCAGCCCCAACACCACCCCTGTCATCGGCAACGGCGTCGTCGTCGATCCGGAAGTGCTGTTCCAGGAGATCGACGGCCTTGAAAGCCGTGGCGTGGACTGCTCCCGACTGCTGGTGAGCGAAAGCGCGCACATCATCGCCCCGTATCACCGCGTGCTCGACAAGGTGACCGAACGCTTCCTCGGCAAGCACAAGATCGGCACCACCGGCCGTGGCATCGGCCCGGCATACGCCGACAAGATCAACCGCGTGGGCATCCGCGTGCACGACCTGTTCAACGCGGAGCATCTGCATGACAAGGTCGAGGCCAGCCTGCATCAGAAGAACCAGATGCTCGTCAAGCTGTACAACCGTCGCCCGATCGACGTGGACGAGACCACCGACGAGCTGCTCAAGCTCGGCGAACGCCTGAAGCCGTACGTTGCCAACACCTCCCTGGTGCTCAACAAGGCGCTCGACGAGGGCAAGACCGTGCTGTTCGAAGGCGGCCAGGCCACCATGCTCGACGTGGACCACGGCACCTACCCGTTCGTGACTTCCTCCAACCCGACCGCCGGCGGCGCCTGCACCGGCACCGGCGTTGGCCCGACCAAGATCACCCGCGTGATCGGCGTCTCCAAGGCGTATGTGACCCGCGTGGGCGAAGGCCCGTTCCCGACCGAACTGTTCGGCGAGGACGGCGAATGGCTGCGCGCCCAAGGCCACGAGTACGGCGTGACCACCGGCCGTCCGCGTCGCTGCGGTTGGTTCGACGCGGTCGTCAACCGTTACGCGGCCCAGGTCAACGGCCTGACTGACATCGTGCTCACCAAGCTCGACGTGCTCACCGGCCTCAAGGAAATCCCGCTGTGCGTGGCGTACGACGTCAACGGCGAGCGTCGCGACGATATGCCGACCGACCAGGCCGAGTTCGCCGCCGCGAAGCCGATTTACGAGTCCATGCCGGGCTGGGACGAGGACATTTCCCAGGTCCATGACTTCAACGATCTGCCGAAGACCTGCCAGGATTACGTCAAGCGTCTTGAGGAACTGTCCGGCTGCCGCATTTCCGTGATCGGCACCGGCCCGCAGCGCGACCACATCATCCAGATCAACTCGCTGATCGACTGAAGCTGATTCGGCTGATTCGTCGATATGAACGTCGGTAACGAACGTCAATGACAAGTGCCGGTGGGCCTGTGCCTGCCGGCACTTTGCGTATGGTGCGTGCGATGGCGTGCGCGTATGACGCACACCGCATACACACCGACGGGGTGCGCGGCGGAGGAACGGAAAAGGGGAGTGCGATGACTGCAATGCCGCCTAACGACAGGTTCGACAGGTTTGACAGGTTCAGCAAACTGGTCCCGCGATTCGACCACCTGAAATGGAAGATGGCCGCTGCCGGCATTCTCGTCGGCCTGATTTCCGGCTTCCTCGTCGTCCTCTACCGTCTCGGCATCGAATACGGCACCGACACCGCGCGCTGGATCTACGCGCGCATCCGCGAAACCCCGTGGCTGGTCGCACCGTGGGCGGTCGCCGCAATCGCAGCCGCGCTCGCCATCGCATGGATGGTCAAAAAAGAGCCGATGGCCGGCGGCAGCGGCATTCCGCAAACCAACGGCGTGGTGATCTGCGGCCTGAAAATGCGATGGCAGACGATTCTGCCGGTTCGCTTCATCGGAGGCCTGCTCGGATCGCTCTTCGGCCTCTCGCTCGGCCGCGAAGGACCGTCCATCCAAATCGGCGCATCGGGCGCGCAGTTCCTATCGCACCGGCTGCGCGGCAAGAAACGTGAGGACATGCAGGAGCATTATCTGGTCACCGCCGGTGCCGCGGCCGGCCTGTCCGCCGCGTTCAGCGCACCGCTGTCCGGCATGATGTTCGCTTTGGAAGGGGTGCATCGCAGTTTTTCGCCCGCGATTCTGATGGGCGCCACCGCCGCGTCCCTGACCGCCGATTTCGTATCGAAATACTGTTTCGGCCTGCGTCCGGTGCTTGACTTCGGCACCATCGGCCAACTGCCGCTCGGCGAATACGGGTGGCTGATTCCGCTGGGATTGGTGGCCGGTTTGGCTGGTTCGCTGATGAACCGTTCGCTGCTCGGCTTCCAAACGCTGTACGGCAAGCTTCCCGCATGGAGCCGCCCTTTGATCGCGATCGCACTCGCGCTGCCAATCGGCATTTGGCTGCCTGACGTGCTCGGCGGCGGCTCGAACCTGATCGCCATGGCCGAGCATGCGCGCGTCGGCTTGGGCATGCTGTGCGTACTGTTCGTGGCGAAAGTGCTGTTCACCTCCACCAGCTTCGGTTCAGGCGCTCCCGGCGGCATTTTCATGCCGATTCTCGCGGTTGGCTCACTCGCCGGCGGTATCTGCGGC
>OJOH01001523.1_pt1 | contig 10424 bp, 12 predicted proteins | sample 1598201 | NCBI WGS metagenome assembly OJOH01 (sample SAMN03922462, study PRJEB24848) | human gut metagenome | isolation source: stool sample | host: Homo sapiens | place: Germany | collected 2009-11 | reverse complement strand
TGTCCACGCCCAGAGCGCCGAACCCCGCCGCATTCCCGGCCTGCATATCGGCATATGCCCGTGCCAGAACATCATGTGTCCCTTTTGTCTCCTGCACATCAACATTTTTTTCTGCCATTTTTACATCTCCTTTTTGGTTTCAGCATTTCCCGTATGTTCCACCGGCAGAGGCGGCAACTTCCGTCCCTGGTCTTCCCTGTTCACATTGGAACACTCCACATCCCATATTTCCCGCAGGGCGGCATATTGTTCCGAATCGTCGATATCCTCATCGTATTGTGTCAGCAGCTTGTCCGCATAGTTCGGATCAAGCATTTTCCCGGAGTCCATGAAGGGCGCTCCGCACTCTTCCTCCAGCCGTTTCAAGGCCCGGAGCCAGCCCACGGAAGCGCGGAAACACTTGTCCGCCAGAGAATACATCTGTTCTTCCCGCTCCGTCCCCTTCGCCTCTTCCGCATGAAGCAGGCACATCCACGCTGTTCTTTCCGCCCACAGCGCCCGGAACAGTCCCCATGCGGCCACGGTGAAAAAGCTGTGTCCCCAGGCACACATCCAGAGGGCTTCAAACAGGCTCCGCGCCCCGAGCGCATCAATCTCGGTATCCCGCTGACGGCCCACGGACTCCCGGACAAGCAGGGCTTCCCGTTCAAAGGGCGTCAGTTTACCGTATTCCCGGCGCAATGTTTCGATATTCATTTCTTTCTTTCCTCCCGGCTGTGCAGCAGCCTTTTCAGACTTTCCACCTGTTCCCGCAGTTCCGTCACTTCATCCACCTTTGCCGCTGTGGAAATGAGGGCGGCCACCTCTCCCGCCGCAGTTGCGGACACCTCGCCACGGGCCACAAGACGCAGAAGCGCCGCCATCTGCCCGGAAAGGCCGCCTTCTTCCGGCAGGTCTACAGGTTCGGGGATGCTGACCGGACGCTGCCGGGGGAGGCCGTAGGCAATCAGAGCTTTGCATGCGTCCAGATCACCGCTCCGCGCGGCCTCGATGAGCGCAGGCAACGCCACCTCTTCCGCCGCGTCACGGGCAAGCCTCAGAGCGCGGCAGGTAGCCCCCGGCTGCCTTCCCGCAGGGTTCCCCGATGTTCCTTTCAGGAAGCGCCCCTTCGCGTCTCTGGCGACCTGCTGCGGCGTGTTTTTGCTGGAACCCGGTTTCATGGCCTCCCCCTTTCCCTTGCCTATCCGAACCATTTTCCTTCCTGCACTGCCGGAGCAATGGGGGCCACTGTGAACTTGTCCCGTGCAAGCATTTCCCGCGCTCTTTCCCTGCTCATCTCGAGAGCCTTCAATGCGCTTTCCACATCAAAGCCCGTCGGGTCTTTCCTCCACGCATCGACAACCAGCTCCACGGTCATCCGCGCCGCGTCCCATCCATCTTCAAAGCCCTGTCGGTATCCGGCCCGTATGGCCTCTTCAACTCCCTGTACAAGGTATTTCTTGTCGCTCGTATCCATATTGCCGTTCCTTCCTAAAACCGTTGTTTCTACGGGTTTGAACAATTTCGCCCGGTTATGCCGCCCCGTGCGCCTCTGCAATGGCCTTCCACCGCTTTCTTGCCCCTTCCAGATATTGCCGGAGAAATCCCCACGTCATATATTCCGCCGCGCTCCGGTTCCCGGCGAAGAGGAAGGGGAGGCGATACCGCCCGGCAAAGGCAAGCACACTCTGGCAGGCCGCGTGGGGATTGAGGCGGCTCCGATACTCCCCCCGGCTCAGTTCCAGCCATGAGCCTTCACAGACCACGGCAAAGGCATCCAGCGCCGCGCCCCGTGCAAGCTCCCGCTCGAACCTCTCCCGCTCCCGGCCAAGACACATGACCAGATCGGGGAGGCTCTTGCGCTCAACGGCCACCCTGTCTTCCAGCCCGGCAAGGGAGTAGTCCCCCACGGCCAGAGTCCCCGGCTCCGTTGTCGCGTCCATCCTCTCATGCCGGAAGGCGAACGGCGCTTGCTCCCGCGTGTCGATGATGATTTTCATGAGGTCAGCACCTCCCCTTTTTTGCGGTCAACGGTGTTGACCATGCCGTTGACTTCCCGGCCATACGTCCACCAGCCCCGGCCTGTGTCCTCTTCCGGCAATGCCGGTTCCGGCAGGGGTGAGGCATCCGCTCCGTCGATGATTTCCAGCTCCACCACATCCACCCCGTTGAACGTCCGGTTCCACTTCCGGCAGAAGCGCACCTTGTCCCGCAGGAAGTCCGGACAGGCGAAGCAGCCCTGATGATAGGCATCACACCATGCGGCATAGTCAGGCCCGCCATGGGAAGCCAGGGGAGGAAGCGCGGCAAGTTCAGCCTTGTGTGCCCGGATGAGGGCAAGGGCTTCTTCCCGCCTCTCCGGGGGCAGGGTGGAGAGTCCATGTACCCGGACGCCTCCCCCCGCCTTTCCCCATACTGTCACGCCAAGGGCTTCAAGTTCGGTACGGACATTCACCTAGAGAACCTCCACCGTGTCTTCATCAATCCATCGGATACCCTCGGCAGGGGAGGAATCAGGGATATTTGTTTCTGGAACCGTGATACCCGTACTACCCGTGATACCGCCTACAGCCTCAACGGTCTCAACGGTAGTACGGTTACTTTTTGAACCGTGATACCCGTGATACCGTTCTCCCTCTTCCCCTTCTTGGTAGGACGGGTAGCACGGTTCACTTTTCAACCGTACTACCGCTCCAGCCCTTGCGCCCGTAGGAGGTATCACAGGTATCACGGGTAGTACGGTTGTTCTGAACATTTCCAGCTTTTCAGAAGTCACAATCCGGGCTTTTACCTGATTTCCCTTTCCTCCGATTTTACAGAGAGCCAGCCCCAACGCGGAAGCGGCCTTGCCTATCTGCTCCGGCTTCACCTCCACGGGCAAACGTCCGTTGACCATCTCCACCAGACGGGAATTGACAATCTTCCAGCCGTCCGCCTCGATGCGTTCCGCGTCGGCCACAAGGCTTTCCATAATGGCGCGTTCAACCGGAGAGGAAGGACGTGTTTTCTCTTCCCTCAGCAGAGTGAGAGTCTGTATCTGGTTTTCCTTCACCCATTCCGCCAGCAGAAGCGCCCGGCGCATGGTGTCTTCCGGGATGAGGTTCAGCCCGTCCCCGCCGGATATGGCCGCGTCCAGACAATGCAGGAGCAGACAGAGCCGGAGGGCAAGCCCCTTGAGCTTCTGACGCACGGCGTTGACCGTGCCCTCAGCGAACAGCGCCCAGTCCTCACGGGCAAGATCATTGTACCAGCCGACGAACAGAGACTTCCCGCCGGAACTCAGCCCCACCGGACAGGGCTTCCCTTCGCCCCTCTCGTCCACGTTCAGCCCGAACCCGGACAAATGCTCCGCTATCCCCCGCAAAAGGCCATAAGAGGCCGGGGAAAGCGTTTCCTCGCTCCACAGGGAAGCCCGTTCCCTCTCCGCCCTGATGAACATGAAGCGGGGGAGAAAGCCCGAGTCTTCGTCCGAGCCGTCGAAAGACTTCCGCATCATGCCCGGCTGAAGTCCCCCGAATATGGAAACACATGCCGCCGGGATATGCAGGTTCCTCTCCTCGTTCCTCCGATTGCTCTTCCAACTCTGACAATCATAGGCGGAGAGCAGACGCGCCCTTGTGCCGCCTTCCTTGCCGGAGGAGTACTTGTCAAAGCTGGAGAGCAGGCCGGAAAGCTCGTCCACCCTCCACATGACGCCGCGCGGGTTTTGTTCCAGCGCATCGGCCAGAGCCTCCACGGTAGACTCGTCAAGGTAATACTGCGTCCGAAGCGGCTTTTTCGGAGGAAGGCCCCGCTCTTCCTTTTTGGCGCGGGTGTAATCCATCCAGTCCCGGTTATACTCCTCGAGAGCTTCCTTCCATTCCTTGAACCTGCGTCTTTCCATGGCTTCAACAGGCTGAAAGAAAGCGTTCATAACCGGGGTCTTGCCCATGCCGGAAGAGGCCACCAGCACGATCCAGATATTGCCGTGTTCCTTCCATCCGCTCTTGACTTCCACGCACCGGGTACGGCCCACCATGCAGGAGAGCAGGGCCAGCAGCGTGGCGGCGGGAATGGCCAGGGGAACAGTGAAGGCGTCCGCCGCCTCGGTCAGCAGCGCCCTTGCTTCCGGGGGAAACGCTTCAAGCGGCACAGGGGGAGGCGGGGGAAGGAAATGGACGGGGGAATCTTCCCTGCCTGTTTCCGCTTCCCGCGTGTCTTTTCCCGGCAGGGGAGAGGCGCACGCTTCCTCCCGCGCCTTCTCGATGACCATCCGCACCGCGTCCAGCCCCCGCGCCTGATGAAGATCGTTGAAGTCCGCAGACCTTCCTTCATGCGCCGGGCAGACGGCCAGCTTGCCGCCCACAGCTTCCGCCGCCTTCCGTGCGGCCACAAGCCCGGCGTTCTGTTCATCCGTCCGGAGCGTGCCGTCCCTGTCCGTGCAGTCGTTATCGGCCAGAAGAATAAGCTCCCGCTCCGGGTATGTCTCCCGCGCCACCTTCGCCACGGCTTCAAGATTGCCCGCGTCGAACGCCACAAGCCCGGCATGGCCCGTTGCCATACATGCGGAAAGGACTGTTGCTGTGCCCTCGCCAATAAGCAGCGGCCCGGCCTTGCTTCCATCCCTTGCCGGAATGGGGAAATAACAGCCCTTCTTTTCCCCTCCCGGCAGGAACCGCTTGCGCCCCTCTCCGTCAATGAACTGGAGCGATACCGTCCGGCCTTCACTGTTCAGCAGGGGAACCACAAGACAGGCTCCGGCAAGTTGAGAGGGGAAAGGCGTCTGTGCGGCGTCGCATTCCCGCAAGCCCCCCATCGGAGAAACGCCCTTGCGGTTCAGATACGGGTTTTTCTCTCCGGCGGTGGGGAGAGGACGGAAAAGAGCGTTTGCGGCTTCTGCGGCCTGCCTGCGACGCTCCTCGAGCCTCCGTGCATTCTCTTCCTTCCCCTGCCGAATACATTTCCGCAGGGCTTCCCGTTCGGCTTCCGTCATGGCATCAATCCGGCCTTTCTCCCACAGGGGGAGCGTCCGGCCTTCGCCGCCCCCGTGGTAGTTGCAAAGCCAGACGGACGGGGGAAAATCCGTGTGTACCTTGTAGGCCCCGTCCGTGCCGTTCGGCTTCTGTGTCGTACCGCATCTCACCAGTTCCCCGGAGAGGTCGATATCGTCCACCACCAGACCGGCGGAAGTGAGGGCATCCGTAACACGCCGGACAAGCTCAAGGGCTTCCGTGCTACTCATGGCGCACCCCCTCCCGCAAAAGCTGTTCAACGCTGATTCCGGCACGGGCAAGGCATTCTTCCTGCCTGTCACAGAAGGCCAGAGCGCCCATTGTGATAACGATGTTCACCACAAGCATGAGAAGCCCTGTTCTGAACTTCCTGCCCTCGGAGAGGCGCACAGCGGTCTTGATTGAGGTGATACGAATGGAAAGCCCATTTCCGGCAGAGGGGGAGAGGTTCGCGCTACTCATGGTCTTGCCCCCGCCCCGCAGAAGTTTTTTCATTTCCCATACGTTCGGCAAACAACTCCATGCGTCCATGGATTCATCGCCAAGCAGCTTGAAAATAAGAGCCAGCCCGGAGCGTCCGGAATCGTTCAAGTGCACGTCCCGCGATTCATCCCCGGCAAGCAGTTGGTGGAGGACGCAGAATCCTTCGCTTGCGTTCAGCAGCCTGGCCATGTTCCGCTTGTATTCTTCAAGGAACTGCTCTTGTTCGGCGGCATGGTTCTGGGGGGCAGGATGAACGGCATCAGATACGGGGACTCGGAAAAGAAGATCAGACATGGGGTACCTCTGACAGTTTGGGATTAAAAAGAAGAGGCGGGATAACAACGCTCCCCAGTCTGTCAGAGACTGCCAGGCCCTCACGGGTTCTGGACGTTATTATCCCGCCAATATGTGAAAGCCGCCCACTGGATATAGTAAGGGCTTCAACGGCAGAATATGCAGGCAATACTTTCTTCACCGTTGGGGACGATGAAACGGCGATTGCTACGCCTCTGACATTTTTAGGGAAGCCCACCTTGCCGGAGACTCCGGCAGAGGTCAAGTCCTCCCCGGCCTTCTCTTCAAAGCCGATGCACTCCCGCACCCGCTCCACTTCCCCGGCGTCCAGCCTTGCCCCCGTCCAGACGCACCGCGCCTTGTTCCGGTGTTCATCGACAGTCAGGAAGTGAATACAGACTGCGCACGCCCCCCGCACAGTGAACGGACACGGAACATTGCAGGCATAGCCCATACCGGGGAAGCAGGGACAACGAACACATTTTTCTTGAATGGCAGGGCAAAATCCGTTATCTTTCTGCCAACGGATTTTCTCAAGGTGTCCCGTTTTGGAACCCGCGAAGTTCTTCCCCACTTCGCGGGTTTTCTGTTTCCTCAACATGACCTACGCCTCCGCTCCGGCAGAGGGAGACTTGCCCACAGCGTAGGCCATGACTTCATCCCGGAGCCAGTAGGTAAACCGCGCTCCGTCATTGTACTTGCGCAACAGCCCGCGCTTGTGGAGCTTGTAAAGATGGTCGCGAGAGCAGAGCAGAACGGCACGCACTTCCGGCGCACGCATCCGGGGGGACTGGATGTGTTCAGACATGAAAAAACCTCACAGACTTGACGGGCGGCATTATTGCCTTTTGCCCGTGTTTGTCCGTAAGGTTAGTCTAATGATGTGCCGGGTAAGCAAGGGGAATGATGGGGAACATATGGGGAAAGCTGTTCCCCATCATTCCCCCTTTTTGAATTTTTCCCCCCATTTCTTCACGGCGTCTTTTGTTGTTCCTTCCCCATCATAAAGCAGAGCATCAGCCTGAGCGCCTGAAAAGCCGTCGCCTGTCAACGCGTTTCTGATATCTTCATCCGACATACCACGGGATTCCAAATCAAGAACATATTTCCACATGGAACGCTTTATTATCTTTGGAGAATTCTCAAGTTCTGCAATTCTTGCTTTGAGTCGTTCGTTTTCGGCTTCAAATTCTATAAGTTTTGAGTTTATTCCCTGATGTGTAAAGTTTAGACTTTTTAATTCACTGATAAAGTCATGATTACGTTTTGACCATGCAAGGAAATCTTCAATTTCAATTAAAAATGGATAAATTTTACCATGATCAAGTTCAATATAAATTTCAGTTGTTACAGGCAAACATTTTTCAAAAATTACAGATTTTGAAAAATAAGGGGTGTTTGGTTCTTCTCGCTCGTGTTTTCTAAACATTTCTTCATAAACTGTAATTATATGTAAACTACTTGTAGATGGTTCGTTGAGGAGGTCAACAAAAGATTGACATGAGATGGGGGCCAATAACTGTTTGAGTATATGAAAAGGTATTAGCCCGGTATATGGCAAGTCAAGAATATTTGAATATTTCTTCCCTTGCCAAACCACATCTATATTTCTCCACCAATCTGCTTGAAGGAGTATTCCCTTCCCAAAATTTGCTTTGAGTGCGTTGAGGAGCATCCCTTTCCCCTTTTTTTATTCCCTTATGAATCCCCGGCAGAACGGCAAGGGTATCCGCCTTTTCGGCATGGTTCATGACGCCACGCCTAGCCGGGGAAATGTGATCATACCTGCGCAGTAATCTCAGATTCTCTCCTGCTGTTCTTCCTTCAAGCCCGGCATAGGGAGATGAAGGGGGAGAGGCATACCACCCCCGGAGTTACCACGCATCCCGCCCATGGCTTCCCACCCCAGACAGGCAAGCCAGACATGCCGGGGGATAGCCTTTTGCGCTGTGCGATAATATGACACCATGCGGCGACTCATGCCCAGAGCTTCAGCGGCTTTGCTCAAGGAAAGGCCGTTGCGCCGCATCCAGTCCCCGAACATTTCGTGACTGACCTCTCCGGCCTGCTCTTTTGCCCAGGCATAAATGTTGTCCGCACCAAGTTCGCTATCCTTCCATTCTACTGTACCGCCCCATTCCCCCACATGGGCAAGAACGAATACTTCCGGCAAAAGAATGCCGCTCAGTTCGGGAAAAGAACGCAGAGTGCTTTCCACATCCACATCCAGAACCTCCCCCGTACTCCAGCACGTCCGCAGTCGATAGGGCTGTAGAGCTTCCACTGATTTCAATTCCGGAAAGAAAAACTTGCTCATGGGTGATACCTCGTCCACGCTTCAAACAGCAGTTCACAATTGCCGCGCATCCATGCAAGAACCTCTCCCAGTTCATGAGGGGGGATATCCCCGGTGATGGAAAGACTTTCTATCTCAATCAGCACTTCCCGCCTGTCCGCCGCCAACACATGGACATGAGGCGGAAGATGGTCACGGAATCGGATTTCCAGCTTGAAGGAAGCGAATCTTTGTAGGGTTGGCATGTACTATTTATAGGGCAATAGTTGCACCGGGTCAATTCCCTGTCACAGGGGGCGGCAATTCTGGGGATTTTGAGGATATAGATCGGAAGCTGAAAAATGATTTATCTGTATGCCGCCAGCAGAGGTTCCGGCATGGCAGGCAAGCCCTCTCCATCCCTGAGGGCGTCCACGGTATCCGCCCACCATTGGAGCAGCAGCCGGACAGGTTCAAGATATTTCGTCCGATTATATGCCTGTTCAGTCGCATCTCCGGCCACATGGAAAAGCACTCGTTCACAGATTGCTTTCGGCGCGCCCGCTTCCAGTGCCAGAGTCTCAAACGTGGAACGGAAGCCATGCAGACAATGCTCCCCCTGCGGGATGCCTGCGGCCCTCAGAACCTTGCTCAGTCCGGTGTTGGTGATATGCCCGGACTTCCCCCCGCTTGGAAAGCACCACATGCCCCGCCGATACAGTGCCAGTTCCTCAAAGGCTTTCTTCATTTGCCGGGACATGGGGACGATATAGCTCCGTCCGTTTTTTGTCTGAGGGAATGCCCATGTACCAGCTTCAAGATTGAGGTGTTCCCATTGCGCGGCAATCATGTTTCCGTTCCGGACAGGCAGATAGCATGACAGTTGCATGGCGTATCTGATGGAAGGCCCGCTTCTCCCGCTTCCCATATAAGCCCACAGCTTGCGGAACAGTTCAGCCGCTCCGTCATCGCTGACAATGGCGGGTTGGTGTTTCTGTTCCCCTGCCGGGCGTTTGGGCACAAGCCTTGAAAGATGTTCTGCGGGAGTGCCCGGGATATATCCGGCGTCCACTGCATAAGCGAAAATTCTTTCTATGAGGCCAGCCACACGGGAAGCCTGTTCTAAAGCGCCCTTTTCCGAAAGACGGTCAATAATGGGTTTCAAGTGTTCTTTCCGGCGAATATCCACGATTGGAAGATTTTTGATATGAGGGTTGATATGGTTTTCGACACGGCCCCTATCCCCCTGAAGAGTCTTCCCGCTCAAGTCTCCCCGTGAAGCAAAATATTCTCCGGCAACAACTGAAAAGGTTTTTTCCTCTTCCTGCTTCTTCCGTTTTGCCTCTGCCAGTTCCGCCCGCCTCTGTTCGTTCGGATTTATCCCTTGCCGGAGGATAAGCTTGAATTCGTCCCGCTTGCTCCTTGCCGTGCTAAGGCCAGTTTCAGGAGCATATCCGCATATCAGTCTGACATTGGTTCTATCTCCTGCCTTGCGCCCCACATAAACCCATTTCCCCGCATTCCTCCCTGTAATTTCAAGCGACAGAGAGCCACCATCCTTGAGTATAACCGGCTCCCCATCGCGTAACGCCTTGGCAATCATGGAAGAAGTAAGCCTATTCACCCCGGCCCTTTCAGTCTTTGCTTTTGATTCCGCCATGTTATCCCTCTTTTGGTATGTGTCCGCAAGGCTGCTTTTTGAATTCCCTCGATTATCATACCAAAAAGTATACCGTTCCCAGACGACAGACAACCAAAAATAACGACAAGCAAAGACGCATAAATACGCTAACTAGCTAAAATAAAAGGACTTTGCTTACAACTAACGGCAAACAAAGTCCTAGAAAAATAACAGATTGGTGGAGGCGGGGGGAGTCGAACCCCCGTCCGAAAACGCTTCCTCGGGAACCTCTCCGGGCGCAGACGGTCATTTATATTCCCTTACCCCGGCGTAGGCCGTCAAACTACAGGGCTTGGTAGCTTCATTGTTCATGGTGCGCTCAAAGCTTTGCGCACGCACGGACGCCACTCATCCACGCCCTTATCCGGCTCGTGGCCCTTCCGGCAAGGACGGCCGCCTTTAATTAGGCAGCGATAGCAACTTTATTGTTGTTGTTTAATTTATAAGTTTGCACATTTTAAAGAGGATATGCGCCTCTGCCCGCTAGTCCTGCTTCAGAGCCCCCGTCGAAACCTTGGCGCCCCCAAAGCAAACAACCCGCCGCGCTATCCGCGGCGCTCTTTCATGGTGCGGTCCATCTCCCTGGCCGCGTCCCGCCGGGCAATGCTCTCCCGCTTGTCGTGGAGCTTTTTGCCCTTGCACAGGCCGATCTCGACCTTGACGCGCGAATTTTTGAAATAGACCGAAAGCGGGATCAGCGCATACCCGTCCTGCTTGGTCT
>OJOH01001522.1_pt1 | contig 10427 bp, 9 predicted proteins | sample 1598201 | NCBI WGS metagenome assembly OJOH01 (sample SAMN03922462, study PRJEB24848) | human gut metagenome | isolation source: stool sample | host: Homo sapiens | place: Germany | collected 2009-11 | reverse complement strand
ATGCCGAAGACACAGGAGTATGACCAGACGTCTGGCTGCGGGTGACAGTTCCATGGCAGTACCTTCCTTTTTTGTAAGTATGCCCCGGACTTCTTTAGCCCAAACTTCCTTGGGAAAAACTTTCTTGTAACAGCCAGTACCAGATGCTATAATATTTTAGAAGATTGAAAGGAGGTAGCCCCGTTTATGAATGACCCTGTGCTGACGCTGCGATTGTTTTTAAACTGCCCTGAAATCGATAATCTGGAATTTTATGGAGATGAGGACTGTCTGGGAAATCCCATTACCGGCGTCAATGTAATTGACAATCCGGAAGGCGTCCCCTGGATTAAAAAAAACGAACTGGTCCTGACGACCGGCTTTATTTTTTATAAAGACATTGCACTGACAAAAAAGCTGCTAAAGGAGCTCCACGATGTCAGCTGCACCGCGCTGTGCATAAAAATAAAACGTTTTTACGACACCATTCCTCAGTTTCTCATAGAAGAAGCGGCCAGGTACCGCCTCCCTCTGATTGCAGTTCCCTTCTACGACATCATGCGTGTCATATTCCGTGAGCTGGAACTGAGGCAGCTGTCCAACCAGGCCTTTGTCATCAATGAAACCCGCAAATTTTGCCAGCTTTTCACCAGCAACAGCGGAATCAGCTCCATGCTGTCCATGCTGTCCTCCTACACTGCTTCCATCATCCTGATAACTGACTATAACGACAAATCCCCCACTGTAATTGCGCCTAATTTAAACATCGCTTTTCTCCTTTTTGACTGCTGTATAATGTTGATTCTAAATGTATCGCATAATACTGTCAAATAAAATATACGGCCTGAAAATGATACAAACAGAAATCAGTATATATTCCAGAGGCCATGAGCGCAGCATCGCCAAAAAGGCATCCCCGGCCACGTTGTTATGGTCCTGGATGCCTCTTAAGTATCTGCCTGTAGACATTATATTGTTCAAAATTAATTCAGCAAGGCCCCATACCGCCCCAAAAAGCTCTGGGTCCTCTCATTATCCGAAGCAAACACCTGCTCCGGCGTGCCCTCCTCCACAATGACACCGCCCGCCATGAATACCACGCGGTCCGATATATCCCTTGCAAAGGCCATCTCATGAGTGACAATCACCATGGCGATGTCAAGGTCTGCCAGGGACTTAATCACCTTAAGAACCTCCCCTGTCAGCTCCGGGTCCAGGGCCGAGGTGGGTTCGTCAAAAAACAGTATCTTGGGATTCAACGCCAATGCCCTGGCAATGGCCACACGCTGGCACTGGCCGCCGGACAGCTGGCAAGGAAACGCTTTTTCCTTGTCCTCCAGCCCCATCTTCCTGAGCAGTGCCCTGGCTTCCTCATATACCTGCGCCTTATCCCTTTTCTGCACATGAATGGGAGCGTCCGTGATGTTCTTCATGACAGAATAATGGGGGAACAGGTTGAAATTCTGGAATACCAGGCCATACTGGCTCTGAATTTCCTTTAAATCCTTCTTTGACGCATACACGGCCTTTCCGTCCTCTGTCCAGGCCGCCCGCTTTCCCAGGTATATCACTTCCCCGCTGTCCATGGTTTCCAGCATGGTAGCGCACCGCAGCAGGGTGGATTTTCCCGAACCGGAGGGGCCGATGACAGACACGATTTCCCCCTCCTCCACACTGAGGGACATATCCTTTATAACACCCAGGCCGTCAAACGACTTTTCCACATGATTTAATTCCAGCAGCTTCATAATCCACAATCCTCCTGTTCCTAACGGTAATAATCCATCTTCTTCTCAACCCACTCCATCCCAACTGCCACTACCAGGTTGAAAATATAGTAGAACAGACCGGCGACCACAAAGGGAATCATGTTGGTCTGGGACGCTGCCAGAGCCTTGGCTATGGAGAACATCTCCGCCACGCTGAGGGTAAAGGCCAGGGAGGTGTCCTTGACAAGGGTGATGACCTCGTTGGTTACAGACGGAAGAATCCGTTTGATGACCTGGGGCAGTATGATTTTGAAGAAGGTCTGGAACCGGCTGTAGCCCAGAATCTGAGCCGCCTCGTACTGGCCCACAGGCATGGACTGGATGCCGCTTCTGTAGATTTCAGCAAAATAGGCGGCATAGTTGATTACAAATCCAATGAAGGCGGCCCACAGCCGGTAGCCGCTGCCCACCTTGATTCGGAACAGATAATAGGGGCCGAAATACACCACCATGAGCTGCAGCATCAGGGGCGTGCCTCTCATGATGGATATATATACCTTGACAATGGCCTGAAGCAGCCGGTTTTTGGACATACGCCCAAAGGCCACCAAAAGGCCCAGTGGAAGGGAAAATATTAGTGTCACCAGGAATATCTGGATACTGGTTCCCATACCTCCTGCCAGCTGCATAAGGATCTGCTGGATCGTCATTTTACCCATATCTGTACCTGCTTTCAAAATGTTTCTTACGTGTTTCTTTTATGTCCGCATAGTGCGGACGTATGGTAGAGTCTTTATCATAGAACAAGGGGGCGCAGTTGTCAACTGCACTCCCCTAAAAATTCATTATATCTGTTTCAGACCTAAAACTTATTACTTACCAATGGTAGTAACGTCTTCTCCGAACCACTTTTCAGAGATCTCTTTTAAAGTTCCGTCTTTTGCCATATCTTCCAGAGCTGCCTGAACTTTATCTCTTAATTCGGTATTGCCTTTCTTAAAGCCTACACCATACTCTTCTGCGGAAAGGGAGTCGTCTAAGATCTTAAAGTCTGCCTTTCTCTGCTGGATCTGATAACCTGCTACGATCACGTCCATGGCAATGGCATCTACAGAACCCTGCTGCAGATCCATAAATGCAGTGTTGTAATCAGCAGTAGTTAAAAGCTGTCCAAAGGTAGCTGTCAGATCCGGGTCTTCTTTTAATGCTGCTTCTGCGGAAGAGTCTGCCTGGCACTCTACTACTTTTCCTGCAAGACCATCTTTTCCTTCAATACCGGAGTCATTTCTTACTACAAATACCTGGGTGTTTTCCATATATGGCTCGGTCCAGGTATAATCATCTTCACGGCCTGTCATAGTAAATCCATTCCAGATACAGTCAATGTTTCCAGACTCCAGTTCCATATCTTTTGCATCCCATGCAATTGGCTGCGCCTGATATTCCAGACCCAGACGCTTTGCAACTTCCTGTGCCAGTTCCAGGTCGAAACCTGTGTATTCATTATTGTCTCCTAAAAATCCCATTGGTGGGAAATCCTGGTCAAAACCAACGATCAGTGTACCGCCTTCTGTTCCTGCGGCTGCAGCTGTTGTTTCTTCTGCTTCAGAAGAAGCTGCTTCTGTTGTTGTCTCTGCCTCAGAAGCCTTTGTCTCAGCTGCTGTAGTAGCAGTGCTGCCTGATGAACAGGCTGTCATGGATAATGCCATCATAGATGCAAGTGCTGCACATAATACTCTCTTCTTCATAATAATTTTCCTCCTCTTATATAAAATGTCCTCTGAGAGAACATTAAATTCACGAACTCTGCGCTTACGAACCCGCACTCACGAACCCCGCACTTACGTGCTCTACTGCCTGCTGACGCAGGCGGTTCGTTCGTTAATGTGCTATCGTTTTGACACGCTATCATGGTAGCACACTAAAGTGTTTTTGTAAAGAGGGAATTTAAAAAAGGTCCGGCCGACAGATGTCGGCGGACCTTTTTTTCGCAGATATAAGTTACGTGCAGCGCCTGACGGCGCTGGGTGTGCAGGGCATTACAGTGTATACACAACCTTGCCATCGCAGATCGTATATCTCACTCTGCCTGTCAGCTCAGCCCCTAAAAACGGACTGTTCGTTGCCTTGGACGCAAAGCTGTCTACCACCCACTTTTCATTTTCATCAAAGATAACAAAATCAGCTGGTGCGCCTTCTTCCATACGGCCGCAGTCTAACTTGTAAAGGGTTGCCGGATTAAGGCTCATTTTTTCCATTAATTCTGTTAAACTTAAATGTCCCGGTTTTACCAGGCTGGTGATGCCAAGGGCAAGGGAAGTTTCCAGGCCGGTGATGCCGCTTGGAGCTTCGGTAAGAGGCTTTTCTTTTTCTTCTTTGCTGTGAGGAGCATGGTCAGTAGCGATCATATCAATGGTACCGTCTTTTAAGCCTTCAATGAGCATCTGACGGTCCCACTCTGTACGCAGAGGCGGGTTCATCTTAGCCAGAGTGCCATGTTCTAACACTGCATCTTCTGTCAATGTAAAGTGATGAGGGGTTACCTCAGCCCATACATGAGCCCCCATCTTCTTTGCCAGACGGACCATTTCCACAGAATGACCGGAACTGATATGCTGGATATCGATCTTTGCGCCGGTAGCCAGTGCGATCATACAGTCTCTTGCTACCAGGGAGTCCTCTGCCAGCGCCGGAGAACCGTAAATTCCCAGCTGGTCAGACACCTTACCATGGTTGATGCCGTTCTGCTTGATAAAAGTCTTATCTTCCTCATGGAAGCTTAAAACAGTATCCAGTCTCGCTGCCTCTTCCATTGCCTCTTTTACAAAAGGTCCGTCCATTAACGGGATACCGTCATCTGTAAATCCTGCGGCTCCTGCCTTTAACAGGCCTTCCATGTCCGTTCTTTCTTTTCCTTCAAATCCTTTGGAGATCGCTGCGCAGCTGAGAACATGGATCCCTGTTTTCTTTCCTTCTTCCAGAACATAGCGCAGAGTTTCTTCGTTATCTACGATTGGCTTTGTATTTGCCATACACACAACGGTAGTAAAACCGCCTTTTGCAGCAGCTGCTGCTCCTGTGTGGATATCCTCTTTGTAGGTCAGTCCCGGATCACGGAAATGGACATGGACATCTACCAGTCCCGGTGCTACCACAAGACCTTTTGCATCAAGCACCTGATTGGCAGCTGCTTCTGCCTCTGCAGGTAATGTTCCTTCTGCATATATTTTTTCAATTTTTCCATCTTTTACAACAATATCAGCATTTCTTTCCTTCTTTCTTGCCGGGTCGATCACCCGTCCGTTTTTGATCAGCAGCATGTTCTTGTCCTCTCTTCCTTAAAATGTATTCTCAAAGTCTTTCCTGCACCTGCTTTTGCAGCCGGTTTTCTATATCAGGAAACTTTCTCCCTTTTTATGGATCTTTACGATCCGGTTCTTATAGTCTTTTGCACACTCCAGTGCCTTAAACCGGTCTGTTACTTCAAAATCACCCCAGAAATGCATAGGGAACACCACATCGGCTCCCACCATTTTCATAAAGTCGTCCATTCCCAGATAGAAATCCTTTTCCTGTCTCGGATCAAGGAGCATAAAAGCCACATCTATATGAATGCCCTTCATCTTCTCCAGCTCTTTATGGAAATTTTCACTCATCCGCTTATTATCTGCTTCTGGTTCTCCTGCCCATACCCAGTTGTTCAGATCTCCTGCATGATAGATCCGCTTTCCTTCTGTTTCGATCAGAAACGCAACACCTTCATCTGTGGATTTAAAAGCCCGGATCTTCACACCGGATCCTCCTGTAAAAGGGGCTGTCAGTTCCAGTTCTTCTCCCGGACCGGTAAAATAGGTTTTTCCAAGGAATTCTTCCGGCACTCTCCGCTTCCAGATATCATCAGAAAGTACAAAACCGGTCTTTTTATGCTTTCCTGCCAGTTCAAAGATCACCGGTGAAAAATGATCCCCATGCCGGTGGCTGGCAAAAACCAAAAGAGGCTTGTCTTCCTTAAATTCCGGGAGTTCTCCTTCAAAATAGTCAAATAAAAAGTAATTTTCATCAGTCTCTACAAGGAAACTGCTGTGGTGGATATAAGTAACTTTCATGTTCTTCCCTCCAGACATCACAATGTTCTCTCTGAGAAGACATCACAATGTTCTCCGATTCTTATTATAAAAATACATGCAAACTGCTGTAGTACAGATGATCACATATCCGCAAAGACTAAGCATATCCGGCTTCTGTCCCAGGACCAGAAATCCCATAAGAGCTGAAAACATGATCTGCGAATAGTCAAAAACAGAAATTTCTTTTGCCGGAGCATAAAAATATGCTTTCGTCACAAAGATCTGACCGCCTGCACCGCCAAATCCGGCTGCGATCATAGCTGCAACCTGCCACCATTTCATAGGAGCAAAATGCCCAATAAGAAATGGCAGTGCAAACACACAGGTAAAGGCTGAGAAAAACATGACTATCAGCTTTCCATTCACCCCTCTTTTTCCCAGCACACGCACAAAGCTATAGGCTGCACCGGCTCCCGCACCTCCCAGCATTCCAATAAGCGCTGCCGGGTCTGTCATATTTCCTGTGGGTTTGATGATAAATAATGCTCCCATAAATGCTACTACAACTGCAATTCCCTGAAACAGGGTCAGTCTTTCTTTCAAAAGAAAATAAGAAAAAATAATAGTGAAGAAAGGAGACAGCTTATTTAACATATTGGCATCGGAAAGCACCAGATGGTCAATGGCATAAAAATTGCATACAATACCAACCGTTCCACAGATAGAACGCAGGAACAAAAACTTAAGATCCCCCTTGTGTATTTCCAGCTTTTCCGGCTTGCGGACCAAACCTGCGCCTACAATAAAAAATGCAAGCAAATTACGGAACAATATCTTCTGCATAGATGGCAGATCTCCCGCCAGCCGGACGCACAGCGACATAAAAGCAAAACAAAATGCCGCTGTCACAATACATAAAATACCTTTTGTCTTGGAATTCATATTTTTTCTTTTATCCCCCTTTTATTCCCCATGATAAAATGTTTTCCACTTTCCACTGAAAAACCGTGTAACAAAAAAGCTGATGCGAACGATCCAGTCTATGATCATGGCGATCCACACACCGATCGCTCCCAGACCCATAGCCACACCTGTTACATAGCTTAAACCAATACGGAAAATAAACATAGATGCAATGGATACACACATCGGAAATTTTACATCATTAGCCGCACGCATTACATTTGGAAGGCAGAAACCTGCCGGCCATAAAAAGATAGCACAGCCATTATGGATCAGGGCCAGAACAGCTCCTAAATGTCTTGTTTCCCCTGAAACTCCATACAACCGCAAAGTAACAGGCATGGTAAGGATCACCACCAGACAGCAGATTCCGTTAATGACATAAGTCAGCTTCATCATTTTCTTCGCATAATATTCTGCCTGTTCAAAATCCCCGGCACCGACACAGCGTCCAATTACTGTAATGATCGCCAGAGACATAGCCGTTCCCGGAAGAACGCCCATACTGTCCAGGTTATTTGCAATGGCATTTGCAGCGATCTGTGTAGTTCCAAACATGGCGATAATGCTGACTGTAAGCACACGGCCCAGCTGGAAGATACTGTTTTCAATTCCATTTGGGATACCGATATGTAAGATCTGCTTTACCATGCGCATATTCACGCCTTTGGTGGTTCCAATACGGATATCCAGCTTAGGATCCCGCAGTCTCCACATCAGGATAAAACATGCTGTCATACGGGAGATCAGGGATGCACCTGCCGCACCTGCCACGCTCCAGTGAAAGCCAAAGATAAACAGAGCATCTCCGATCACATTGATCACATTCATGATAATGGATGCCTGCATGGATATCTTAGAGTTTCCCATAGACCGAAACAGCGCCGCACAGGAGTTATACACAGCCAGGAAGGGATAGGAAATGGCAGAGATGGTCAGATAGATCACTGCATTTTTCATTACCTCTTCTGTAACGCCCTTATAAATAAGGTTTAAGATCTGCCAGCGAAACAGGATGCTTAAAGTCATGATCACCAGAGCAACCACACCTGTTACAAGGATCAGCTGGTCTGCTGACTGGCAGGCCCTATCTTTTCGCTTCTGTCCCAGATACTGGGAAGCAACTACCGCACCGCCGGTTGCCACAGCAGCAAAAATATTGATAATAAGCACATTGATAATGTCTACTAAAGAAACACCGGAGGTAGCAGCTTCTCCTGCACTGGATACCATCATAGTGTCTACCATACCAACGGAAACCGCCAGTATCTGTTCAATGATCAACGGAAAGATCAGCTTTTTCAGATCATTTCCGGAAAAAAGAGTCCCCACAGTTTTTGCTTTCCCCACTGTTTTCTCTTTTTGCATCATCATTTTCCCAGCACTTCTTTCATTTCATTTTCCTGGTTATCAAACAGGAGTTCTTTGTTGTAACGATAGTAGCGTTCACAGTTGTATTCCTTTAAAAATTCCACACTGGCTTCCCCTGTATTTAAACCGGTTACAAAGATCACCAGTTCCTGGCCATTTGCAAAGGCTGCCTCCATAAAATCAAAGGCATGTTCCAGCCGTTCCCCGCAGACCGTCTTTTTATCCTCATAGGCATCGCTTTTCTCCATAAACTGCTGCCGCAGCCAGTTCCAGCTGTCCTCCTTTTCCTGTAAGGACCGGGCCTTCATCTGCTGTACATACTGTTCTAAGAGTTCTTTTACTTTCCGGTAAATGTGATCCTGCCTGCGGTCTGAAAGCCCACTTTCTTTCTTATGGATGCGGATGCTTTCTAACTCAGCGCCAATGCTTTCCAGGATCATAGCAGGCGCCAGGGCATGAACATCAGCACCATCCAGTTCCTTCTTAAACTGCTTTAACTGGGCCATTAAAAGAGTCATAGTCTCATTCATCCGCTTTAACTCCTTAAAGCCGTCTGTCAGCTTTGCAAGAAGAAGACCTGTTACTGCCATACGTTCATCAAAAGGTGCCTTCTGCAGCTTGTCGCAGACTTCTTCCCGGATAGTGCCTGAAAGGATCTCTTCCACCTGGTACTGATCCTGATATTTATAATAAAGTTCCAGATAATTTGCAAAATCCTTTGCAATCTTGGGATGCTGTAAATACTGCCCTACTACATCCCGGTCTGTCTTCTTTCCCAGTGTCTCATATACCTGGATCAGCTGGGATAGATCTTCCCAGCCTCTTGGAGTGGCAAAACGCTTGCCGTCTACCGTAGTCTCTACAGTACAGAAATACTGGGGACGGATGTTCAGATAGGACATGATAGCCGGGTGGATATTCTGTGCATAGGCGTATTCTTTCCACACATTTAAGTCCGGCTCAATAATGATCTTTTTAATACGGTCCAATGTGACCACATCAAATTCCCGGACGGATTTGTTGTATTCCGGCGGGTTTCCCGCTGCTACAATGATCCAGCCTTCAGGAACCTTATGGCTTCCAAAGGTCTTACACTGTAAAAACTGGAGCATGGTAGGCGCCAGTGTCTCCGACACACAGTTGATCTCATCAATAAAAAGAATTCCTTCTTTTAAGCCGGTCTCCCGGATGCGGTCATACACAGAAGCAATGATCTCGCTCATGGTATATTCTGTAACAGAATACTCTTTTCCACCATATATTTTATGCTCGATAAAGGGAAGACCTACTGCACTTTGCCGTGTATGATGGGTAATGGTATAAGCCACCAGTCCGATCTCACACTCCCTGGCGATCTGCTCCATGATCTGGGTCTTTCCTACTCCTGGAGGGCCGATGAGCAGTACCGGTCTCTGGCGGATCGCCGGGATCTTATATTCTCCAAATTCATCTTTTAAAAGATAGGCCGCAATGGTATCTTTTATTTCTTCTTTTGCTCGTTTGATATTCACTGGATCTGTTCCTTTCTTTATACTCACGAACCCCGTGCTGACGCACTCTACTGCCTGCGCTCATTAAACGTTTCTTCATCCAACACCACCCGCATGGCCCAGGCGGGAAAATCTTCTTCTGAAAACCTCTCCTTAATAAACACAAAGGCCACATCATAAGTGGGCGCTGCCACCGGATAAATGCCTTTTCCGTCTGTAAAATAAATAAGCCCCTTTAATCCATTTAACTGTCCTGTAACCTTCAGAGTATTGACATACTCAAAAGCCGGTCTGAAATCCGTTCCCCCGTATCCTTTGATCTGAAAATGCTCCATATAGGCTTTCAGATCATCAGCACAGGTAAGGATCACATCTGACTGCACCTTATCATCACACTGGATCACATGGATCTGTACCTTCCGGAAATAGGTTTCTGACTGGGAAAGTACATCATAGGTTTCCTCTAAAAACCGCTGTACCAGTTCCCCGGAACAGGACATACTGGTGTCAATGACAATGACAAACTGCTGGATCCTCTGCACTTCCCTGGTCTCCAAAGGCTCGATCAGGGGCATATTTCCATACAGCGAAAGACCGTAGGTGTAAAATGCCTGGTCAAAGGAGTCTGGATCTGTCTGCATTTCTTCCCTTAAAACAGCAAATTTCTTTAAAAACTGCCGGTAATCATACCGTTCTTCATTTTCCACCTGAATGGAGTCTAATAAGCTCTGTTCATTTTCTGACTCTTCCTCAGCCCCCATAGTCTCCATCTGGGTCTGCATCTTTTCCCGGTTGTCATCCCACTGGTTCTGCCGCGGCCTGGACTGTTTTGGGTCATCCTCCTGCTC
>OJOH01001499.1_pt1 | contig 10548 bp, 9 predicted proteins | sample 1598201 | NCBI WGS metagenome assembly OJOH01 (sample SAMN03922462, study PRJEB24848) | human gut metagenome | isolation source: stool sample | host: Homo sapiens | place: Germany | collected 2009-11 | reverse complement strand
GCAGATCCTCAATGCAAAGGGAAGGGAGCTTCCGGCGTTCCGGCGCGGAATACCTGCCGGAAACGACGGTCTGGTTCTTGGAACAGGATCGCATCTTGGCCTCCCGTGGTGAGGAAGTCCTCGATCTGCGGCCCAGAAACGTCATCATCGCCGTGGGCGCAATGGAGCGCCCGGTCCCCTTCCGGGGCTGGACGCTTCCCGGGGTCATGAACGCCGGGGCGGGTGACATCCTCCTCAAGACGGCGGGCCTGCTTCCGGAAACGCCGGTGGTGCTCGCGGGCAGCGGCCCCCTGCTCTACCTTGTGGCGAGCCATCTGATCCGCAAGGGGCACCCCCTCGCCGCCGTGCTGGATCAGACGCCGCCCAGCAACATGCTCAAGGCCGCGCCGCACCTCCCGGCGGGGCTGCTCGGCCTGCCCCTGCTGCTCCGGGGCCTGTCCATGCTCAACGACGTGCGGAAGAGCGGGACGCCCGTGTACCGTGACGTCAGCGGCATCGAGGCGCAGGGTGCGGATCGCCTTGAGCGCGTTTCCTTCTTTTCCAAGGGGACGGCGCACACGCTGGAAGCCGCGACCCTGCTGTACCACGGCGGGGTCATCCCGCGTACGCACATGGCGAACGCGCTGGATCTGCCCCACCATTGGGATGCGCGCCAGCAGTGCTGGACCGTGGCCTGCGACGGCTGCGGCAGGACGGCGCGGGAAGGCGTGTATGTCGCCGGGGACTGCAGCCGCGTACGCGGTGCAGCCGTCGCTGGGATAGCGGGAGAACTGGCGGGTCTGGCCGTGGCGGAGCGGCAGGAAGGCATCGGGCCGGAGGAATTCAGGCGGCGCAGCGCACCCCTGCTGCGTTCCCTTGCCGTACAGACGGCATCCAAGGCTTTTCTGGACGCATGGTTCTCGCCGCGCAAGGATCTGTATGCCGTGCCGGACGACGTAGCCGTGTGCCGCTGCGAGAACGTCAGCGCGGCGGATATCCGGGAAGCCGTCCGCGACGGCCTGACCGACATCAACGAAGTAAAGCTGCGCACGCGGGCGGGCATGGGCAATTGCCAGGGCAGGACCTGCGGCCCGGCTCTGGCGGCCATTGCGGCGGAAACCGCGGGCAGGGCCATCCCCGACATGGGGCGCCTGCATGTCCGCTCCCCCCTGCGGCCCGTGCCGCTTTCCGCCCTCCTGCGGCTTCCCGAAACGAAGTAACCCATTCCCGCAACCGTGAATCTCCCCGCTACAAGGACATCCCATGCACATTGTCGACTACTTCGTCATCGCCGGCTATTTCGCGCTGGTCATGTACCTCGGCTATTACTCGATGAAAAAGGTCTCAAACTTCGACGACTACGCCGTCGCCGGACGCAGTATGCCGCTTCCGATCTTTTTCGCCGCCATCGCCGCCACCTTGTGCGGCGGAGGCGCAACCATCGGGCGTATCTCTTTTATGCATACTACAGGGATCATCGTGTTCTTCGCGCTTACCGGCGTCGTCATCAACCAGATTTTCTCCGGGTTGTTCATCTCCGGGCGCGTCCACAACGCCGGGAAAAATGTCTACAGCCTCGGGGACCTGTATGGGATTTACTATGGGCGTTCCGGTCGCTTGCTTTCCAGTGTGTTCGGATTCCTGTTCTGCGTAGGGGCGTTCGGGGTACAGATCCTGGCGATGGGCGCCATCCTCCAGACCGCCACGGGCATCAGCCTCATCCCCGCCGCGCTGATCGCCTCGATCGTGACGCTGGCCTATACGTGGTCGGGCGGCATCCTCGCCGTAACCCTCACCGACGCCGTGCAGTACGTCATCATCGTCATCGGGGTTACGCTCTGCGCCTATCTCGCCATCGATCACCTCGGCGGGTTCGACGCCATGATGTCGATCCTCTACTCCAACCCGCGCTTTGAGACGAACATGAAGCCCCTGGCCAACTGGTCCCTTGTCCAGTTCCTCGGCCTGTTTTTCAGCTTCCTGCTCGGCGAGTTCTGCGCGCCGTACTACATCCAGCGTTACGCCTCCACCAAGTCCGCCAAGGACAGCAAGAACGGGCTGCTCATTTTCGGCGTACACTGGATCTTCTTCATGGCCACCACCGCCGCCATCGGCCTGGCGTCCATGGCGATCCAGCCCGACGTGAAGCCCGACCTGGCCTTCACCAACCTTATCCGCGACATCCTGCCTCCCGGCATCACCGGGCTCGTGTTCGGAGCGCTGCTCGCCGCCGTCATGTCCACCGGCGCGGCCATGATCAACACGTCCGCGGTCATCTACACCCGCGACATCTACAACAAGTTCATCAACACGGCCGCTACGCAGGCCCAGCTCCTGCGCCAGTCCCGCCTGTCCACGCTGGTCGTGGGCGGCATCTCCATCGGCGTGGCGATCATCTTCCAGGACGTGTTCGGGCTGATGATCTACATGTTCAAGCTGTGGCCTTCCGCCATCCTTCCCCCCTTGATGTGCGGTCTGCTCTGGGGCAAGATCTCCCCCTACGCGGGCGCTCCAGCCGTCATCGCGGGCGGCTTGAGCTTCTTCCTGTGGAGCGACAAGGTGCTTGGGGAACCCTTCGGCATCCCCGCCAACCTTATCGGTATCGGCCTCAACTGCCTGACGCTGTTCGTCGTCCATCAGATGATGAAGCGCCGCGTCCCCTCCACGGGCATCTACGCCCCCGAAGTCCTGTAAGCCCGCAAGGAGATTATCATGCTGGAATTCACGAAATATCTGATCTATGCGTCTTTCATCCTGAACATCGCCTGCGGCGTATGGGTGCTCACCGGCATCGTCCAGTGGATTGCGGAAATGAACAAGAAAAACTGACGGGAACCGTTGGGAGAGGGTGCGTTCCGTCCGCGGGAGGCCCCTCTTCCCCCTAAACGCGGGGAGGCTGAACGTCCCGCATCAACCCAAAGGAGCGAATATGAAAGGCGGTAGACTGTATTACGACATGCCCATCGGCATCCTGTGCCTCGAATCGCTGTTCCCAAAACCGCGCGGGCACATGCGCAATCCGCTGACCTACGGTTTTCCGACGGTGACGCGGGTCATACGGGGCGTGGACATTCCGCGCCTGCTGTTCAACCCCACTCCGGATCTGCTGGAGCCGTTCATTCAGGCCGCGAAAGAGCTTGAGGCCGACGGCGTGCAGGCCATTACCGGAAGTTGCGGCTTCATGGCCCGTTTCCAGAGCCAGATTGCCGCCGAACTGCACATCCCGGTTTTCCTGTCGAGCCTGCTCCAGCTTCCGCTGGTGCGCCTCATGCACGGGGAGAAGGCCGAGATCGGCGTCCTCACCGCCAGTAGTCAGGCCCTGACGCCCGCCCACTTCGCCAACTGCGCGACGCCGATGGAGTCGGTGCACATCCGGGGCATGGAAGGCAACCCCGAGTTCTGGGAAACCATCATCGAAGGCAAACGCCACGACTTCGACATGGAACGCCTCGAAGCCGAGATCGTAGGTTCCGCCGCCGCGTTCGCGCGGGAAAAGGCGCTCGACGCCCTCGTGCTCGAATGCACCGACCTTTCCGCCTTCTCCGCGCCCATCCAGCGCGCGATCAACCTCCCCGTCTACGACATCAATTCGCTCGTCGAGTACGCCTATTACGCCGTCTGCCGGAAGGACTACTAGCCAGCTATCCGGCAACGGCGATTCGGCTGTCCCGCCTCCTCCGGAGGCATTTCCCCCGCTCCTATCGGAAGGTCTCCTCTTCTTTCCGATGGGAGTTGGGGGAATCATTTTTCTGGGAGACAGGGGATCTCCGCAGGGTGGCTCCTCGCCCCCTCAGACTTCCGGAAGGGAAATGATTCCCCCACAGCGAAGTCCGGGAACTGGGCGGAGCCCTGCTCAACGGCTACTTCCGGCGCGGCAGGGGCAAGCCCATCTTGAGCATGTGGGCGCGCAGGGTCGTGTAGTGGACGCCGAGAAGCTCCGTAGCGCTTCCCGGCCCCATGAGCTTATTGCCGGTCTTCTCAAGGACACGCCGGATATACCGCTGTTCCAGCTCAGCCAGCGAGGGCCAGCCGTCCTCGGGTGATGCCGCACCGCCCTCGACCTCGGGGGCGAACTCGAATTTCAGCGGTGTCCCCACCGCCTTGCTTCGGCTGAGAAGCAGCGAACGCTCAATGACGAATTCCAGCTCCCGCACGTTCCCCGGCCAGTCATGGCTGTACAGCCGCTCCAGCTCGGGGGCGGGCACGTCCGGCACCTCCATCTCGAACTGCGCCGCCTTGGTCCGCAGGAAATGCCTCACAAGCGCCGGGATGTCCGCTTTCCGATCCCGCAACGGCGGGATGACAATGGTCAGTACTGCCAGACGGAACCACAAGTCCTTGCGGAACGTCCCTTCCCGTACCTTCTTCATGAGGTCGGTCTGCGTCGCCGCGATCACCCGGACATCCACCGGAATAGGCCGGTGATCGCCTACGCGGGTTACATACCGGCTCTCCAGCACGCGCAGCAGGTGCACCTGCGCCTCCTGGGGCATCTCCCCGATTTCGTCGAGAAACAGCGTCCCGCCGTTGGCCTGCTCGAAGTACCCCCTCCTCGTCGTGTGCGCGCCGGTGAACGCGCCCTTCTCATGCCCGAACAGCTCACTGTCCACCAGATTTTCGGGAATGTTGCCGCAGTTCATTTTGACAAAGGCTCCGCCATGCCGTGCCGAACAGCGGTGTACAATATTGGCGGCGACCTCCTTGCCGGTGCCCGTTTCCCCCAGCAGCAGCACGGGGAAATCCTGCCGTCCGGCCATCCACAGCATATGCAGGGTTTTCTGCATGCCCGGCAGGTTTTCCAGCTCCAGATATCCCGGGTCATGGCGCCGCGCAGCGGTCTTTTTCCCTCCACGGCCCGATTTCCAGTATTCACTGAACAAATCGACAAGCGCGAACATCCGTGCGCAGTGTATCTCCTGAAAACGTCCTTCCCCCTGCGCCACAATGCCGAACACGGCAAACTTTCCGTCCGCGAAGGTGTTGCGGAAAAAAAGAATGGAAAAACGTCTGCGCGGCAGGGAGTTGCGCAGCAGCGCGATAGTGATGGCGTGATCGTCCTGGTTGCCGATGCGCACCATGGGCCCGTGCGACACGGCCGCAGCGGCCCGGAGATATTCCCGCTCATAGGTGCCGGACAGAATATCCCTGCCTCCCACCTGGGGATACACATGCAGCCGCCGCTGCTCCTCGATATCCCGTGGTTCGGTAATCAGCAGGAAGGAAACGGGAAAGAACGGACGCAACATGCCGAACAGATTTTCCAGACAGCCCCGGCTGTTGCGCGAAGACCGGAGCGCATGCCTGATATCGTTGCGGGCGCTGAGAATCTCCTCCAGTTCGTTCTGCGGGCACTGCGGCGCGTGAAGGTATGTTTTCATGCTCTCCCCTTATACTCTCAACAAGCTTATTAAACCTCTCTTTTACTCGTCATATATGACATATCTTATCAAATAACGCTACTGACACTTTCATCCTGAATCAACTAACCACTTGTAATAATTATTTCTATCATTTTGGCACTACTATTGCAAAACGGAAGACGATTATTCACTTCACCTCTTACCTGCCACGTCAGGAGAAATTCATGAACAGACCCAAGCGAGTGATGGTAGTCGGCATTGACGGCGCGGTTTCACATATTGTGGAAGAACATATCAAGGAAGGCATCCTGCCCAACTTCAAAAAGGTATATGAAAATGGCGTGAAGAGCCTGAACAGTCTCTGCCCCATGCCCACCATCACTCCTCCGAACTGGACCTGCATTTCCACCGGCGCGTGGCCCGTGACCCACCAGATTACCTGCTACTGGCGGCATATTCCCGGCACCACGCCCACCAGCAGCAATACGGAAATGAACTTCAGCGGCGAGCGCATCAAGGCGGAAACCATCTTTGAAGCCGCGGAGCGGGCGGGCAAGAAGTCTCTGGTGATCAACTACCCCACCAGCTACGGTCTGCACAAGCGGCTGAAGAATTCCGTGGTGGTGGGCGGTTCCGGTCTCAGCGTCGGCACCATTCAGGACAACGAAACATCCGCCAGACTGGGCGCGCCCTACTCCGGCGGACAGTTGTTCTGCGACGACCTCATCGTCAGTTCCCGCTATCATCCCGGCGGCATCCTGACCGAAATGAAGGACGCCGGAGACTGGAAAAACGTGGACGACATGGGCGACGACCCCATGGAAATCGAATTCGACGTGCTTTTCGCCAAGAGTCCCTTCAGGATGAAGCGGCACACCTGGTATTTTCTGGTGCGCGACATGAACGGAGACGGCTACGACACCGTCACGCTTTCCCCCACCCGTGATTTCAGGGACGCCTTTTTCACCGTTTCCGGCAGGCAGGAATGGAGCCCCCGCGTTCTGACCAAAGTGCAGCTTGAAGACGGCACGGAAAAGGAAGTGGCCTTCCTGGGCAAGGTGCTCAATCTGAGCGACGACGGCCTGGACTTCGACTTCTATCTGACCCAGATGCTGAATACTGACGGGGACCTGTGGTGCTTCCCCAGGGAAAAGGCCGCCTGTCTGCGCGACATCGACTGCGTGCCCACCACCAAGGCCGGCTTTCTTCTGCGTCTGCTGGGCTGGTACGACGACGAAATGTTCTCCCAGCTCATCGAGATGCACAACCGCTGGCTGGGCGAGTGCATCGTGCGCCTGATGCGCGACACCCCCGACTGGGACATCTGCTACTTCCACACCCATCCCACGGACTCCGTCTATCATTACCTGATGACGGAACTTGACCCCGCCACCTGTTCCTCAAAGGAAGCCAACGAGCACGCCTGGGAATTCCACCGCCGCCTGTACCGCTCCACCGACGCCATGCTCGGCAAGCTGCTGGAGGAAGTGGGCGACGACACTCTGGTCATTCTGGTGTCCGATCACGGCTCCAAGGCGGACGGCACAACCTTCAATCCCACCGAAGCCCTGATCGACGCGGGACTCATGGTGGTGGACGAAAACGCCGAGCCCAGCGAAGCCATGAAGACGGCGCTGAAAAACCTCTCGCCGGAACAGGCCGCAGCGGCCCGCAAGGCTCTGGCCGAACCGATCATTGAAAAATCCAAGGCGTTCCCCCAGCGATCCTGCTTCATCTATGTCAACCTCAAGGGGCGCTATCCCGGAGGCATCGTCGAGCCGGAAGACTATTACAAGGTACAGCGTGAAATCATCGACGCCCTGTACACCTATGTCGAACCCAGGACGGGCAGGCGTCCCATAGCTCTGGCGCTGACCAAGGAAGACGCCCTGCTGCTCGGCATGGGAGGCGAACAGTGCGGCGACGTGGTGTACACCTGTTACCCCGAATACGGCGCGCAGCACGGCCCGATCCTGTCCACGGCCAAATGGGGCATAGGCGATCTGCACACCATGTCCGTGTTTTACGGCCCCGGCATCAAGAAGGGCTTTGAAATGGAACGCGCCACCCAGCTTGTCGATATCGTGCCCACCATCTGCTACATGATGGGCATCCCCTACCCCACCACCTGCGAAGGCGCGGTGCTGTATCAGGCGATGGAAGACCCGGACGCCTATACCGTGAAATAGCGCTCATGCGCGGGGCGTCCCGAAGATGCCCCGCGCACGGACACATACGGAAAGAACCATGCGCGCCGAAGAAATCGAACAGAACATCCTTTCCCTTGTGCTGGCCATGATCCGGGCCAATGGCGTTGCCGTCGACTGCATGGAACCTCTGGTCCTCATGGCGAAGCTGAAGCGAACCAGTGAAGGCAGGGGGGTGGAACGCATCAGCTGGATGCGGTCTCCCCTGCTCGAAATACGACGGCGCAGAACGCCGGAAGGCACCCTCTGGACACTGCACAACCCGGATGGACTCCAGCTTCAGGAAATGCTTCAGGAATCTGCCGCGTCCTCGGATACCGGAATATGAACCCCGACCGGCAGAGCTGCTCAACAGAAAAGAACGACTCAAGGAGACTATAATCATGGCCAATCAGAAAAAGACCCTGCTCGTGTTCACCTCCGTCGACGCCGACGTGCTGCGGAACGGCAGCGCCGCGTCTCTGGAAAAACTGCGCCAGAAGGGAGCGCTCGTTCCGCTGACCGTGGAAAGGGATCTCCGGACGGAAGCCGGGGCGGGCGCCGCTTCCGGCCAGATGATCTGGGACGCCGCCGCGGAAGCAGGGCTGGTGGTTGAACCCATCACGGAAGAAGGTTCCGACTTTTTTGTCGCCGACGCGCCTACGGAGGCGGAACTGCTCAAAGTACTTGATGAAGCCCTCGCCCTCAGCAGCAAAAAACTGCTTATCGTCGTCGCCTGCCCCTCTCTCGCCGTGTTTTACGGCCTGGGCATCGAACGCGGCATCACGCTGGAAAAACCGGTTCCCGCCGCTTCCATCGCGCCCACCATCGCCTGGCTGGGCGATCTTCCCCTGCCTTCCGGTGTGGAAGCGCCTGCAGCCTACAGGGTGATCAAGGGGCTCAACTTCAAGATGCGCGAAGTGCGCAAACTTTTTGAAACCAACGCTTCCATGATGGAAGCTCTGGAACGCGGCAGCCGCAAGCCATGGGAAAAGCATGACTGCGCCTGATTGCGGCGCGCGCCGTTTTTCGGGCGGGGCATGACAGTACCCCGCCCGAAAGCCTGAACCGCACCCGGCCGCGCGAGTCCCCCCGCTTGCGCGGCCATGCTGAAACATTTCCCATTATCTTCAGGAGCGAAACATGCAGCTTTCCGTTTCCTATCAGCGCAACGGCGATCTCCATACCATCCATACCGGCGGCGCCGCGCTGGGCGACATCGTCATCGACAACTCCAGAGTGCCGGCCGAACAGCGCGGCGGCACGGCCAAGCAGCTTCTGGGCGCCTCCGCCCTGTTCTGCTTCTGCGCGGCCCTGAATTCCGCGCTGGAAAGCCGGGGCGTCCGCTATGAAGACCTCCGCGCCACCGCGACGCTGGATGTGGACACCAATGCCGGCGGTCAGAGCCGGGTGCTCAGGATCACCATTGATGCCTCCCTCTCTCTGGATGAAGAGGACGAAGACACCTTTGAACGCGTCCGGAAAATCATGAGCCGGGGCTGCCTGGTGACGGGTTCACTGCATGACGGCATTGAAATGGCGTATAATCTGACGCCGAATTACAGAGAAGACTGAGCCGCCCCCTCTTTCACGACACTGCTTTCCCTTTCTTTGTGCCGCAAAGCACAAAATCACCTCCACATTAATGGAGAATGTCGTCATGAGCAATGACAATACCGGCCTGACCTGCAGCGGCCCCGACGACGCATGGCCGATTCCCAGAAAATATGCGCTGTACACCGCGGCCATCATATTTCTTCTCGGCATGTTCGATCTGATCAGCAGACAGGTCATCGTCTCCCTCTTCCCGCACATCAAGGAGGAGTTTGCCCTCAGCGACAAGCAGCTCGGCATGCTGGTGGCTTCCGTCAATGTGGCCATTTCCCTGCTTGTCGTACCCACGGCCTATCTTGTGGACAGATGGAGCCGGAAAAAGATGATCTTCCTCATGGGCGTCGTATGGAGTCTTTCCACGCTGCTCGGCGGTTTTGCCACCAGCTTTTCCCTTCTGCTCATAGCGAGAATGCTGTGCGGCTTCGGTGAAGCCGGATATCAGCCCGCCGGGCAGAGCCTGCTGACGGCATGCTTCCCCCGGAAGTTCCGCGCCACGGCCACGGCCATCGTGACCTGCGGCATGACCATCGGCGCACCCATCGGGCTGGTGGTCGGCGCATTCGTCGCCGAACACTGGGGCTGGCGTCATGCCTTCGGGGTTGTCGCCGTTCCCGGTCTGCTGCTCTCCTTCCTCGCCCTGCGCATGCATGACTTCAGGGTGGCCGATGACAGCGGGGAAAAGGCTGCCCGGCGCGAAAAACGGAAAGGCCAGTTCATCCCGGCAGTCAGAAACATCCTGAAAACTCCCACCATCGTGTGCGTCATCCTGTGCGCCGTGTGCATCCGCCTGTTCAACAGCGTCCTCATGACATGGCTCCCCACCTATTTCACGCGAGTTGCGGAAGTGCCCATGACCACGGCCAGCAGCTATGCCTCTCTCATCATCCTGATGAGCTCCCTTGCCGTGTTCTACGGCGGGCCGCTGCTCGACTGGCTGAAGAACAGGAATGAACGGCTTGTCCCCGTATGGCTGACCTTCGTCATGTTTCTGAGCGGATTTCTCAACTTCACGGCCTACACGTTTCTGCGGCCGGGCAGCCTTGAACAGGTGGCGCTTCTCGTCATTTCCGGATGTTTCTTCGGGACGCTTCTCGCGGCAGGTTCCTTTCTCATCCTTGACCTGACTTCCGCCACGTCGCGCGCCACGGCCATCAGCCTGATGATCCTGTCCCAGAACCTGCTCGGGTACGGACTCGGCCCCATCGTCACCGGAACCCTGTCCGACATGTTCAGCATCTCCTTCGCCATGACCGTCGCCTCCACGATTCTCTTCGTGGGCGGGGCGATCTACGCCGTCTGCATTTTCACCTACCCGCGGGACAAGGAAAAGGCCGAGTGCGTGGACATAACCTTCCACGCCTAGAGCATTTTCGCTTTGAAAATGCTCCCGGAGTCAAGCGAAGCGAGAC
>OJOH01001485.1_pt1 | contig 10645 bp, 11 predicted proteins | sample 1598201 | NCBI WGS metagenome assembly OJOH01 (sample SAMN03922462, study PRJEB24848) | human gut metagenome | isolation source: stool sample | host: Homo sapiens | place: Germany | collected 2009-11 | reverse complement strand
ATTGCCTCTTGTCTCGTGGGCTCGGAGATGTGTATAAGAGACAGCCCTGTCCCTCTCCCGTCTGGTCCACCATGTCACCGATCTGACCGCCATCTATAAAAACTGCGATTACATCACCATCCACGTGCCCCAGACGGCCGACACCAAGGGGATGCTCAACGCCGCCGCCTTCGACCAGATGAAGACCGGCGTGCGCGTTATCAACCTGGCCCGGGGCGGCCTGGTGGCGGGCGAGGACATGATCGCCGCCCTGGAGAGCGGCAAGGTGGCCCGGTATGTCACCGACTTCCCCGACAACGCCCTCACGCTGGTGAAGAACGTGGTCCCCATCCCCCATCTGGGTGCCTCCAGCCCCGAGAGTGAGGAGAACTGCGCCCTGATGGCGGCCCAGCAGCTCCGGGACTATCTGGAGACCGGCAACATCCGCAACTCCGTCAACCTGCCTACCCTGGAGCAGGACTGGTCCGGCGAGACCCGGCTGTGCATCATCCACCGGAACGTCCCCAACATGCTGGCCTCCATCACCGCCGCCCTCTCCAGAGAGAACGTGAACGTGGAGAACATGACCAACAAATCCAAGGGCAATTATGCCTACACCATCGTGGACGTAAGCGCCCGGGTGGGCGACGCGGTGGCCGACGAAATCCGCGCCATCTCCGGCGTGCTGCGGGTCCGCGTCCATGTGATGAGTTGTTCGAAGCCGTGACGGATGCCGTTGCCTTCGACTCTGGTCCCTTTGATGACGTGCAGTTCGGGACGCGTGGTGCCGATGGTCTCGGTCTGGCTTTTGCGGCCGGCCGGAGCCGCATTCGAAGCGATCGTTCTTGGTGCCGCCACTTCAGTCCCTTCTTCCTTGTCTGGTCATGCTTGCGTAATCCGCGCCTTGGTCGAACCGTTTGCGCCATCGTGCGGGAATCGGTCTGGTCAATTCCACCGCGCGCAATCTGACGGACGCCGATCGTGGATTGTTGGCGATTTCCTCCGCGTCCGCCTTGATGGCGCCGCGGGTCAGTTCCTTGAAAAACGGCATCATGTCGGGCGGCACCACGGGCATATCCGCCGGAGCGTCGACCTTAAGCCCTTGGTTCATGAAGGCTTTGACGGTTTTGTCTTCCAACGAGTGGTACGACTCCACCACCAGACGTCCTCCCACGGCAAGGTGGTTGGCGATTTGCGGCAGCGTGCCGGCAAGCTTGTCCAGTTCGCCGTTGACTTCGATGCGCAGCGCCTGGAAGACGCGTTTCGCGGGGTTGCCGGCGGGACGGTGGGCCTGCGGCACGACCTCGTCCACCAAACGATTGAGCTGGCCCGACGTGGTCAGCGGCTCGGTTTCACGCCGGCGTACGATTTCCCGTGCGATCTGTTTGGAGAACCGCTCCTCGCCGTATGTGCGGAAGATACGCACCAAATCGGCGAACGAATATTCGGCGAGCACCTGCTCTGCGGTCAGGGGCTGCGTCACGTCCATACGCATGTCGAGCGGCGCGTCATGGGAATAGGAGAAGCCACGTTCCGTCTCATCGATCTGCAGGCTGGACAATCCGAGGTCCATGAACACCGCGTTGACCTTGTCGACGCCTTGGTCGGAAAGCACTTGGGAGAAGTCGTCGAATGCCGCGTGCACGGGCGTGAAACGGTCGGCAAGGCCTTCCATTTCCATGCGTTTCGTGGCGAGCGCGAGCGCCTCGGTGTCCCGGTCGATGCCGATCAGGCGGGCGTTGGGGCTTGCTTTGAGGAACGCTGTGGAATGCCCGGCGAGGCCGAGGGTGCAATCCACCGCGATCGAGCCGGGCTTCGCCAATGCCGGTGCCACCAAGTCCACGCAATCGCGGAGCAGCACCGGCTGATGAATCGTCGTCACGTCTGTCATTAGAACTCCATCGCCGGCAATACGTCATCGGCAATGTCGGAATATCCTTGTTCCTTGTCGGCCAAGTAATCCTCCCATGCCTGTCTGTTCCAAATCTCGGCCCGGGTTCCCACGCCGATCACCACAATGTCGCTGCCCAGATTCGCGTAATCGCGGAGCATCTGCGGCACAAGCACGCGTCCCTGCTTGTCTGGCTCCTGGTCCACCGCGCCGGAAAGGAACACACGCAGGTAGTCGCGTGCCGCCTTGTTTCCCATGGACGTGCGTTGGATCTGCACCGCGATCCGTCTGAATTCCGATTGCGGCAGCAGGTAGACGCATCGTTCCTGGCCTCTTGCCATCACCATGCCGGAGCCCAGTTGGCTGCGGAACTTCGCAGGCAATGCCATACGTCCTTTGGCGTCGATTTTCGGAGTGTAGGTGCCCAGCAGCAATGGCGGCAAGTCCGCCATCATGCCGCCGGATTGAGCCGGATCATCGTCGGAGACGGGTTCTGCTCCAATGTCATGGACCATTACCGCACCTCCTTTTTGCCCACACTCGGCCCACCAATCCGAGACACTTTCCCCACTCTACCCCACCGCTCACCATTTTTCCCCACGAAAAAGCAAAAATGCCTCAAAATATTGTCGATTTCTCCCCATATTTGAGATTGCGCGTCCGCACCGTACAGTTCCGGCATTGTCAGCCCGTCACGATTCGCCGCGGCCGATCGCCGCACGTAGAAGCCTTGGGGTACATTAGAGTGCCTTAAGTTTTTGATGAAGGGACAGCAATGTCGAGTTATTCCGCCCAGTTGCGTGAGGAGCAACAGGCCGTCAGCCGCGCATATGATCGTCTGGACGCGTTGAGGGCGCAGGCTCGGTCGCGTCTCGACACGGTCCGGGCCGCAGGATCGCACGGTTCGCCCACGCAACGCACCGAACGCGATTCCTTCGCCACCATGTACGAGGACCGTCTCACCCAGCTTCGTGCGGTGGAGGATCGTCTGGTTTTCGGCAGGCTCGACGACGTGCATGGCGCGCATCGCTACATTGGGCGTATCGGCCTGTCCGATGAGGATCATGAGCCGATTCTCACCGACTGGCGCGCCGACGCGGCACGCCCGTTCTATGAGGCGACGCCTTCGAATCATGGCGACATCGTCATGCGCCGGCATATCACGTTGAGTTTCAGGGAAGTGGTCGGCGTCGAGGATGAGGTGCTCGACGTGCATTCCGATCAGGTCGGCGAGGCGTCCTCCAATGGCACATTGACCGGCGAGGGTGCTCTGCTTGCGTCGCTTAACGCCAAACGCACCGGCAAGATGACCGATATCGTGGCCACCATCCAGGGCGAGCAGGACCGTATCATCCGTGCGGACCTCAACCAGGCGGTGGTGGTGCAGGGCGGTCCGGGAACCGGCAAGACCGCGGTCGCGTTGCATCGCGCGGCCTACCTGTTGTATACGCATCGTCGCGCGTTGCAGCGTTCCGGAGTGCTGGTGGTCGGCCCCAGCTCGACGTTCCTGCATTACATCGACCAGGTGCTCCCCTCGCTGGGTGAGACGGGTGTGGTCAGCCGTACCATCGCGGATCTGATTCCCGGCATCATCGCCACCGCGCATGACGACCCGTATGCGGCCAAGCTCAAGGGTGAACGCCGTATGGCCAAGGCGATCGCCAATGCCGTGGCGGCTCGTGAACGCGTGCCTTCGCATCTGCCGGTCATCCGCATCAACGGTTTCAACGTGCCGATGGTACGTGCGGATATCGAGCAGGCCATCGCCGATGCCAAGCGCACGCGGCAGCCGCATAACAAGGCGCGCGAGACCTTCGTGCGCGACATGCTGTCGGCCATGCGCAACCGGTACGTCGAACGGCTTGACTACGAGCCGGAGCAGGCCGAGCTTAACGATGTGATGCAGCAGTTGCGTATGAACGACGATTTGCGCAAGACGCTGAACCTCGCATGGCTGCCGATGACCGGCGAATGGTTGGTCGACCAGCTGTTCGCGAAACCGCAGCAATTGCGCCGTTTCGCCCCCTGGCTCGAAGAGCGTGACATCGAGACGCTGACGCGTCCGAAGGGCTCGCCCTTCACCGTCAGCGACGTACCTCTGCTGGATGAGGCCATGGAATTGCTTGGACCGGATCCGAAGGCCGTGGCCAGGCAGAAGGCGTTGGATGCCAAGCGCGCCGAGGAAGAGCAGTTCGCCAAGGACACGCTGGCGCAGGCCGGTATCGGTTCCGGCATCGTCACTTCGCAGATGCTGGTGGACAATATCAATGGTATGGACGCCGAATTAACCGCGCAGCGCGCCGCGGCCGACCGCGAGTGGACGTATGGCCATATCGTGGTGGATGAGGCGCAGGAGCTGACCGCGATGGATTGGCGCATGCTGATCCGTCGTTGTCCGTCGCGCTCGTTCACGATTGTGGGCGACGTGGCGCAGACCTCCGCGTTGGGCGGTACCCGGTCCTGGCGTCGCATGATGGACCCGCTGTTCGGCGAACGCAACTGGCAGCTCAACGAGTTGACGATCAACTACCGCAATCCGAAGGAGGTGTCGCAGCTCGCCAGCGATTTCGCCTCGTCCGAAGGCCTGTACATCTCCACGGTGAACGCCGTGCGTGGCGTCCCGGATTCAGTCAAGCGTCTCACCTTGCGTGACGATAGCCTGATCGGCGACGCCGTCGCGCAGCAGACCGTCGAGTTGGTGCGCGCCTACGTTTCCTCCGACGGTACCGGTCGTGTGGCGATCATCGCGCCGGACGATATGCTCAAGCCGTTGCGCGCACGCGTATACGCACAACTTCAGGATGAGCTCGACCCGAAGGAATTCGACAGGCTCGATGCCCAGAGTTCCTGGGACGAGCAGGTCACCGTATGTTCCACACAGACCGTGAAGGGTCTGGAGTATGATGCCGTGATGGTGGTCCAGCCCGGACGAATCGAGGAGAACGCGCCGTCGCGCATCGTAGCGGCCTCCGATTTGTATGTCGCCATGACGAGGCCCACGCAGCGTCTGCTTATACTGCGGACAAAAGACGACGAAAAGCTGCTCAAGCTATAAGGTAGGAACCATGCCTAAAGCATTGTTACTTGAAAACATCCATCCCGACGCGGCGCAGTCGCTGCGCGACCATGGCTTCGAGGTCGAGTGCCTCAAGGGAGCCCTGAGCGAGGACGAGCTGATTGATGCGTTGGAAGGTGTCGACCTGCTCGGCATCCGTTCCAAGACCAGTGTGACCCGCAAGGTCATCGACGCGCGTCCGACGCTCACCGCGGTCGGCTGCTTCTGCATTGGCACCAACCAGGTGGATCTCGAATACGCGGGCAAGAACGGCATCGCCGTCTTCAACGCGCCGTATTCGAATACCCGTTCCGTGGTGGAGCTGGTGATCGGCGACATCATCTGCCTGATGCGCCGCATTCCCGCGCACACCCATCATATGAAGCACGGCATGTGGGATAAGTCCGCCTCCGGCTCCCATGAGGTCCGAGGCAAGACGCTCGGCATCATCGGCTACGGCAACATCGGCTCCCAGCTTTCCGTCGTCGCCGAGGCGCTTGGCATGCGCGTGCTGTTCTACGACATTGAAGAGAAGCTCGCCATGGGCAACGCACACCGCTGCGACACACTCAACGAATTGCTGGAACAGTCCGATGTGGTCACGCTTCATGTGGATGGACGCAAGTCGAACACGGGATTCTTCGGCGAAGACCAGTTCGAGCATATGAAGCAGGATGCCATCTTCATCAACCTGTCCCGTGGTTTCGTGGCGGATTTGGATGCGTTGAAGAAGCATCTGGATTCCGGCCATCTGTCCGGCGCGGCGGTGGACGTGTTCCCAATCGAACCGAAGAAGACCGGCGACGAGTTCCTGACCGACCTTGCGGACGAGGACAACATGATCCTCACCCCGCATATCGGCGGCTCCACGCTTGAGGCGCAGAAGTCCATCGGACAGTTCGTCTCCCAGCGTCTTGAGGATTATTGGTTCAAGGGTTCCACCATGTTGTCGGTGAATCTGCCGCAGATCACCCTGTCCGACATCAAGTCGAATTTCCGCATCGCCCACCTGCATGCGAATCTTCCGGGTGTGCTGGCACGCGTCAACCGTGTGCTGGGCGAGGACGGCATCAACATCGCCGCCCAGGCCTTGGGCACGGAAGGCGAGATCGGCTATGTGGTCACCGATGTGGCGCAGCGCCCGGACCAGAAGGCTCTCGACCAGCTCGCCTCCATCGAGGGTACGATCCGCATGCGCGTGATCAGCTGAGCACGCAATACGAAACGTTACGATAATGCGGGCGGGGTTCCAACCATCAGGATTGGAACCCCGCCCGCATTATATATGCTGTATTTGCTTACGGATGCGGCACCCGTCTCACGCCATCATTCGGAACTTGCGCCCTTCAGCTCGTCGATGGCCCTTTGGAAGTCCTCCAGATTCTCGAAATTCTGGTAGACGCTGGCGAAGCGCATGTACGCCACCATGTCCAAGTCACGCAGCGGCTTGAGAATCGCCTTGCCGACCTCATCAGATTTGACTTGGGCCAATCCTCGTGAACGAAGATCCTCCTCGACCTTCTGCCCCAGCATCTTCAGATCGTCCTCGTTGATGGGACGGCCCTGGCATGCCTTGCGCACGCCGGAAATCACCTTATTGCGGTCGAATTGCTCGACGTTTCCGGAACGCTTCACGACCAATAGCATGGTCGTCTCCAATGTGGTGAATCGCTTGGAGCATTTCGGGCATTCGCGCCTGCGACGGATGGAGTGACCATCGTCGCTAATACGGGTATCGACCACCTTGGTGTCTGGATTCTGGCAAAACGGGCAATGCATGTTGTCCAGAATAGACTGAGCCCTTGAAATAAGCCACGCTTGGCGGCCCCTACGCCTCATGGGGAACAATGAGGCGCTGCCCCGCATGCAAAGACACCGTATCAAGGTTGTTCAGCCGCATCAGTTCATCCACCGTATCTCCGACATTGCCACCCTCCGGAGTGATGCTCGCCGCATACCTCCACAAGGTGTCGCCGGGTTGCACCGTATACACGACGACAGCGGTGGAATCCGGCGCGGACTGCGCACTTCCGGGCGCGATGAATCCAAAAAGACACCAGGCAAGACCGGCCGCCATGATCGCCATGGCGATTCGATTCGCCACATTTCCGATATTCGCCGCACCGTTCACCACGCCACTCCTTTTCGAACAGCTGTTCTATCGAACGCTTGTTCCAAGTATGGCACATATGTTCGATAAACGCAAACACACCTCGAACAGATGTTTGATTTTATCGGCGTTTCGCGTTATGCTTCTAAGGAACTACGAAAGGAGCCCATCGTGAGCACCATCCCCTTCACGCCCAAGAAGAGCGACGAGCGTCCGGATGAAAGCACGTTGACCGACCGCCAGCGCAAGGTGCTTGACGCCATCAAAACGCATTTGGCCAAGCAGGGATTCGCTCCTTCGTTCCGTGAGATTGGTGAGGCCGCAGGGCTTAAAAGCCCGTCATCCGTCAAACACCAGCTTCAGGTTCTTGACGAAAAAGGCTTCATCCGCATGAACGCGAACAAGGGGAGGGCCATCGAAGTGGTGAACCTCAATGACGAGGAGCCGAATGGAAAAGTCGCCCAGGTCATCCCGTTCCCCAGTCAGGACGATGCATGCGGCTCCATCATGGCCTCGCACGACGTTCCACTGGTCGGGCGCATCGCCGCCGGCGTGCCGATCACGGCCGAGCAGCATGTCGATGATGTGATGAGGCTTCCCGAACGGCTTACCGGCACCGGCAATCTGTTCATGCTTGAAGTGCACGGTGATTCCATGATCGACGCCGCCATTTGCGATGGTGATTTCGTGGTGGTCCGCGAGCAGAACAGCGCGGAGAATGGCGATATCGTCGCCGCATTGCTGGATGACGAGGCCACGGTCAAGACGTTCCGCAAGGATCACGGCCATGTCTGGCTGATTCCGCACAATCCGGCCTACTCCCCCATCGACGGCACGCATGCCGAGATCATGGGCAAGGTCGTCACCGTGCTGCGCAAGATCTGATTGCTTTCACACGTTAAACGGCAAAGGGCGTCGAACATACCATTTTGAGGCATGTCCGACGCCCTTTGCCATACCGCGCGGTTGTGCATTCACCTTGCGAATCCATCAAGAATGAACGCGAGGGCATTTCAAAATGTCGTCGCATTCTTGAAGTTCGGGAGCACGGTTCAGAAATGCAGTTCCTTGCGGCTGTCCGAATCGTATCCTTCAGGTTCAAGCTGGAAGGTGGTGTGCGGCACGGATACGGGGAAGTGCTCACGCAGGCAGTTCTGCAATTGGGAGAGGATGTCGGCGGCATCATCCATGGTCAGCCCGCGCTCCACTACCACATGGGCCATGACGACGGGCATGCCGGTAGAGACGGTGCTGGCGTGCAGGTCGTGCACGGCCACCACGTGCGGCACCTGCTCAAGATGTTCGCGCACCTCGTCCAGATCGAGTTCCTGTGGGGTTTCCTCCAGCAGCACGCGCACGGCGTTGCGCAGCAGCACGAACGCCCGGGGGATCATCATCAATGCGATGATGCCGCCCGCGACGGCATCGAAACCGGCCCAGCCCGTTGAGATCAGCACGATGGCTGAAACGATCACGGCCACGGACCCCAATGCGTCGTTCATGACTTCGAGGAACGCGGCTTTCATGTTCATGTTGTCCTCGCTTTGCCCCGCGAGGATGAAGATCGAACCGACGTTGGCGGCAAGGCCGAGTATGCCCATGAACAGCAGCAACCGCACGTCGTGCACTTCGTCGGCGGCTCCGCCGAACAGCCTCATGCCGGCTTCGACGAGCGCGTAGATGCCGACGATCAGGAGCACGAGCGCGCCGACCGCGGCGGTGAGCACTTCGAGTCGCGCCCATCCCCAGGTGCGTTTGTTGCTGGGTTTGCGTTGCATGAGCACCGCGGTGACGGTGGAGGCGATCAGCACCGACATGTCGGTGAGCATGTGGCCGGCGTCGACCAGTAGCGCCAGCGACCCGGTGACGATGGCGCTGACCACTTCGGCGATGAACACCGTGGAAGTCAGCCCCAATGACATCATGAGTCTTTTCTGGTGATCGGCCCCGCTTGCGGCGGTCGTGGCGTCCACACCCGCATGGTTGTGTGCCATGATGGGTTTCCTTTCGTCGTCTTTGGTTCGATCCGCGGCTATTGAAACCGCTTCTCAATACCATTTTCATTCGTCTCAAAACGCAGGAAACCCCAGCCCGAAGGCTGGGGTTTCCAAGTTCTGCTGACAGTCTAGCGGCTCACCGCTCCCCTGTCAATAAAGTCAAACCGTCAATTAAAAACCGAACTGGGCGGCGGTTTCCTTCAGCGTCTCCGCGGAGCGCTTCAGGGCCGCGAGCTCACGGTCGGACACCGGGGTGTTGATGGCGGTATTGACGCCGGAACGGTTGAGCAGGGTCGGCACGGACATGCACACGTCGGAGATGCCGTGGAAGTCGTGCAGCATGGAGCTGACTGGCAGGATGCGGTTGGAGTCGCGCATGACGGCTTCGATGATGTCCACGCCGGACATGCCGATGGCGTAGTTGGTAGCGCCCTTGCCGTTGATAATCTTGTAGGCGGCGTTCTTGACTTCCTGGTGGATCTGCTCACGCACTTCGGCGTCCAGCGGATCGTGGCCCGGCAGCGGGGTCCAGTCGCACATCGGGACGCCGCCGATGGTGGCGGAGGCCCACAGCGGGACTTCGGAATCGCCGTGTTCGCCGGCGATGTAGGCGTGCACGTTCTTGACGTTGACGCCGGTCTGCTGCGCGATCAGGAAGCGCAGACGGGCGGAGTCGAGGTTGGTGCCGGAGCCGAAGACCTGGTTGGCCGGCAGGCCGGAGATCTTCTGGGCCACGTGGGTGGCGATGTCGACCGGGTTGGTGATGAGCATGTAGATGGCGTTCGGAGCGACCTTCACGAGGCCCGGGATGATGGCCTTGAGGATGTTGATGGTGGCGCCGACCAGCTCGAGGCGGGACTGGCCCGGCTTCTGGCGCGGGCCTGCGGTGATGACGATCATGTCGGCGTCACGGCAGATCTCCGGATCGTCGGAGCCGTCGATGGTCACGGTCGGATAGAAGCTGGAGCCGTGCTGCATGTCGAGCACTTCGGCCTCGACGCGTTCCTTGGCGATGTCTTCGAGCACGATCTCACGTGCGACGCCACGCTGAGCAGCAGCGAAAGCGAGAGTGGAGCCGACTGCGCCGGCACCGATGATAGCGAGCTTTGTGGGCTTGATTGGTGAATCCACCATGTGCTTTACCTCTCTTTGAGCAAGAAGAACGTCCCGCGTTGTGGCAGGGTATTTTCTTTCGATTTCAACCCTACTTTATCCATACAGCATGACGTTTCGCCGTGAATCCGCATGATTTGCAACCACTGAAAAGTGATTTTCGTCACAGCTTTTGTGAGCGCTCACATACACGGCGCCCGTTGAAATGCAGCTGTTGAAATCCGTTGCAGCGTTTGCACGGCCGCTCCGGCAAACGTCATCGGGAACGGCTTGCGCGGAAGCTCAGTCGATGGCCTGCTCCACGATCTGCGCGGCCAGCTGGTCGTCGACCTCCGCTTCGAGCATCATGCCGTCGTCGCGGTATTCGACGTTGATCACCTTGCCGTATTCGCGCACGCGGGACATGAGCGAGCCGGCTGTGTACGGCAGCAGCGCCTCGACGTGCACGATCGGCGTGGCGATCATCCTTGCCTACCTCTGCGCCATCGGCTTCGACATCG
>OJOH01001480.1_pt1 | contig 10669 bp, 8 predicted proteins | sample 1598201 | NCBI WGS metagenome assembly OJOH01 (sample SAMN03922462, study PRJEB24848) | human gut metagenome | isolation source: stool sample | host: Homo sapiens | place: Germany | collected 2009-11 | reverse complement strand
ACTCCATACTACAATAGGGATCATTCAGAAAGGAGCTCCTTTGCTGTGATTGAATTGAAAAATCTCTACAAGTCATACCGCGGAAAATCGGTACTGATGAACATCAGTCTGACCATCCAGGACAACGAGTTTTTTGTCCTGATCGGTTCCAGCGGATGCGGGAAAACGACCCTGTTGAAAACGCTCAACAAGCTCAACCCCATTGACCAAGGCGAGATTCTCATCAATGGCACCCCCATCAACCGGATCAAGGTGACCCAGCTTCCCCGCCTGATGGGCTATGTCGTCCAGGAGGGCGGCCTGTTCCCCCATATGACGGTGGAGGACAACATCGCTCTGGCCATGCGTGTGGCCGGGTACCCCAAGGAAAAAATCTACGACCGGATCACCGAGCTGCTGGAGCTGGTCAACCTGGAGCCGGACCAATACCGCAGCCAGTACCCCTCCCAGCTCTCCGGAGGCCAGCGGCAGCGCATCGGCGTAGCCCGCGCCTTTGCCGCCGACCCGGAGATCATCCTCATGGATGAGCCCTTCTCCGCCCTGGACCCCATGACCCGCCGCACCCTCCAGCAGGAGGTGCGCGCCCTCCAGCAGAAGCTGAATAAAACCTTCGTCTTTGTCACCCACGACATGGCGGAGGCCCTGGACCTGGCGGACGTCATCATCTTCATGGACCACGGCAGGATCGTCCAGATGGCCCCCCCGGAGGAGATGCTCGCCCACCCCGCCAGCGGCCAGATCCAGGACTTTTTGGGCAAATTCATCGACCTTCAGTCCCACAAGGAGCTCACCGCCGCCGACTTCATGCGCACCGGCGTCTACACCGTCTCCGCCCGGAAGGGGATCAACGAGTGCATCAGCAAGATGCAGCGCCATAACGTGGACACCCTGATCGTGGTGGACGACCAAGCCCGGTATCAGGGGACCGTCTCCATCGCGGACATCCGCCTCACCGGCCATGTGGTCCAGACCATCGAGCCGCTGATCCGCTGCAACACCCCCACCGTCCACGCGGAGGACAACGCCAAGGACTGCTTCGACCAGCTGATCTCCAGCGGCGCGCCCTATCTGGTGGTGCTGGACGGCCAGGGCCAGGTGGCGGGCATCATCACCAAGACCAGCATGGCCTCCGCCATGGCGGAACAGCTTTGGGGGTGAGGACGCATGAGCATCCATGATCTCCCCGTCAAGCTGGCGGAGCACCTGTTCTTCACCCTGGCCTCGGTGGCCATCGGCTTCGCGCTGGGCGTGGTGCTGGGCGTCCTGCTGTCCCGGCGGCCCAAGCTGTCCGGCGTGGTGCTGCCCATCCTGTCCATTTTCAATACCATCCCCGGCATCGTGTTCATCGGCCTGCTGTTCCTGGCCTGGGGCACCCATGTGGCCACCGTGCTGGCCGCCCTGGGGATCTACGCCACCTTCCCGGTGCTGAAAAACACCTATGCCGGCCTGGTATCCGTGGACCCGCAGTACCTGGAGGCCGCCCGGGGCTGCGGCATGAGCCCCTGGCAGAGCCTGCTCCAGGTGGAGCTGCCCCTGGCCCTGCCCACCATCATCGGCGGGCTCCGTATGTCCACCGTCTACACCGTCAGCTGGGCGGTGCTGGCCTCCATGATCGGCCTGGGCGGACTGGGCGACTTCATCTATGCCGGTCTGAGCTCCAATGACAACGCCCTGATCCTGCTGGGGGCCATCCCCGCGGCCCTGCTGGCCTTTGCCCTGGGCACCCTGGTGGATCTGCTCCAGCACCGGACAGTGCCCAAGGGGCTGCGGAAGGGAGGTCCCGCCGCATGACGCTCTCTATGATCCTGACCCACCTGGCCCTTGTGGTGGCCGCCCTGGTCTTTGCCATTCTGGCCGGCGTACCCCTGGGCATCCTGTGCTACTTCTACCCCTCCGCCCGGCGGGTGGTGCTCCGGGTGGTGGATCTGATCCAGACCACCCCCGCCCTGGCCCTTCTGGGCATCATTATGGTGTTCATGGGGGCGGGCAAGCCCACCGTCATCGTGGGCCTGGCCCTCTACTCCCTGCTGCCCATCGTGCGGAACACCCACCTGGGCCTGAGCCAGGTGCCGGAGTACCTCATCGAGGCCGGCCGGGGCATGGGCATGACCCGGATGTACCGCCTGCTCCATGTGGAGCTCCCCCTGGCCGCCCCCATCATCTTCACCGGCATCCGCATCGCCACGGTCAACGCCATCGGCACCGCGGTCTTTGCCTCCTTCGTGGGGGGCGGCGGACTGGGCAGCTTCATCACCACCGGCATCCGCCAGGACGATATGGAGGCCATCCTGCTGGGCACCGGCGTGCTGATGGCCATGGCTCTGGTCCTGGACCTGCTGATGGGGCTGGCGGAGCGCTATCTGAACAGCCGCACCGGCCAGCGCTCCCGGACCAGCCGCCTCATCGCCCGGGCCGCCTCCGCCGCTGCCTGCGCTGCCGCGGCCGCCCTGTGTGTGGTGGCCTTCTTCCCCCAGCGCACCGACGGTCTGGTCCTCTACCAGGGCGAATTTTCCGAGGTCCAGCTGGTCAACAGCATGATCCAGCAGCTGGTGGAGGAGCGCCACGGCATCCCCGTCACCATCAAGGACCAGATGACCGCCAAGAACAACTTCGCGGAGCTGTCCGGATCGGGACACTCCTGCGACCTGATGTACACCTGGGACGGGACCCTGCTGACCACCATCATGGGCCTGGACACCTCCGACGTTCCCGACGGACAGACCCTCTATGAATTTGTGGACCAGCGGATGCGCGGCGAGTACGGGCTGGAGCTGATGGGAAAGATCGGCGTGAACAACACCTACTCCATCGGCGTCACCCAGCAGGTGATGAACGCCTATCACCCCGAGACCATCAGCGACCTGATCCCCATTGCCGGCCAGCTTCGCTTCGGCGCGGAGCAGGACTTCTTCACCGACGCCGGCAGCATGAAGTTCGGACCGTTTTCCAAGTTCTACGGCCTGAACTTCCAGGATGTGCTCCATGTGGACATTATGATGAAGTACACCATGGTGGAGCAGGGGGCCTATGACGTGATGGTGGTCTACGCCACCGACGGCCTGAACAAGCGGGCCAACCTGACCATTCTGGAGGACGACCTCCACTTCTTCCCCGACTACTACGGCACCATCCTGGTGCGCAGCGACCTGTTCGACCGCTTCGCCGAGGAGGCCCCCGGCCTCAGGGAGACCCTTCAGCTGCTCAACGGCCAGTTCACCGACGAGAAAATGAGCGAGCTGACCTACCGCGTCGATGTGAAGGGCGAGGCGGTGGACGCCGTGGCCAGAGATTTCCTGATCTCCGCCGGGCTGCTTCCGGCCTGATATGTCCCAAGCGCAAAGAGGCCCTTGGAGCTGGCGCAGCCAGCTCCAAGGGCCTCTTTTCCCTCATAAAATATTCACCAGAGAGGGCTGCTCCATCTCAGACAGCAGCTCCAGCTGACAGATCAGCTCCGCGTTGGCGGCGGTGTACTGGTCAGGCTCCTCCAGGACCAGGTACTGCTCTACTGCCCGGAAGCCCCGGAGGATCTGGTCGGTGTCCGAGTGGCGCATCATCACATGGAGATAGGCGTCATGGGCCTGCCAGAGGCCGAAACTCTCCCGGCTGAGCCGGGCCGCCCCCTCCCAGTCCCCCCGGGCGGCCAGCTCCTGGGCCTGCTCCAGCTGCCCGGCCATCCGCCCGGTGAGCCGGTCCGCGTACCACGCGTTCCACAGGGAGCCTCCCAGCAGGACCAGCAGCAGCGCCGCCGCGCTCAACAGCCGCTTCACGCGCCCCGCCTCCCCTCCCGCTCCCTGGGGGCCAGATAGATCTGTCCCTGCTCGTCCACTGTCATTAAAAAGACCTCCTCCCGGCGCTTCACCCCGCGCTGCTCCAGCTGCTTGTCCAGCCAGCGCCCGTCATACCCCCTGGCCCGGAGATTCCGCTCCAGCAGGCGCCCGTCGCTGATGAGCACCAGCGGCAGCCCGGACTCCTGGGCCTCCAGCCCCAGCTGCTTCATGGTAGGGGGCTTCTCCGCCGCCCGGGGCAGGACGGAGAGCTGCCCGCTGGTCTCCAGAATGGCGTACTCCACCTTTTGCGGGTCCGTATAGCCCTGGCTGCGCAGCTCCTCCAGCAGCTCGTCCACCGTCAGCCGGTTGCGCCGCATCTCCCTCTGGTCGATCTCCCCCCTCCGGATGACCACGCTGGGCCGCCCGCACAGCAGCGCCCGGAAGCGGATGCTCTTCATGGTCAGCACCGACAGGATCATGGTCATGGCCAGCAGGGCCAGGATTGGGATCACTCCGGTGAGCAGCGGGATGCCGAAATCCTGCATGGGCACCGCCGCCAGGTCCGCGATGATGAGGGAGAGCACCAGCTCCGAGGGCTCCAGCTCCCCCACCTGGCGCTTGCCCATCAGCCGGATCCCGGCAATGATGAGGATGTATAGGATGATGGTGCGGATCAGTCCGGTAAACACAGTCTCTCGCTCCTCCCGTTGACAGTCTGCGTCCCAGGCGCCGTGGGCGGGGCCGCTCCCCCACAGTCTGCCCGTTTTTTCCCTGTCCTATCCCAGCCCGCCGGAAAAGTCTCTTTGGGCGATTTCCTGCAATATGCCCAAAAGTCCGGGGAAAACTTTTTGGAAAAAGGGGGGTTCCTCCTCTTGAAATAACCCGGAATTTTCGATACAATATCTTGAAACACTTTGAACATGGATATGGCTTAGTGAACTGGAACAGAAGGGCGTGTGAGTGAATTGATGAAAGCGACTTTGATCCTGGCCAACGGAAGCGTTTTTTCCGGGACCAGCATCGGCGGCACCTCCGACCGGATCTGCGAGATGGTGTTCAACACCTCTATGACCGGCTATCAGGAGATCCTGACCGACCCCTCCTATGCCGGACAGGGCGTGGTGATGTCCTATCCCCTCATCGGCAATTACGGCGTCAACCACGAGGATAACGAGTCCAGCCGTCCCTGGGTGGAGGCCTTCGTGGTCCGTCATCTGTCCCCCCGGGGCAGCAATTTCCGCTGTGAGGGCGATCTGAACACCTATCTGAAGGAACACGATATTACCGGCATCCAGGGCGTGGACACCCGGGCACTGACGAAAATACTCCGCAGTCAGGGGAGCATGAACGGTATGCTCACCTGTGCGGAGCATTTTAATGTCGCCGAGGTCATGGAGCGGCTGCGCTCCTACGAGGTGAAGGACACCGTCCGCAAGGTGACCCGGACCCAGCCTGAGGTGTTCGAGGCCTATGGCGAGGAGAAGCATCTGGTCGCCGTGATGGACTACGGCGTGAAGCAGAACATCATCGAGTGCCTGCGCCGCCGCGGCTGTAAGGTGGTGGCCCTGCCCGCCTATACCCCCGCCGGCGAGGTGCTCTCCGGCGGCTTTGACGGCGTGATGCTCTCCAACGGCCCCGGCGACCCGGAGGAAAACACTGAGATCATCGCCGAGCTGCGCAAGCTCTATGACAGCACCATCCCCATCTTCGGCGTGTGCATGGGCCACCAGCTGCTGGCCCTGGCCACCGGCGCCAAGACCGGCCGCCTGGCCTACGGACACCGGGGCGGCAACCACCCCGTCCGGGACCTGGAGAAGAACCGCGTGTTCATCACCAGCCAGAACCACGGCTATATGGTCCTCTCCGACACGGTGGACCCCGCCGTGGCCGAGGTATCCCATATCAACGTTAACGACGGCACCTGTGAGGGACTGAGGTACAAGCGCCCCAACTGCTTTACCACCCAGTTCCACCCCGAGGCCAACGCCGGCCCCAAGGATACGGAATACCTCTTCAACCGCTTCATTGAATCCATGGGAGGTGCCAAGTAATGCCGAAGTATACCGATATCAAGAAGGTCCTGGTGCTGGGCTCCGGCCCCATCGTCATCGGCCAGGCCGCCGAATTTGACTACGCCGGTACCCAGGCCTGCCGCGCGCTGAAGGAGGAGGGCCTGGAGGTCGTCCTGATCAACTCCAACCCCGCCACCATCATGACGGACAAGGACATTGCCGACCATGTCTATATCGAGCCCATGAACCTGCCCTCCATCACCCAGGTCATCGAAAAGGAGCGCCCCGACGCCCTCCTGCCCAACATGGGCGGCCAGACCGGCCTAAATCTGGCTATGGCGCTGTATGAGAACGGCACCCTGGAGAAGTACGGCGTGCGCCTTCTGGGCACCAGCCCCGCCTCCATCCACAAGGCGGAGGACCGCCAGGGTTTTAAGGACTGCATGGAATCCATCGGTCAGCCCTGCGTCACCTCCAAGGTGGTCAACACCGTAGAGGACGCTGTCTCCTTCACCAATGAGATCGGCTATCCCGTGATCGTCCGTCCCGCCTACACCCTGGGCGGCTCCGGAGGCGGCATCGCCTATGACGAGATCTCCCTGCGGGAGATCTCTGACCGCGGCCTGAACCTGTCCCGGGTCCACGAGGTGCTCATCGAGCGGTGCATCGCCGGCTGGAAGGAGATCGAGTTCGAGGTCATGCGGGACTCCGCCGGCAACGTCATCACCATCTGCTCCATGGAGAACATCGACCCTGTGGGTGTCCACACCGGCGACTCCATCGTGGTGGCTCCTACCCAGACCTTGGCCAACCGGGAGTTCCAGATGCTCCGCTCCGCCGCCCTGGACATCATCTCCGCCCTGGAGATCGAGGGCGGCTGCAACGTGCAGTTTGCCCTGAACCCCGACAGCTATGAGTACGCGGTCATCGAGGTCAACCCCCGTGTGTCCCGCTCCTCCGCCCTGGCCTCCAAGGCCACCGGCTACCCCATCGCCAAGGTGGCCGCCAAGGTGGCCCTGGGCTATACCCTGGACGAGATCCCCAACGCGGTAACCGGCAAGACCACCGCCTGCTTCGAGCCCACCATCGACTACTGCGTGCTGAAGATCCCCCGCCTGCCCTTCGACAAGTTCACCACCGCCAGCCGCACCCTGGGCACCCAGATGAAGGCCACCGGCGAGGTCATGGCCATCGCCAACTCCTTCGAGGGCGCGCTGATGAAGGCCATCCGCTCTCTGGAGCTGAACGTCCGGGCGCTGAAGCTGGACAAGCTGGAGGACCTGTACACCGACGAGATCGAGGACCTGCTGGTCCAGGTCACCGACGAGCGGCTCTTCGTGGTGGCCGAGGCCCTGCGCCGCGGCTTCTCCCCCCAGAAGATCAACCACATCACCAAGATGGACATCTGGTTCCTGGACGGCTTCCAGCGGATCATCGACATGGAGAACGAGCTGAAGGCCTGTAAGGGCGAGCCCGATATGGACACCCTGAAGCGCGCCAAGGAGATGTGCTTCGCCGACAGCTACATCGGCGCCCTGTGCGGCATGACTCAGGCCCAGGTGAAGGCCCTGCGGGAGCGGTACGGCATCATCCCCTCCTTCAAGATGGTGGACACCTGCGCCGCCGAGTTCGACGCCGAGACCCCCTACTACTATTCCACCTATGACGGAGAAAACGAGGCGGTGGACAACGGCTCCGGCAAGAAGAAGGTGCTGGTGCTGGGCTCCGGCCCCATCCGCATCGGCCAGGGCATCGAGTTCGACTACTGCTCCGTCCACTCCGTGTGGGCCTTCCGCCGCATGGGCTATGAGACCATCATCATCAACAACAACCCTGAGACCGTCTCCACCGACTTCGATGTGGCAGATAAACTGTACTTCGAGCCGCTGACCGCCGAGGACGTGCAGAACATCGTGGAGCTGGAGAAGCCCTGGGGCGCTGTGGTCCAGTTCGGCGGACAGACCGCCATCAAGCTGGCCAAGGCGCTGACCGAGATGGGCGTACGGATCCTGGGCACCTCCGCCGACGGCGTGGACGCCGCCGAGGACCGGGAGCGCTTTGACGAGATCCTGGAAAAGTGCGCCATCCCCCGCGCCAAAGGCCGCACCGTCTATACCACCCAGGAGGCCCTTCAGGCGGCCAACGAGCTGGGCTACCCCGTTCTGGTCCGTCCTTCCTACGTCCTGGGCGGCCAGGGCATGGAGATCGCCTACTCCGACCGGAACATTGAGGAGTTCATGCGGATCATCAACCTGACCGTTCAGGAGCACCCCATCCTCATCGACAAATACCTCATGGGCCGGGAGCTGGAGGTGGACGGCGTGTTTGACGGGGAGGACATCCTCATCCCCGGCATCATGGAGCACGTGGAGCGGGCCGGCGTCCACTCCGGAGACTCCATCGCGGTCTATCCCCCCATCAACCTGGAGGAGAAGCACCGTGAGCTGATCCTGAAGCACACCAAGAACATGGCCAAGCACCTGAACGTCATTGGCCTGATCAACGCCCAGTATATCCTCTACAACGACGACATCTATGTCATTGAGGTCAACCCCCGCTCCTCCCGCACCATCCCCTATATCTCCAAGGTCACCGGCGTGCCCATCATCGACCTGGCCACCAAGGTCATGCTGGGCGAAAAGCTGAAGGATCTGGGCTATGGCACCGGCCTGTACCGTGAGGCCAGCTATTTCGCCGTCAAGGCTCCCGTGTTCTCCTTCGAGAAGCTCACCGACGTGGACACCGGCCTGGGCCCCGAGATGAAGTCCACCGGCGAGGTGCTGGGTCTGGCCGAGACCTATCCCCAGGCCCTCCTGAAGGCCTTCAAGGGCGCCGGTCTGAAGGTACCCAAGCGGGGCAGCCGGATCATCGTCACCGTGAAGGACGAGGACAAGGCCGAAATGGTCGGCATCGCCCGGGGCTTTGAGGAGATGGGCGTGGAGATCTATGCCACCTCCGGCACCTGCGACGCCCTCACAGAGGCCGGCATTCAGTGCAAGCGGGTCAACCGCGTCTCCCAGTCCCACCCCAATATCCTGGATATGATCCAGAGCGGCACCGTGGACCTGATCATCAACACCCCCACCAAGGGCCGCAAGCAGGACAGCGACGGCTTCAAGATCCGCCGCTCCGCCGTGGAGCACTCCGTGGCCTGCGTCACCGCCATCGACACCGCCCGGGCCGTCCTCACCGTCCGGGAGCAGAGCCGCAGCGAGGACCTGACCCCCATCGACATCACCAAGATCTGATCCTTTTCTCCCCGGGCCCCAGCGGGCCCGGGGAGAACTGTTATCCGCCTCTCCCCTCCCCTGCGGAACCTTTCGGCCGTTAAAACGCCTGACTAGATAGCATACAACCTGGAGGTGGAGCCTTATGAAGCAGCTTTTGAAGCAGTACGCCGGCGGGCTGATCCTGTTGGCCCTGTTGACCGCCCTGATCGGCGCCTGTCTGTGGTCCTCCCGTCCGGTCCGTCTGAATGCCTCAGAGTTGACGCCAGCTGAGACGCTGGATAGCCTCCCCGGCCTGGAACTGTACCTGGACACCCACCGCGGCCATACCCTCTCCATGACTGTGGTGAACCGCAGCGGCCTTTCGGTGGAATCCGGCGGCTCGGTGGATCAGGATGCCGCGCTCTATCTGGAACCCGGGCTGGACGTCTTACTGAATGGGGCCTGGTACAATGTGCCCTATGAGCCGTATACCTCCGCCGGGGTAGGTCTGGAGCTGGACCCGGTCGAGGAGATCGAGGGACAGGTCCGCCTCTCCCAATTCAGGAGACTTCCGGACGGCCAGTACCGGCTCTCCTTTGGGTACTGGACGCAGGCCCCCGAAGATGAGCGCCCCCGGAAGGATCTCCCCCTCTATGCCTCGTACACCGGGCTGGAGATCCTGGACGGGAACTATACCCTTCCCACCTCATCCCCATAAAACGCAAAAAACCACACCCTATGGTGTGGTCCTGAAATTTGGGGCTGCTTCTCTTACCGCTCGCTGGCAGAGACCTCCTTACACTCGTAGATCAGGTCCTCCAAATCCTCAGCGGCCTTCCACTCAAATCCCATCGCACTCACCTCCTTCTTTTCGTCTGTCAGTATATCCTTTTTTTCCGGTCCAAACAAGCAGCTTACCGTAAAAGCTTTGTAAAATTCGGTGGGGAAACCTGGCTGCTGGCAGGACCGCTCCCCTCCCCCGCTTCAATTTTGTCAAACTATACTAGGAACCCCGTCCTAAGATCTACGCATTTTATCCATGCTGAAAGGCACAATAACTTGCGAAACCACCCGAATTGTGGTACTATGAGTCATACAAAAAATAGGAGGCGCTGCAATGAAGCAGGACATGATTCTGATACTTGATCTGGGCAGTGAGGAGAACCCCCGTCTGGCCCGTGAGATCCGCGCACTAGGCGTTTACAGTGAGATCCACCCCCACGACATCACCGCCGATGAGCTTGCCGCTCTGCCCAACGTGAAAGGCATCATCCTGAACGGCGGCCCCAACCGCGTGGTGGACGGTGTGGAGATCGACGCCGCCAAGGAGATCTACAATGCTCCTGTGCCCGTGTTGCTGGCCGACCACAAGGGCGATCAGCCCTGGCCCGAGGATCCCGCGGCCCGCAAGGAAGCGCTGAGCAACTTTGTGTTCCAGGTCTGCGGCGCGCAGGCCAACTGGAATATGGAGAACTTCATCGCCGACCAGGTGGAGCTGATCCGCCAGCAGGTGGGTGACAAGAAGGTCCTTCTGGCTCTGTCCGGCGGTGTGGATTCCTCCGTCGTGGCCGCTCTGCTCATCAAGGCCATCGGCAAGCAGCTGACCTGCGTCCATGTGAACCACGGTCTGCCTGTCTCTTATACACATCTCCGAGCCCACGAGACAAGAGGCAATCTCGTA
>OJOH01001451.1_pt1 | contig 10843 bp, 7 predicted proteins | sample 1598201 | NCBI WGS metagenome assembly OJOH01 (sample SAMN03922462, study PRJEB24848) | human gut metagenome | isolation source: stool sample | host: Homo sapiens | place: Germany | collected 2009-11 | reverse complement strand
GCGTCAGATGTGTATAAGAGACAGATTTATACCTAAAAATCAACCTGTTACATCTAAAACAGTGACAGGTGACAGATAATATTTGTTTTTATTTATATAGGATGAAGAAAATATAGATGCTACTGATATTATTTACAGATAAACGTAACCAACAATCCTTTGTGATCGGTTGGCCATACATCAAGCGGCAATAAGAACTTATCTTTGGATGTCTCCTGCACGCGCTGTGCGCGGACAATAGAACCTTTCGGTCCGAAGATGACCGCCTTCCTTGCATCCAGTCCTTCGCCTTTATAGAAAATAAAGTCGATCCGGTCCCGCTCGTCTGCTTTGGGAGCCCATGTGATTTTCTCCGGAGTTTTTGCCGGATTGTCCGAAGGATAAGTAAAGCCGGGATGTGTCAAGGGATTGGGATATATCTTGCGGTAACTATCTACAAATCCGGCTTCTTCGAGCAAAGTCGTTACCGTCCAGGGCACAACGAAGCCATTGTGATCGTACATATCTTTATTCTTTTCTATCCAGTCACAGTGAGACGGTTCGTTAAAGTCACCGCCGATAATCACTTTATACCCTGCTGCCAGGTCTTTCTCAGCCTGAGTGATAAACAAACGGATAGCATCGTCACGCTGGGAAGCAACGTTTACTTTCAGTATCTCTTCTACCGATGCCGGCAACGGTATTTCCTTCCAGGTAGAACCGTCATAGCCGCGGGCATTGTAGTATGCACAATCCAGATAATCCAGATGTGACGTGTAAACCGCTACCTTATGCCCGTTTACCGAACTGGTCAGGCGATAGATACTTCCGTGATCGTCTTTCTCGGGAAAAACAGTCAGGGAATCGGTGATAGGATGTTTGCTCAGCAGCCCCGTGTCATAACTATAAAAAGAATAATACGAAAGCCCCTTCTCTTTCAGCGAAGCACAGACGCAGGCTGTGAAATTCGTCTTATTGTAATTCCTGACTTCACTGAAAGTTACAAAGTCCGGTTTCAGGCGAACAATCTCATTGACAATAGCGTCATATCCTCCCGGTACCATCGTACCTTCCTGCCATACATTCCATTGCAGTACTGTAAATTCATTACTCTTCTGACTTCGTGCAAAGACGGAAACAAATAGTAAAAGTGTCGTAAATAGTAAGTTGGTTAATCGCATTTCATTTATTATTTAGCGTGATGTATCTTTAAATAGCTTTCCAGAATGACTGGAAATCACGGTATTTGCCGTAGCATACCAGTTCATCTCCTTCTTCCACCTTCTCATCTCCGGGCAACTCATTCTTGACATGACGCTCCATCAAAGAAATGCCCAGGCAATTAGTGACTTTGTTCGCACGCTTCAGTGCGATCAGTTTCAGATGAAACTCTTCATCCATATTCAGTTCATTCACAAAGTATCCTACAAACTTCTTCGGAACAGTAAACTTCACGACATAATAATCCTGATCAATACGGAACGCTTCCATCGTCGCCCCAAAGTCGAGCAACTGCACCAGGCTACGGGCAGCATCCTCTTCCGGTGTCAGAATCTTCTCCAGACTAAACGCTTCAAGCACTGCCTTGTGCACCGCATCAATGGCACGGGCAAAAATACGAGGCACCTTTTTCTGCTTCAACAACGCGACAACACGTACCGATGCTCCAAAATTCTCGCCAATCGCCACAACAACAATATCTACGCTATTCAAAGGCAGCACCGACAACGACTGTTCGTCCGTAGCGTCAATGACAAAAGCAGTGGCAACCTTATCTTTGATTGAGTCGACACGGCTTTCGCTGATGTCCGCTCCAATGATCTCATGCCCCAATGCCGATAATTCCTCGGCAAGTACATGCCCGTAATTTCCTAGACCAATAATAATATACTTCATGATGTTAGTTTATGATGATGTTATCACTCGGATAACGGTATTTTGTATTCTTTTTCTGCTTGACGATGCCCAGCATCAACGTAATCAGACCGACACGTCCGATAAACATCAGCAACGATACCAGCAATTTACTGGCATCGCACAATTGAGGCGTCAGATTCAGGCTCGATCCTACCGTACTAAGGGCGGAAACACATTCAAAGGTCAGTGCCAGCAAAGAGGCTTTCGGTTCGAGTATGCTCAATATGAAGATGAAGAGAAACAATACGCCCAGCGACATGACGACCGTCGCATTGGAACGCCGGATAGAGTCATGAGACAATTCCCTGCCGAAGACCTCCACCCGTTCACTTCCCCGCAATACGGCTACAAGGTTCAACACTACCACTGCAAAAGCATTCACTTTGACACCGCCTGCCGTAGACTGCGAACCGCCGCCGACCCACATCAGGAAGAGATAAACCAACAGCGTCTGCACGCTCAATGATGCCAGATCGACACTGCTAAACCCAGCCGTTCGCGGACAGGTCGCATTAAAGAATGCTTGCGTCCATTTATCGGCCACAGACATACCGGCAAAAGAGGCATTCCACTCAAAAGCAGCAATGGCCAGTGTACCGATCAGCAAAAGCAGGAAAGTCATGATCAATACGATTTTCGTATTCAGATTGTAGAGGTGCTGCATCTTATGTCTTTCCAGTTTGCGGGTACGCACAAACGTCCAGACATGGCGCAAATGGTATAATACGATATCTTTGAAATTAACCAGAATCGGAAAGCCGATACCGCCCAAGATAATCAGTAAAGAGACGGAGATGAACAGCCAGTTGTGGTTGGTCATCACCATCGAATTTCCTAAATTGCCTGAAAGTGTGGAGAAACCCGCATTGCAGAAAGCCGAAATGGAATGGAAGGCGGCAAAAGCCAGTTCCTCTTCCAGATTCATCCCAAGCGTATCGTGAATGCTGAACCAGATGGACACCATGCCAATGCCTTCGATGACCAATGTAAATCCAAGGATATATAGTAGTGTGGACAGTAACGACCCCAACGAATTGGAACTGACCATATCACGGACAACGAGCTGATTGTAAATGGAAGTATTTCCCATAAAGAACATGGCGAAGAAACTGGTTAATGTCATCACTCCCAGTCCGCCGATCTGAATGAGCAGGATAATGACTACAAGTCCGCTGGTGGTGAAAGTGGTGGATACGTCTACCGGCACCAAGCCCGTCACACAGACGGCACTGGTGGCTGTAAACAGAGAATCGACCCAAGTGATGCCATTGACCGTACATCGTGGAAGCATCAGCAATCCCGTCCCGATCAGAATAATAGCCATAAAGCTGACAGCCAGTATCAAAGACGGATTCGTACGGCGTCCTAAAAGACGCACCAAGCCATTGGACAGGTTCAGCAGAGAAAAAACCAACAATAATATTAAATGATAAAACTTCCCGTGAAGGAATTCCCAGACTTGCAGAATTGCTCCCTCTTCTTCCGGACGATGGAAGATGACGGGAACCAAAGTTAGGTAAAGCAATACGCTCAATATCCATGCCAGCCTTCGATATTGCTTTTTCGTATTCCGGTATTCCAGCGAAATATGCAGGGTGACATCAATTAAAAAGATAATCCATACGGCTTTATACAAGATCTGTATCTGCTGTACCTCGACCGGGGACAATGGAAAACCATGTTCGTAAACCACTCCGACAATCAACAACAGAGATGCCAGATAAGTGAGTGCTTCTACCAACCCCAGCAGGATACGTACATAGGGCTTGAGAAGCTTATTCTGATATAACAGAAATTTATGATAAATCTTCATATCATCTTTTTTAACAGGGTCGTGCAAACTTAACTAAAATAACAATCAAACACGATTCTTTGTTGACAAAATTTTCTGAATATTAAAAATTTGAGTACTTTTGGCAACAGAAAACTAAAAAACTACAATATTATGAGTGAAAAAAGAAAACGGTATATTCTACCGGAAGAAGAAATTCCACATTACTGGTACAACATTCAGGCTGATATGGTGAACAAGCCAATGCCGCCGTTGCACCCGGGAACAAAACAGCCGCTGAAAGCGGAAGATCTGTATCCAATCTTTGCCAAAGAACTGTGTCATCAGGAGCTTAACCAGACTGACGCATGGATCGAAATACCGGAAGATGTACGCGAAATGTATAAATATTATCGTAGTACGCCGCTTGTACGCGCTTACGGACTGGAAAAAGCGCTCGGAACTCCGGCACATATCTATTTCAAGAACGAAAGTGTCAGCCCGATCGGTTCTCATAAACTGAACTCTGCGCTGGCTCAGGCATATTATTGCAAAGAAGAAGGCGTCACGAACGTTACTACCGAAACCGGTGCGGGCCAATGGGGAGCCGCCCTTTCTTATGCTGCCAAAGTTTTTGGTCTCGAAGCCGCAGTTTATCAGGTAAAGATCAGCTACGAACAAAAGCCTTACCGCCGCAGCATTATGCAGACTTTCGGCGCACAGGTCACTCCTTCTCCGTCTATGTCTACCCGTGCGGGAAAAGATATCCTGACGGCTCACCCCACCTATCAGGGTTCTCTGGGTACAGCCATCTCGGAAGCTATCGAACTTCAAATTCAGGAAGACATCAAAGCCAAAACGAAACGCAGCATTTCCAAAAAGGCTGCAACCATCCTCTGGCAAAAAGCCTACGACCGTGGCCACGCCTATGGTTTCGCTGACATCTACTGTGCCATCGAGGACTACGAGGAGCTGGTTGTTGCCGTACTCACAAACGCCCGCTGAACTCAACCACAAATCACCGAAAGGAAAAAAAATATGAAATTAAACGAATATCTCACAGAAAATGGCGTCAAGCTGATGATTAAAGGCTCCGGAGAAAATTATCCTCCACGCCAGACAAACGACCTCGGTATGTACGATTACGCCGAAGGTCTTGAAAACGTCATCGGCAAAATGGCTTGGATTTGCGATTATCGCGCAAATGCAGACCCGACCAAAAAGCCGATTCGTAACATCAAGCCTACCCCGGTTGTTGTAACGGACGCAAAAGAAACGAGCAAAACCATCTATTATTCTCCGGTCTATTTTCGGCCGGTAAATCGGGGTAAGATTTCTTCAACCGTCATTGCCCCATTGGACAACACCGGGTATCGCTGCTGCTCCGGCACTTCCGTCAACATCTTCTACACGAAAGAAAAGTGCGTGAAGTGCTATCGGGAGCAGGTTCGACAGGCAGACGAGATTTATGAGAAAGAGAAGGCTCGCATCATCAAAGAGTTCGACGCTCGCATGCAGATTCTCAATGATTCTCTCACGCCGTTCAACGATGTCCCGCAGAGCGACTACACCGTTGTTGCAAAAATGGATGTTACGAACGATTCTCTCGGATACAATGAGAAAAATCGGCATTTTTATCTCGAGACGACTCGAACCATGATTCCGACTCGCTATACCATCGAAATGCTCAAGATGCAGGCACTGATTGGCCTGGTGGATGAACTCCGTGCAAACACCACCTGGCAAAAGGGCGTCCCTTTCCGTATCCTTATCAGAACAACAGTTTTCGTGGATGGTATTGAAGATGTCAGCCAGGCCACAACGGAATCTCAAACCATTACCCTTTGATGAACTATGAAGAGCGCACGCCCCGTCTATAGCCGTAAGGCTTAGGTGGGGAGGTTCACAAAAAAACAAAACAATACATATGTGAGGTAAAATGTTATGTCTAACAACATGTCTATTTCTTCCATCAAGGAACATTATAATAATCTCTGCAGCAAAGCCAAAGAATGGAGTGCCGCCTACTATGAGCAGGATGCTCCGGTTGTAACGGATGAGGAATACGATTCCGTGATGCACGAGATTCGTGATATCGAAGCGGCACATCCTGAGTTCGTGACCGCTGACAGCCCTACACAGGTTGTTGGCGGCAAGCGTGTTCTCGGTATTCCGGTTGAACACCGTGTACCGATGCTTTCTCTGCTTGATGTGTTTTCCGATGATGAGGTCCGCAGCTTTGTGGATTCGGTGAAAGCTGAATACTCCGATGTAACCTTCTCTGTGGAGCGCAAAATCGACGGTCTGAGCTTGTCTCTTGTCTACGAACGTTCTGACGATGGTCTTGCCTATCTGACCCAGGCTTCGACGCGTGGTGACGGCCATGTCGGTGAGGATGTGACCGCCAATGTCGCAGCCCTCACTTGCCTGCCTCGCAGCATCGAGCTGCCCAAGGGTATCGGCAAAATCGAACTCCGTGGCGAGTGCTATATGTCGGAAAAGGACTTTGAAGCAGCCAATGCAAAGCAGGCGGAAGCAGGGAAGAAGCTCTTTGCGAATCCCCGCAACTGCGCTGCTGGCTCTCTGCGTCAGGCTGACCCGTCTATTGCACGGGAACGCAATCTGCGGGTGTTCGTTTTCAATGTTCAGAGCGTCAACAATGGTGATGCAGCACAGTTCAGCCCGTATCATTGTGACCAGCTGAACTATCTGCGTGACATCTGCGGTTTTAAGACCACCTATTACGCTCATTGCAATGACATTGATAGCATCTTGGCAGCCATTCACGACATTGAGAAAAAACGCTATGATATCGATTACCCGATTGACGGCGCAGTCATCAAAGTCGATGAACTGAGCATTCGCCAGAAGATGGGCGAGCGCACCAAAACCCCGAAATGGGCTATTGCATACAAGTATCCCGCAGAGGAAAAGGGAACTGTCTTGCGCAACATCCAGCTGCAGACGGGTCGTACCGGCCGCGTCACTCCTGTTGCTGTCTTTGACCCTATCCAACTTGCTGGTACTCGTGTGGAGCGTGCAACGCTCAACAACGCCAACTTCATCAAGACTTTGGATATCCGTATCGGTGACACGATTGTCCTGCACAAATCCGGTGACATCATCCCGAAAATCACGATGGTGGAGCTGGAAAAGCGCCCGACAGACGCTGTGCCTTATGACATGGCGAAGCAGGTCTGCCCCGTTTGCGGTGCGCCTATCGCACCGGTCAACGGTTCTGTGGACCTCTACTGCACCAATGACGCTTGCCCGGCAAAGACTGTGAATCGCGTTATCCACTTTGCCTCGAAGCCCTGCATGGACATCAAGGGACTTGGCCCTCAGATGATTCAGGACTTGGTTGACAGCCGGTTCATTGAGAACCCCGTTGACCTGTACTGGCTCTATGAGGAGGAAGGTGAACTGACCAACATGTATGGCGCGAAGATTGCCAAGAAGGTTCTTGCTGCCATCGAAAAGTCCAAGGAGCAGAATGCCGACCGCGTCCTCAAGGGCCTTGGCTACCGTCTCATCGGCGGTCATGTTGCTCGTGCGCTGTTTACTCAATGCAAGGCTACGAACGGCAACCTTCTGACACTGTCCACGCTCAATGTAGATACCATCAAGGAGTACAACATTCCCGGCTTTTCTGATGCTATCTATGCTGCGCTCGATGCGATGCTTTCCAGCGCTGAATTTACGCAGGAAGTCAATACCTTGCATGATGCCGGTGTCAATCTTGACTACCATGCTCCGGCAGGTGCCAATGATGAGTCTGCGCTGCTCGCTGGCAAGACATTCGTTATTACCGGTACACTGCCTTCCATGAGCCGCGATGAAGCCAAGACTTATATCGAAGCGCATGGCGGCAAAGTCTCCGGAAGTGTCTCCAAGAAGACGAGCTATCTCGTTGCCGGTGAAGCTGCCGGTTCCAAGCTGGATAAGGCAAATTCGCTGGGCGTGCCCGTTCTGAGTGAGGACGACCTCAAGGCCATGTGCCAGTAAGGAGGTCTTGTGGTATGTATGACTTCGACCGCATCGTAAAAGCTGCGGAGTCCTGTGACTTTCACGACGCATTTGCCTCTGACATCAAACGCTGTGAAAATGCTCTTGGCATGGGTGGCCTCATGGCAATCAATGCTGAATGTTGGCTTGATGTCTTGAGCGCCATGCCAGACGCTGAAATCGCAGAGTATGTCCACACTAAGTATAAGCCCGGTCTCTTGAATCCGTTTAAGGGAACGTCCTTGTACATCAAATCTTAACCTCTTGCCGCTTGCCCTTCACAGGGTGAGCGGCTTTTGCTAATATGTGCGAATCGCGTACACTAAAATAATAGAAAGAAGGCATCAATAATGAAATCACATGAAGCTCCTGTTACCGAAAGCATGCAGCAATGTATCGACTATATCAAGCAGAATGAAGATGAAATCGCAGAATATGTGAATTCGCTTTTTCTTGCTCAGAAGGATGTAATTAGAGAGCAGCTTTTGGAGAGTTTGGCAGCAATGCTGAACCCCATTCCCACTCATTATGAATGGCGCAGCAATGATTGCCCGTATGATTATTCTGGTGAATTGTACGAAGATGGAAAGGTATCTTTGGAGCAGACTGTTAGTGAATTTCTCGAGAGCGAATATACTGGTGCAAGCCGCGCAACCTATGTATCTCACTATGGTCTATCATATAACACATATGGGGATAGCCTCTCGGACGACACCCTTGAGATTGGCTGCTCCATTATGACCGATGGAATTAAAGATTTCGTACAGAGGAATGCAGGGATTTCGTGTGAACGATTCTCCCGTGAAGAATTTTTCGACATCAAAACCGAATGTAACGAATTTGACCCGATATACGACGAATGCCGCGCCAGCGATTTCTTTTGGGCTACTGCCGCTGTAGAATTTGCAGGCATTGACAAAATGACTTTGAAAGAAGTTCTCGCCGCAGTATAAATTGTCACGAAAGCCGTTCACCGTTTGGTGGACGGCTTTTTCTTTTTGACATTTTTTGCGATTTCCCGATAATAGTGGAAACACCCAAAACAACGTGGAAACGTGACGATGCCTTGGCTAGTATCACCTCAAACTATACGGTAAAAGCTAATCTCACTTCCGGTGATTGGAGCGGCACGGTGTCTTTTTGCCTGCACCATTTCAGGAAACTAAATATCCGGTCTTCTAAATTGTACGATGTGCCGTATATATTATTTTCGTAAAAACTTGGTATTTTGGGTTGACAGCACGTGCGATACCCATAGAATAGATAATGTAACAGAGATATCATTGATTTGCCATAGTTCATATACCTCCTGGAAGAAGGACAGATGCCCATATTGGGTTTCTGTCCTTTTTCTTTTTGAGGATTCCCGCAGATTTTCTGCGTTTAATATAGATTCATCCCACGGAATGTGGACTTCTGACAGCCGAAGGAAAGGCTGATTACATAGAATTGTCATGCTAATCAGCATGGCACGTATACACTGCGTCAATGTGTTTATATAAATGTTCCTGCACGCGAACGCCGCGTTAAGAGCGTATTTATATATACCGTATAACAATTACAAACCTTTAAGGAGGACATTACCATGATTCGAAACATAATTTAGCGAGTAGACACCATTATCAGCAGCCACGAAACCAAAGCTAAGCAATTTGCAGTTAGCTATGGTTCATTCGTTCACAGTCTAATTAAGACCTAGCTGAGCAAAGATGGTGTGATACTCGTGCTCCTGCTGGAGCAAGTGAAACTGACCGGGGCCGCGAAATTTCTGCTGCTTTTGGCAGTAGTATCAATCGCTGGCGCATTTCTTGTCAAGAAAGTCTTTAAAAATTACAGCCACATCAAAGGATTGGCCGAAGACTTTCTGAAATCAACCGATGTTTTCGGGGCTATCAAAGAGGCAGTTTCTGATATTGCCGATAGCTCCTGCAAAACAGACAACAAAAAAGAATAATTACATCCCCATATATGGGGCTTAATTGCTGTGGAGATAAATTCGAGAGCAGCACGACAGCCCCACGTTACGGGGTTATATTATGGCTAAGAAGAATAACAACGTCACTTTCAACGTCGGCATCACCAACCATTACTTTGACGCTATTTCGCGCCAGAAGTTACCCATGAGCGATGCCGCTTGTGAGCCGGTTGATAATGCCATCTCTAATTGCAAAGATGCCATTAACATCTTGGTCGCGATTGTGAAAGGCCATGCCAAAAACCTAATCGGTGTGGTTATTGCCGACTGGGGCAATGGTATGTCTAAGGAAAAGCTGCCGGAAAACCTACAGTTTGGCAACGGCCACAGCAATGAGGGCCCGCTGTGCATCCATGGCGTTGGCCTGAATAATTTCATTTTGGTTGCCACCCGCAACAAGTATCCCTGGTTCATCGCTTCCAAGCAGCCTGGAGAGGACAGCTATCACCGCGTTGACGGCCCGTTCGCCACGACCATGACGATGTCCGAGCAGGAAGAGATTCCTATGGCAGATGTCGTTATGCGTGAGCAGTTTAAGGCTCTTGGCGCTCCTTCTACCATCATCTATGTGGAGATGGACAAGGCTACCGCCAGCACCATGCTGACCAAGAACGGCAGCTGCGCTGAGAGCCGGGTCACCAGCCTGAACGTGCTGCGTACCTGCCTGGCTGAGCACTTTGGTGTCAAGTACCGCAATTACTTGGCACCTGACGCTACCGGCGTTGCTCCCGCCCGTATCCTGATTCCTGATTTCCATATGGCGAATGGCAAGACGTGCGATGTGCTCGTCAAGCCTATTTTCCAGCCTTATAAGGAGAAGCAGAAGGAAAAGAACTTCACTGTTGACTATGATGGGTACGAGATTCCTGTCAAGGTTGAGTGTGGTCAGCTGGATACGGATGCGACCAAAGGTGTTGTTACTGGTGGCTATGACTTGAAGCATTTCTACCAGAACAACATGCTTACGCAAGGCTTGGATATCCAGCTCGGCGAGCGTGTTATCGCCACCGCTCAGTTTGATACCATCTGGGACAAGGCTCGTCACCCGGCCTTCAACGCTTTCACCGGCGTTGTTGCTGTTGATATTTCCGGTCTGCCGCGTGGGTTCTTGAATACCCTCGCCAACAAGTCGGATATCGACCTGAGCGACAAGGGATGGCGTAAAATTTTCGACGCTATTGCCGAAAACGTGAAGC
>OJOH01001444.1_pt1 | contig 10877 bp, 9 predicted proteins | sample 1598201 | NCBI WGS metagenome assembly OJOH01 (sample SAMN03922462, study PRJEB24848) | human gut metagenome | isolation source: stool sample | host: Homo sapiens | place: Germany | collected 2009-11 | reverse complement strand
TCGGTAAGTAACCTATAATAAATTATCAATTAAAAAACAAGAATTCTCAACATTACGCACTGAATAACAAAATACCATTTCACACTTATAGAAAGAGCGAGGAATGGTATTTTAATCTATTGGCTCATTCTTTGATAATGCACCAAGTTTCTCTTTTAGACTCTTTACGGTCATACTCTTCCTCTCTACACATCCAACAGCCACATGGAATTCCTTCCTTAGAAATATTTATCCGCAAGTAATTCTTTATACATCCGAAGATTATCCATATCGAAATTAAAACAAGAATAGTTTTAATCCGTAGCCCTAAGTTGCCAGAACGCCACGGCGGCGGCGGCCGCCACATTGAGCGAATCGACCCCATGCGCCATCGGGATACGGACTACATAGTCCGCCGCGGCAATCGTATCGGGTGGAAGCCCCTCTCCCTCCGTTCCCATCACAATGGCCAGCCGGGGTTCGGACGTCAAGACAGGATCGGCAATGGAGATAGAATCGTCCGTAAGTGCCATGGCGGCGGTGCGGAAGCCGTGGCGGGCCAGATCACTGAGAGTACCGTCCAGCCACGTCCAGGGAACCAAAAAGACCGAACCCATGGACACCCTGACCGCACGACGGTTCAACGGATCGCAAGAGTTACGCGTCAGCAACACGGCATCCATCCCGAGGGCGGCCGCCGAACGAAAAATGGCACCAATGTTCGTGGTGTCCACCACACCATCGATGACGACGATACGCCGGGCATCCCGACATGTGTCTTCCACCGTGCGGGGCGCAGGGCGACGCATGGCGCACAACACTCCGCGCGTCAGGACATAGCCCGTCAGCGTGGCGAGCAACTCCCGCCCGCCCGTATAGACGGGCACGTCGCCGCAACGACTGATGATGTCGGCGGCATCACCGGTGATGTGTTTTTGCTCGCACAAGAGGGCCAGAGGTTCATAGCCGGCATCCAATGCTACACGGATCACCTTCGGGCTTTCGGCTATGAACAGGCCTTTATCGGGCTCGATGCGGTTGCGCAACTGGGCCTCGGTGAGGGTGGAGAACACCTCGATTCCGGGGTGTGACAAGGAGGATATTTCAATAATGGGCATAAGGCTGTATTCTTTTTAATAAGGGTATGGATAAAGTGATTAGGGTTTAGTGATAAGTGATTAGCACCATTCGGTATATGATTTCAGTGGATTCTTTGTACCGGAGACATAACAAATGATGCGGGGACTGTATACCGAATGGCGCTAATCACTTATCACTAACCCCTAATCACTCTTATTCCTTTCTTTTCTCTTTCAGACACCGCAACTTTCATCACCCCCTCCAGCTTATTTTCAAAAATCCGGTAAGCCTCCTCAATCTCATTCAACGGGAAGCGGTGTGTGATAAGCGGCGTGGTGTCTATCTTGCCTTCTTCGATCAGGCGAAGTATCTCGGCGCAATCGCACCCGTCCACGCCACCGGTCTTGAAGGTCAGGTTTTTTCCGTACATATCGGGCAGGGGAAGCACCTGGGGGCGGTCGTAGAGAGCCACCACGGTGACGATGGCATTGGGGCGTGCACACTCCCACGCCAGACGGAAGGTGTCGTCGGTTCCTGCCACCTCGAGCACGACGTCGGCTCCGCCATGATCGCTACTCCGCAACACAATCTCCCGGCAATCCTCCGGTTCCACCACCTGTACGTCCGGATAATGTTCACGCACAAGGCGTATTCTTTCAGGAGATTTCTCGCAAACGATGATGCGACGGGGTTGCTTGAGCATCACGCAAAGCAGGGTACAGATTCCGGTAGGACCAGCGCCGATGATAAGCACCGTGTCTTCTTCGGTAATCTCCGATATGCGGGCCGCCCAAAAGCCCGTGGCAAGCACGTCGCCCACAAAGAGCGCTTGTTCGTCGCTCACCGCATCCGGAATGCGGTTCAATCCCTGGTCGGCATAAGGCACGCGGACGTACTCGGCCTGACCTCCGTCGATGCGGCAACCCAGTGCCCAACCACCATTGGCATCGGTGCAATTGTTCACATATCCGTGTCGGCAAAAGAAGCATTCGCCACAAAAGGTTTCTACGTTCACCGTAACCCTGTCGCCGGGCCTGATGGAAGTGACGTCCGCGCCCACTTGCTCCACGATGCCTACCATTTCGTGCCCCACCGTGGTTCCGGGCAAGGCACGCGGCACGCTACCGTGCTTGATGTGCAAATCGCTGGTGCAGATGCTGCCGAGCGTCACGCGGACAATGGCGTCGCGGGGGGCTTTCAACCCGGGTTTCGGTTTTTCTATAAGTTCAAATTTTCCGTGTTCAATATAGGTATATGCAAGCATTGTTTTTCTCTTTTTTAATACTTCTCTTTCCGTTCAAACTCTCCCTCCTCCGTATAGTACTTCCATGTGCCTTTGGGTATGTTATTTCCGTATTTTCCGCGGAGTTTCAGTTTGCCGTTCTCATAATATTCGCGATAGCGTCCGTGGCGCTTTCCCTCTTTCACTTCCGCTTCACTCTTCAGCGCTCCTTCGGGATAAAACTCCCGCAAGACGTTGCCCTCAAATTTCTCAACATAGAAGCGTTGCAACTCACTCATTTGCTCCTTCTCCGTTTCGGCATCTTCGTTCATTACTTCGTCGGCTTCATCGTCCACTACCACCGCTACGGCCGCTTCTTCCGGTTGATAAGGTTTATAGTCCATCACGCATTGCAACGAGGCGGACTGGCCGTCTCCCGTAATCTGCATGGTCCAATAGGGAAATGAGTAGACAATGTCCTTGTCCGATTGTATCTCTCCCCACGTAACGGCATTCATCATAGGCTTCAACTGGTAATAAAACTTATGCACATCTGTATATAAGAAAACGGTAGAGCTCGAATTCAGGTACGAGAAGGCATTTTTAAAGCCCGGATTATCCTTCAACAGGTTCTTCTGATCGTAATCTTCTATAAATGAGAGCAGAGACGAGGCTTTGTTGCTAAACACCACATAATCGTCCACGTACGTGTAATAGGGTTTTTCGAACTTGTCGAACAGCCCTCCGAAGAACAAACGGAAGAAGCCTTTCATTTCCACATAGTTGATTTCAAATCCCTTATAATCAACCGTCTTTATCCGGAGCGGGGTGCGTCGTCTGATCTTCTTTTCTATAAACTCCATATTCTTACGGGCGTCCTTGATGCTTTTGGCGCCGATGGCCAGAATCAGTTCCGGATCGTGCCCCAACAGCCCCGGTTCGGACTGGGTGATGGCAAATTCTCCCGACATCCAGCTCAGGAAGTTTTCTTCCAGAGAGATGTCGAACAGGCTTTCAATCTTCTTCCGGGAACTCCTATAAGATTCGCACCATTGCGGGTCGTGGATCGCGAGTGCATTCTCCAATTCCTGTACAAATGTCACTGGATTGCTAAAACCGATATTGGTATAGAGTGCCGTCCGTCCGGACAGGATTTCGTGGGCTTTCATCCGGTGCTTACCCGAGTTCAGCAAGGCCATGATGTACGGATCGGCGGTGTCTTTACGCAAGGTATATCCTTTCACCTCCATCCGTTTGTGGTCGGTATTGAAATAGAGTCCGGCAAAATCCATGGAATTGCTGAACATATCGATGTACTCGTTCCCGGTTCCCAGATAAATATTCAGGAATTGGGGCAGGCGTGCATAATTGATAAAAACGCGGACAAGTCCTTTGCCGGACACCAGTTTTTCGGCTTCGATAAAAGAATGATCGAGACCGATTTTGGGCTTGTTGCGTGAGTTGATGGCCGATTCTACAAGTTTGGAGGTATAGGAACCTACAAAATGGTTGTCCACAAAGGCGCAATAAAAAATATCGCGTGTATCCGGATCGCGCATTTCGAGGATGTTAATCCCGTTGTGCATCCGGTTGGTTACGGAACTGCCCGCCATGGTGAGCACCGTTTCAAGCTGATCCTTCAACAAGTCCATCTTGGAGGCCTTTTGCATGTCCAGCACAATCAGGAAATCCCAATCGCGGGCACGGACTTTATGGATCGAGATGAGCATATCCCGTTTGCCCACAAGCGATAACAACATTTTATTGCTTCGGACCACGGTGTCGAGCGTTTCCACATTCCGGGTGACGTCCTCGAAGGCTTTCGCCCGCTTCAGGCATTGCCAGGTTGCGCTTCCACTGAACTTTGCCCAATCGTCGATGGGCGCCGAGGACTGGATGATAAATGCCGCGTCTTCGGGCACCAGGTAGATTTGCTGAATGTTGCGGTCGGGCGAAACAAACAGGTGAACGATGGAGTACAAAAAATATACAACCAAGGCTAAACCGGCAATCGCAAGTGTTCTTTTTACGAGGATCCGGGTATTGTTCTTCTTAGCGGATTCAACAGGTGGTTCTTGTGGCCCGTTGTCCAATTCATTTTCGATCATCCCTTTTTCAGTATGCTATTGACTACACGCACCGAAGACACCAGCTTGGCCGTGGAAGTAAACACATCCACATTCCACACATGCGAAGAGCGGCCTTTATGCACGATGGTCGCCACCGCCCTTACCGTATCCCCCTCATGGGCGGAGGAGATATGGTTTCCGCTGACTTGCATGCCGACCACTATTTCGTCCGGCTTGCAAAGTATCATGGAACCCAGTCCGGCCACGGTTTCGGCCAATGCCAGGCTGGCACCTCCGTGCAGGATGCCGAAAGGTTGGCGGGTACGTTCGTCCACGGGCATAGTGGCCTCTACCCTATCTTCGGAGGCGTAAGTGTATTGTATGCCCAGATTTCCCATCAATGCATGGCGGGCACGCTGGTTGAGCTGCTCCAGGGGCACGTCGGCGGGGCGGATTTCGGCAAGTATCGCCTTCTCCACGGCTTCGGCCACGCCGTCTTCATCGTTGGAGGCGGTGATGCGGTCGGCACAGACCTTCACCGAGTCTTGGGCGTTTCCCATGGCGATGCCCAGTCCGGCGGATTGTATCATGGAGACATCGCAAACTCCGTCGCCGATGGCGATGACTTCTTCGGAATTGATGCCCAACTTCTCAAGCAAGGCGCCCAGCGTATTGGATTTATCAATGGAGCAGGGCACCACTTCCAGAAAATAGGGTTCCGAACGAAATACATCCAGCGCTCCGTTCAACCTCCGGCGCCAGTGGTCTTCCAGTCCCACGAGGGCTTCTTCGTCATCGCTTACCAGCATACACTTGCAAGGGGCAAAGTCCACCGCTATCGAGAATTCGGTTTCGGCAATTATCTTCAGGCCATTCAGCTCGGCTTCGCGGCGTATGTGCTCGTTTTCGGGCGAGTCGGTGATGATGGTATCTTCGTGATACGTAAAAATGGCGAACCCGTTCTTACGGGATTTCTTTTCAAGATAGGGCAGCATTTCGGGGTTTATCCTACGCTCAAAGAGTAGTTCGCCACTTTGAGCATTGATAATTTGCCCGCCATTGTAGGAGAGAATGAAGCCTCCGTAATTGCCCAGTTCCAGAGCCTTGGCAATGGGCATAAGGCCATAGGTGGGCCTGCCGGAAGCTAATACGATGCGTACGCCCATCTGTTGCACTTTCAACAAGGCGGCCAGCGTGCGCTTGCTGATTTTCTTCTCACTATCAAGCAGAGTTCCGTCTACATCAAGAACTAATAGTTTGTATTTCATGACTTACCGGGTTTTTAGGTTTATGAAAACAAAGGTAAAGTTATTCAGGCGAAAACACAATTAAGTAACGAGTTTTTTCTTACGCATTTTCATTCGTTATTTACACATAGTTCTTTTGCTCATCAATACAACAAGCACAGTACTGACTCCACAGAATAGCTTTTTTACGATCTTTACTTTACGGAATGGTTCATTAAAAATATAGGGAAGTGCCTGAATTCCGACACTCCCCTATCTATTATTTAACTCAGATCTTATATCTCCTCGTCATCACTTCATTGCATTGTTCCCCAGTGCTCCCAGCGCAGCCGAAACAATAGCCATCACTACTTTCAGTATTTTTTTCAAAACAGACTTCTTCATAAATACAATCGTTTAATTTTTAATTCTTCATTTAACTCTCAACTCTCCCTTCTCAACTCTCCACTTCTACTCATCTCTGATCGCTTCAATCGGTTTGATAGCCATTGCACGGTAAGCAGGTGCCAGTCCTGCCAACATACCTAATGCGATCAGCAGGGCGCAGGTTCCGACTGCTAGTCCGAAGCTGACCTGGAAATGGGCATCTCCTCCGTCGGAGTTCGCTCCCATCTCAACCAGTTGCAGCACCATGACAGCAAAAGAAATTCCGAACATACCGGCGATGGTTGTCAAAACCATGCTTTCAGATAAGATTTGCTGCAGGATGTCTTTGGGGCGTGCACCGATGGCACGGCGTATGCCGATTTCTGTAGTGCGTTCTTTCACTGTCACCATCATGATATTCGATACACCGATGGCGCCTGCCAGCAAGGTACCCAAACCTACCATCCAGATCAGAATATGGATACCGGTGAATAAGTTGTCCACCATGGAAAACATTGCTTCAGCGTTCAGATACATAAGCGCCTGCTTGTCATTAGGGGCAATGTAGTGTGCTGCCTTGATGATTCCTTCCATCTGGGGTTGTACATCGGATACCTTTACTCCTCGTTTGACGGTGAAGCAGATTACATCAATTTGTCCGCCCAAGTTGTAAGTCTGCTGCATAGTGGTGAATGGGAGGGTAACAGCCTCGGAGGCACGGCCCTGTATGTTCATATCTCCTTCGGAAGAAGACATGCCGATGACTTGATAATAGATGCCGTCTACCCGTACATATTTGCCACACGGGTCTTCTCCCGGTTTGAACAGGCTTTCGTAAACACGCTTGCCAATAACGCAGACCTTACGCGCTTCACGGATATCTACGTCGTTGATAAAACGCCCGTATGCCATTTCCTGTGATTCGATATGGAGATAGTCGGGATATAATCCTTTCACACTGCAATCGTATTTCTTGTCTCCATAAATAGCGTTGGATCCCCAACGGGCAACGGAAGGGGTGATGACTTCCACATCCTTTACCTGCGAGCGGAGGCGTTCGATGTCGATGGCTTCCAGATCCCACCAGCGTCCTTTACGAAATCCTTTGTAGGCTTCTCCCGTTTTTTGGGCGGCAAGGAAGCCGGAGTTGGTGGCGAATCCCTCAAAGTTCTTTTGCATCATATCCTGCAATCCCTGTCCGCCGCCGATAAGCGCCACGAGCATGAAGATTCCCCAGAATACACCGAATGCCGTCAGCAGGCTTCTTGTTTTATTTCTTGTGATGGTGATGAGGATTTCCTCACAAGTATCTATGTCTATTCTCATAATCTTTAATCGGCTCTAAGTGCTTCGATCGGCCGGATGCTGACTGCCTTGCGGGCAGGGAACAATCCGGCTAATGTTCCGGCTATTACTAATGTGAGTGTAGCTTGGATGGCAATTCCTATGTCAACCGTTGGATTCAGGAATACCGTTTCGGACCATATACCGTTATCCATAGTCTGGTTTCCGAAGGCATTGTTCATCCATTCGGTGGCTCCGATGCCTGCAACCATACCTATATATCCGAATATGGTGGTAATCGTGACGCTCTCTACGATAATCAACCAGAGAATGGAAAGCGGTTTGGCTCCCAAAGCCTTACGAATACCAAACTCGCGGGTACGTTCTTTGACGGTAATCAGCATGATGTTGGAAACTCCAACGATTCCGCTAAGTAACGTAAAGATGCCGATTACCCAGATGGCGATACGCAGCATGCCCGAACCTTTCTGCTGTTGCAGATAGTTGGTAAACCGGTTCCATATCCAGATGGCGCTATGATCGGTCGGATCAAAACGCTGGTTGGCGCCGATCACTTTACGGTAGTGGGCTTCGAATTCCTCGTTAGACTCTATTGTTTCCAAATTCTTGGTGGTCATGATGAGGTTATTCAGCTTGTCTCCTTTATTATAAATCGTTTGCAGGGTTGTGAACGGAAGATAAGCGTCGCTGTCTCCGCTGTCACCTTTGTCATTGTACAGTCCTACTACCTGATAGACAACATTGCCCGCATTCACGAATTGTCCGATGGGATCGGTATGTGTTTTGTCGAACAGGATTTCGGCAGTCTTTTTGTGGAGCACAATTACTTTCCGTCGTTCTTTAATGTCGATTTCGTTAATGAAACGTCCCTTGAAAAGTTTTACTACTTCCACTTCCGTATGGTTGGGATATACTCCGGAAAGATTCAGGTTGACATATTCCGGTCCGAAGCTAAGGTTCACACCTCCCTGATATACGGTTGCTCCGGCCTTGATGACATGATCCGGAAAATTCTTATTGGTCGTATTCAAGTCTTTGTTATCCAGTCGTATCCGCCTTCCTTCCTTCAGACCGTCGTATGATTTACTGGTCCATCCCGGAAAAATCTTGATGGAGTTCATGGCCCGTTCCGAAGCCGACTGTTCGAACGCGTGAATCAGTCCGTTGCCGGCTCCCAGCAGGACGATGAGCATAAATATTCCCCATGCGACGGCAAATCCGGTGAGAAAAGTCCTCAACTTATTGCGTTTAATGGTACTATATATTTCTTGCCAAATATCAATCATATTTTAAGTAATAAGTTTTAAGTAATAAGTTATAAGTAATAAGTTATAAGTAATAGGTTATAAGTAATAAGTAATAGGTATTAGGCTGCGCTGTGACCGCATGGAATTAATACTTAATACTTATTACCTATTACTTATTTCATAATTCCGTTTTGGCCGAATGGAGAGGCGTCGTGGTCGAGGTTCTCTTCAATCCGTTCGATAATACCATCTTTGATATGGATGATCTTGTCCGTTTGGTTGGCAACACCGCTTTCGTGGGTTACGACGACGATGGTCATTCCCATTCGATGCAAGTCTTTCAATATCTGCATTACTTCTACGGAAGTTTTGCTGTCCAGAGCACCTGTCGGTTCGTCGGCAAGGATGATCTGCGGCTGGGTGATTAATGCGCGGGCGATGGCTACACGTTGTTTCTGACCGCCACTCATTTCGTTGGGCATGTGATGTGCCCAGTCTTTTAAACCCAGACGGTCGAGATATTCCAAGGCAAGCGCATTTCGTTTTTTGCGACTTATTCCCTGGTAAAATAAAGGAAGTGCTACATTCTCTACGGCATCTTTAAAGGAAATCAGGTTAAATGACTGGAAGATAAATCCGATCATGCGGTTCCGGTATTCGGCAGCTTTGGTTTCGCTCAAGTTCTTGATAAGTACGTTGTTCAGGTAATAATCTCCGGTATCGTAGTTGTCGAGGATTCCCAATATGTTGAGTAAAGTTGATTTCCCAGACCCGGATGCTCCCATGATAGAAACAAATTCTCCCTGTTCAATGTTGAGATTGATACCTTTAAGTACATGGAGAGGCGCTCCGTTGTTGTAGGTCTTGTTGACGTTTGTTAGTTGTATCACAATTTTCTTTATTTAGATTCTGTTTTCTAATAATTTTCTACTATTAGACGGCTGCAAGATACGAAAAGTTGCAAAGAGGTTGAACTTTTTTTGAAAAACATTTTGTAGACTCAATCTTCTTTACGTAATTTGTGTGCAGTAAACTTAATGATTAACTAACCCTTTTAAATAAAAGTATCATGAATTCAAACATGGAAAAGCCCTACGTAGTAGGTATTGACATAGGCGGAACGAATACCGTCTTTGGAATTGTAGACGCACGCGGAACTATTATTGCCAGCAGTTCAATCAAAACATCTGGTTATCCTACAGTAGAAGAATACGCTGATGAAGTGTGTAAAAGCCTGCTTCCATTGATTATTGCTAATGGTGGTGTTGATAAAATCAGAGGTATTGGTATCGGTGCTCCGAATGGCAACTACTACACGGGAACGATTGAATTTGCTCCGAACCTGCCTTGGAAGGGAATTCTTCCGTTGGCTGCCATGTTTGAAGAAAGACTGGGTATCCCCACTGCTTTGACAAACGACGCAAACGCTGCTGCTATCGGTGAAATGACTTACGGTGCTGCCCGTGGTATGAAAGACTTTATCATGATTACACTGGGTACCGGTGTGGGTAGTGGTATTGTTATCAACGGCCAGATGGTATATGGACATGACGGTTTTGCAGGCGAATTAGGACACGTGATCGCTCGTCGCGATGGTCGTCTTTGCGGTTGTGGCCGTAAGGGATGTCTGGAAACTTACTGTTCGGCTACCGGTGTAGCTCGCACAGCTCGCGAATTCCTTGCTGCCCGTACGGATGCTAGCTTGCTTCGTAACATTCCTGCAGAAAACATCACTTCAAAAGATGTGTATGATGCAGCTGTACAAGGTGATAAACTGGCACAGGAAATCTTTAACTTTACAGGTAACATCTTGGGTGAAGCACTGGCAGATGCTATTGCATTCTCCAGCCCTGAAGCAATTGTATTGTTTGGTGGTTTGGCTAAGTCCGGTGACTATATCATGAAACCGATTCAGAAGGCCATTGATGATAATATCCTGAATATCTATAAAGGTAAGACGAAATTGCTCGTTTCCGAATTGAAGGATTCTGATGCTGCTGTACTGGGTGCCAGTGCATTGGCTTGGGAACTGAAAGATTTGAAAGAATAACATTTCATTATTATAATAAAGGTAATGAAGCCTCGGGAGTTTATGACTTTCGGGGCTTTGTTTTTAGATGCTATCTTGTGGTTGTGTTTATTCGGTTGAGATACAAAAAACGAAGTTAATAATAAATAACCCTATATTTTTGGTACTTTTGTGGCATATACTAAGAATAGAAGAAATACGACATGAAAAAAATATCCTCATTCACCGTCCTCATTATATCCCTGATGTTATTATTTATCTGTAATTCTGCAAAAGCCAATATGGCATCACCTTTCATTGAAGGAACCAAAGCAGCCAGTGCCATTTCGAGCA